>Ga0153915_10000785_pt1 | contig 29367 bp, 28 predicted proteins | sample Opewatmetagenome_2_FD_107003 | JGI IMG/M metagenome (GOLD analysis project Ga0153915, IMG submission 107003) | Freshwater wetland microbial communities from Ohio, USA - Open water 3 Core 3 Depth 3 metaG | ecosystem: Environmental > Aquatic > Freshwater > Wetlands | place: USA: Ohio, Lake Erie...
ATCAGGCTCTCTAACCTTCTCGTGATGAGCTGAATTCGTTCATCAACACCCTTGGCTGGACGCAGACCCTTGAAGATGGTGAGCGCCGAAGACTCGTCCTTAAGAAAATCGGAAGACACGCCAACTCCCTCTATAATCTCCATTGACCCAATAATGATGGACTCGTAGTGTTCCTCTTCTAGTCTTTCAAGCTCCTGCCTGACTCCCTGAAGCTGCCCGAGCAGTCTTAGAGAGTTAGTCAAAATTGAACGAGAGGCGCCAGACGTGGCAACTGCCAGCTCTGCAAGATAGTCACCATGAACTCTCTCAAGATTGGCAGCAACTGATGCATTTAGCTTCTTCTCGAAACCCGGAGAGAATGCCACTCTTGCGGCAAGAGGAAGAACAGGATGAGTTCCCAGTCTGCGTATTGCAGTCAGCGCCTTGTAGTCATTTGTGTCAACATAGAAGAGAAGAATGCGGGTAGTATCATAGGCTGTTTCAAAATCCTCTTCCGTCGTGACATTTCTGCCTTGACTCTTGCATGCAAAGGCACAGAGAAGGACCCATGTGGACAGCATGTCGTTGCAGAGATTCTCCATCTCCTTCTGATTTCCAACCTCGTGTTCTTCAAGAAACCCAGATAGCTTTTCGGTGGCTGCTGAGATCCTCTGGAGCGTGTTCCCACCCACATTGAGGTCTGCAATCGATTTGATGAAACTTCGGGCGTCACGGGAGGCAGGTCTGAGGATGAGCACAGGGTCCTGTCGAGTGACCGTCCACCATTTTGATGTAGAAGTGAGATAGTCAAGCAGATCAACGGCAAGAGTGACATCTGGTTGGCCTGCTGTGGTTCTCGAATTGAGATATGCATTCAGGCGAGTAGTCAGTCGGAGGAACCTTGTGACATGGACCGAGAGTTTCTCGCCTGCAAAGACACAATCTGTAAATCTGGCAACGACTGAATCGACCTGTGATTGTATACCATCCCCGAGCTGAGTCTTCACAAGACCGCGGTACACATCAACTGGAGTTCTTGCCAACGACGAGTTGTCTCCTGTCTATGAACCCTGCTGATTTATCTTATAAAAGACTGTGTCATGATGATATGAAACCTCATTTTCCATATCTGCGGGAACGCATGCCATAGGACCTGAGGGCCCTCCAAATATCTATCCTTCTCACTGCAGGCCAGTAAATCTGAGCAAAGTATAGCTCAGAGTAAGCAGACTGCCAGAGAAGGAACCCAGAGAGGCGTTCCTCGCCTGAGGTTCTAATGATGAGGTCAGGATCGGGTATGCCGCTCGTGTAGAGATTCTCCTCAATCACATCTTCAGTGACTTCAGATGCGCTCATCTGCCCCGCTTCTATCTTCTCACCAATGGCGCGCACGGCATCCACAAGCTCGGCCCGCCCCGAGTATCCAATGGCTATATTGAGAATGTGATCCTTGTAGTCCTTTGTGTCCTCTTCTGCAGCATGAATCGCATCCTGGACTTCTTTGGGCAGAAGATCCACCCGGCCGATTGCACTGATTCGCACCTTGTGACGATGAACATCGGGGTTCCCGACAACTTCACGGAACTTCTCCTTCGCCAAAGACATTATCTGATTGACCTCTTCCTTGCTTCGTTGGAAGTTCTCAATCGAAAAGGCATAGATTGTGCAGACTTTGACATTGGCCTCCCAGAGAATACGAAGCACCTCCAGTACTTTGGCAGCCCCCTTCTGATGGCCAAACCAGGGAACTTCCATTCCGTGCTTCTTCGCATACCTACGATTTCCATCTAAGATTATTCCGACATGCTTGGGTGCGAGCCTCTTGTCCAACTGTCTGTATAGGAAGTATTCGTACAGTCTATAGACAGGGCCGGCCAGATTCAACTTGTAACACTCTCTGCAGTGAGAGTATCTGAAAAATGACCCCTAATAGAGTTGACGTTATTTGAGCAAGTGTTCTAAATCATCTGGGCGATCTTCTCGGCGGCTCGCTTCATGTCTAGGAATATGAGCCCTAGTTTTGCATTGGCAGTAGTAGATACTGTGAGACATGCATTCATACCTGCCTGAATCACCAGAAGCCAGCCATCTACGCCCTTGATATTCACCTGTTCAAGATTGCCCTTTCCAAGCTCCATAGCGGCCTTCTCGCCGAGGGTCAACATCGCTGCGGTCATAGCAGCAACCTTTGCCTCATCCACGTCTGTTGGAAGAGCCGAAACTATCGGGAGTCCTTCAACACTCACAATAGCACAAGCATCAATCTCAGGAATACTTCCCTGTAGTTCATTAAGAACTCCTTCGAGTGTGTTTTCACGGGACTCTCCCATCTTGTTTCACCTGTAATTCACTTGTACATTCTTTTGAGTATGACCTCTCGCGCTATTGCTTGGAACGCCCTTTTAACTCCTACACCTTGGACTGCAATGGTTTCATAGATGGGGACATTGCCTCCAAGGCCGAGTAGGTCAAGCATCTCGTCGCGAGACATTCTGTTGGGCAAGTCTCTCTTGTTGAGCATAACCACTATGGGAATCTCACGCCCTAGAGCATCTCCTAGGAACAGCTTCAACTCTTCAAAACTCTCGGTGTTTTCATCACGTTGATCGGGGGATGAGTCAGCGACAAAGAGAATTCCATCGGTGCCCTGTAGGACAACCTTTCTCTGATGGCGGTGCCGCTTCTGTCCGGCCACGGTGAACACATCAAAGAGGACACGGCCTCCAGCTGACATCGGAACATAGTCAAAGAACAGGGTTCTGTTTGTCTCGTCCTCAATCGCAGTGAATTCGCCCTTCTGGAGACCCTCCACTTTTCCGTAGAGCCAACGAAGTGCGGTTGTCTTACCACCAAGCGAAGGGCCATAGAATACCAGTTTCAGATGGATTCGGCCCTTGTCATCCTTGCGAATTGCTAACACCTCATTCTTTCACTGCTAGCCCGGACATGTTTCCAGACAGACCTTGGGTTCTCATCCGAACTGAGGCCCATGTTCAGGGAGGTTTGTTGAGTTAAAAATCTAGCCTAATAAAAGCCTTTGTGGCATAACAGGGCTTCATGGAGGCAGCCTCAACACAACTGACAGTGCATGGTAATATGAACTGAATAGCGGAAGCTATGATTCCTGTTAAATTGTGTGTATTACTTCGAAACTTACACACGTTCAAGTTCTGCCAAGGCTGACTTGAGGTCTTCCTCGTCAAGCTCGGCATCCTTGGGAGACAATGGCTCTACCGCCAGGAACTTGGCGAGCTCATCGGCAAGCTGCACGCCCTGTTTCTTCATGACAAGACGAATCAGACCAATGTTGACCTCTGCCTCCGATACAACACAGAGTACACCTTTCCCACAGGCCGAGGCGAAGATCTTGCCCTCTGAAAATTCAGACGTGACTATTTCAAGCTCCCCAATCTGCAGGTTCTTGCCCTGCTCCTCACTTGCACAGAAGACCGCACTGGCAATGGCTCCGATGCTGTCCACGTCCACGGGGTAATAGGACAACTTGGATACATTGGCAATTGTGAGTCCTGTCTTGTCTACAAGGATGACCTTCTTGATGCCTTTGTCTTGACGGATGATCTCGGTCAGTATCTTATCGAAGGCTTTTGGATCACTCATTCCAGTACACTCCATTCAATCATTGTTCTTGAGGACGACTAGTATTAGGCCCTCTTTCACATCCGGTGCGATGTTGATCTGACCCTTGTGGGTGTCCAGGGTCAGGAATGACAGCGAACCCTCCCGAAGCTCCCTCACTGCGTCGAGGGCTTTACCCACGAGAGAGGTTATGATTGCAGCGACGCTCTCCGTTGTTTCAGGGTCCAAATCACTGCTCAGTGGAAGACCCTCCATGGTGGTCACCACGACTCCACGAACGCCGTCCTGTGCCTTGAGCCTTGACAGGATGGACTGGAGTTTTTCTTGTGTGATCACCGCACGGAATCCTCGCTACTTTCAGCTGTGCACTAACAACAACTACGCCGCAGTTGACTATTTTAGACTTGTGGAGATGTGTTGCCGTGCAACGTACAAAAATGCGCATTTTGAACATATACAACGGTGTGTTACAAAGGAAGAGAAGAGAGCCGTGCCTGACTTGAGCACGGCTGCTCGGTCTACAGACCAATAATGGGATATCATTTCTCGTCCTCATCTTTCTTGAAGAGTGCCTTTGAACTCCGTTTCATCTGAGCGAGGTTCTCAGTAAAGGCCTCATCAGCCACGCCTGAGGGAGCAGCTGCAGGATGAGCCTTTAGCATCTCCTCTTGGCGCTGAATCTCCTTGTCTTCAGTATTCAATGCATCGTCAGCCTTCTGAAGCATTACCTGAACGGATTTGGGAGCCGCCCCTGCTTTTCGCTTCATCGCAGACCTGAAGGATGCGATTCGTTCCCGACCCTTCTCACGCTGACCACTGAAGGACTCCTCACCTGCCTTTTGGGTCACAAAAGTGGCTCCGACAGTTGGGTCGAGGGTCGCCATAATCTCGGATTCTTTCTTTGAAACCTTAAGTTTGGCCGTGAGTGCGCGTACTCTTCGAGCACCTTCTCCATCAGTGTATGTCACTTGGACTTGAATTGGTACTTCAGGTTCTTTGATCTTCGTGTTGGGTTCTACCTCGAAGTAGAGCTCATGGTTTTTGCCCACCACCCCAATCTTACTCTCACTCTTTTCTTTCAGGGTGTCGACCACCGCCCTTGACACACCTGAAACATCCTTGATTGAGATGCCGGGCGGAGTCACAAGGCGCACCTCAACATCACGGCCCAGCATCGTGGCACCAGCAAGTTCAGAGATGCTTCGGTCGAGCTCGTTAGGAGTGACGTAGTACATCTGGCCTCCTGTGGCTTCAGGAAGGAAACCTAGTGTCTTCAGCTCCATGCCTGCGCCCGACGCAATACCTACAACATCGACTGCGGCTCCAATATCTAGGAACATCTTCCCCAAATCTTGGTAATACTTGTTTGCGGGAGTGACCTGATAGCCCTCGAGTGCACCAATTCCCTCATTTGCAAGACCGTCAGTCAGGAGTACCACTCTTCCAACGTTACGGTGTTTTGCGATGATATACGCCATTGCAACTGCAGGACCAAGGGCAGTCCCGCCCTTGTCTCGAAGGGCTTGAATGTGCCCCTTCAACTTCTTGGCGTTCTCTCCAACATTAACAAGTCGAATCTTATCTAGGAGATTCTTGGTTGACTCGATGATGGCATCAAGACTAGCAAAGGATGCCTGTGGTAGCTGTACAGACTCACCGGTCTCCAGGTTTCGAGCAAGGACGCTACTCTCGAACTCGATGAGACCAAACATCGTTTCCGGAGCATTTGAGGCAAGACTGTCAATGGATGTGTTTAGGCTGCGCTTGACCGCGGCAAGATTGGCGCCGCTCATGGAACCCGACACATCAATGAGTGCAAGGAAGGACTTCCCACCTGCAGACACGACGCCGGTGTCAGATTCAGTCATAATCTGTGGTGGTTCTACAACGAAGTCTGTGTCATCTCCCGCAACAACGACCTCGCCTTCAATGACGTTCAGAGTTCCACAGAATGGACAATAGAAATGCTTGCCAACCTTTGGGTTCTCCAGAATCTGATCTACACTGAGTAGGAAACCGTTGCACTTGTGACAGGCTATAGGTTTCCCCACTATCTTGGTCGTTTCATGGGTGAGGTGACCAAACTCTACACGTAAGACGTAAGGAATGTCACTCAGAACATCTTTCGACGCTGGAAAGGACTCTGAGCTAGTTCGCAACATAGGCATTGGTATATTCGCCTCCAAAATTACTCGGCCACCCTTTGCACGAGGCGTTTTAAGTCAATCGACGACTCTCTCATATCAAAGATGGGCGTACTCGGCCATGTGCATGACCATCACACAAGATATATAGACTTCAGCACTCAAGACCGAGATAGTCATTCGAGACCTCCAAGGAGGATAACACGTAGATGGTGGATCAGGCTAAGATTGAACAAGTTGTTGCGGAAACCATGGCTAGTAATGCAGAACTTCAGGGAATGATCATCTGTGATGCAAAGGGAAAGGTGCTCTTTGGACATACGATCACAGGGGGCATCAAGCACTCTGATGTCGCCGACCTTGCAGTGAAGATTGCATCTAATTCCTCTCAGCTGGCCGCTGGGCTCGACAAGGGTGGTCTCAGAGAAGTGAGTATAGCCGCTGACCATGGTCTTGTTATAATCTTGGGCGACGTGAAGCTTGTGATGGCCGCAGTAGCTGGAGAAGGTGCTCGAGAGTCTATGGGACTACTCAAGATGGCTCTTCGCCGTTCACTACTCTCGATTCTAGGGAAGAAGTAAGACTTAGGCCACTAGAGGTACGCTTTTCTGTCCTCTGTTGAATTGAACACAGGGCGTATAGACCAATATCTACATGTAGCTCAGGTATTACTCTGGTCATACCAACGGTATTTAGGACTGTGTAACATCCCAATAACACACAACCTGACACGCCTGAATGACCGAATTTGCCGGGAAGGTTGCGAGACTTGGTACACATCGAGAAGCTAGTATGCAAGGGCTTCAAATCATTTGGCCGAGACTCTGTCACCATCAAATTCAATCCTGGCTTCACGTGCATCGTTGGTCCAAACGGCTCAGGCAAGTCAAATGTGGTAGATGCCATTCTCTTCGTCCTAGGGCAACTAAGTGCTAAGACCCTGCGTGCGACAGTCTTCTCGGATCTGCTCTACTCGCCACCAAAGCCAAACATGCCACCGAAGGCAAAGTCTGCAATAGTTGAGCTGCATTTCGATAATACTGACAGAAAACTGCAGATTGATGCCGACAGAGTGGTCATTGAGAGAGAACTGGATGATACGGGCAAGTCTGTCTGTCGTATCAACAACAAGACAGTAACCAGAGGCGCTGTCATCGATGTGCTTGGCGCCGTTGGGGTTGATCCAAACGGGTACAATCTTGTGCTTCAGGGCGAAATCGCTCAGATGGTAAAGGTGAGCCCCGCTGAGCGACGGAAGATGATTGAGGAGATTGCGGGCATCTCCGCATATGATGAACAAAAGGAGCGAGCTCTCAAGAAACTGGCAGAGAGCGAGAGTAATTTGGGAAAGGTTGATGCTCAGCTACAAGAACGTCGGCGCCAACTTGAGAAACTGGAAGAGGAACGGTCGGATGCCCTCCGCCACAAGGGACTGAGTGCCCAGATACAGAAACACAGAATCGACATACTTGCGTGGAGCATAATCAAGGGCAGACTCAGAATAGATGCCATTAAGGAAACTCTCACTCAGAGAGCAGAGGAGGCAAGCAATCTTGCAAAGGAGCTTGTCGAAGTCGAAACGGGAATCACTGCGACGGACACAGAGATAGATACAATCGACCATGAGATAGATCAGATAACGGGAGGAGACTCTGCTAAGATATCTGAGCAATATGGTATAGTTTCTGCTGCAGTGAGCCATGTTCGCTCCAATCTTGAGCGTGCACAGGCAGAGTACGATAGAGCCAGTAGTGAGAAGACCGGTCTGCTCAAGGAGTTAGAGTCTGTCCAGAGTGAGATGAGCAGTAATGAACACCTCATGAAAGGGAAGATAGTGCAATTCGACAAGCTCGAGAAGGAGATATCGAGCACAGCAGCTCAAGTCATACGCCTTGAGGAGATATCTGAGAAGGAACAGACGGCCTATTACGAAACAACTCTCCGCTTGCAGGATCTGAGTACTCAGCTTCGAGCCCTAGATGAGGGGGTTTCAGAGATACGCTCATCGATAAAATCGGATAACAGGGAACTTGGACTTGCCTACGAGGAGTCTAGAGACTCCACTGATGGTCTTGAGAAGGCAGAGCAAGACCTCAAGGAGTTGAAACAAGTCATTCCTGAGAGACGACAAGTGCTAGAGAGAGACGAAGCGCTGGAGGAGTCCAAGAAGAAGAAGTATGAGGAGGTCACCGGCCACCTTACAACCGTTGACGCGGAGGCGGATGAGAGCGCACGTATCGTGGCGTCAACAAGAGAAGAACTGATCAAAGTTCAGGCTCGCCAAGACGCTCTCAAGGAGGCAGAGGACGCGTTCTTGAAGAAGCAAAGGGCAATTGCCAAGGTGTTGGAGCTGAGGGATAGTGGGGAGATTAGTGGAATCCATGGCACTGTTGCTGAGTTGGGTACAATAGACCCGGACTATGCGGTCGCAATGGAGATAGCTGGAGGCAACAGACTATCGTATATCGTCGTCGAGAACGAGGATACAGCAACGGCATGCGTAGAGATCTTGAAACGTGATAGAGTGGGGCGAGCGTCGTTTATTCCACTTGATAAGATAAAGACCCAACCTCCGAAGAAACTACCGAGTGATGATGGAGTCATAGATTTCGCACTGAACCTTGTCAAATTTGAGCCAAAGATGCGACCAGCCTTTGAATTCGTATTCTCTGACACCATAGTGACAAAGGGATTCGACACTGCTAAGCGCCTTGGTTTCCGAGGTCAGCGCGCAGTTTCACTCGAGGGAGACCTCATAGAGCGGTCAGGCCTAATGACAGGGGGATACTACCAGAAAGGTGGTGGTGGAGGTCTCTCGCTCCAGGTAGAAGACACTAGCCCAGAGATAGCAAAACGGCTTCAGGGACTTGAAGATATTCTCGCTGAATTGAGAAGTAAGCAGAGCACCCTACGAGATGAGAAAAGAGCTCTGGAGAGAGAACTCCAAGAACTATCTAAGTCGAACTATCGTGCAAGGCTGGAACTGGAAAAGCTCCAAGACAGAATGAGTGAACAAGAGAACAGATCAAAGGCACTACAGGAGAGAATCAAGAAAGCCAGCGTGACAATAGAAGAGCTTGAAATCCAAATCAAGAGCCTTCAGGAACGTGATGAGGAACTCACGGTTCAACGCGAGAGAGTCATGGCACAGCGTGATCAGTACAACGAAGACCTCACAAAGTCTGATTCTGCAAAGACCTATCAAGACATCAGGGACCTGAAGCAAGTCCAAGAACAATATCAGAAACAACGGGAGAAGCTCCAGAGCGAGATTACATCCTTGAGAGTTGCTCTCGATGAGCGGCTCGGTCCGAAGGCAATTGAGATAGAGTCGAAGATTCAGGCACATGACTCAATACTTCCAGGCCTTGAAGAAGAGGTCAAGAGGCATGAACTAGGACTGGAAGAGAGAGAGAACGAGTTCCTCAAGCTGAAGGAGAAACGAGAACAAATCGATGAGGCAGTGAAGGACAAGAGAGTACAGCAGCTTGAGCTAAAAGAAACTGTTAGGAATCACAGACTACGCCACGAGGAGATTCGAGAGGCTCAGACCTCAAATGAGAAGGCAGTGTACAGGTTGCAGACGGAACAGAATCGTCTGGAAACAGATATTGTTGGATTTGTTGCAGACTTGGAGACCCACATCGCAGTTGACGAGGCACTCGAAGAGAGAAAGGATGCAAGGGAACCTACGTATCGGGAGTTGGAAGAACTCGAGGAGAAAATCAAAGAGATAGAGAGAGAACTCGAGGCGATGGGGCCTGTCAATCTGAAATCACTCACAGACTACGATCTTGAACGGGAAAAATATGATGAGATTGTAGACAAGAAGACCAAATTGGAGGAAGAACGAAAAGAGATTCTTGCATTCATGGAGGAACTGGAAGCAGAAAAGACTCAGAAATTCCTCACGGTCTACAATGATATTGCAGACAACTTTGCAAAGGTCTTCGCAAAACTCTCTCCAGGTGGTGAAGGGAGTCTCATGCTTGAGAACCCCGAATATCCACTGATGGGCGGCATCACTGTAAGGTCAAAACCACTTGGCAAGGAACTTGTGACACTTGATGCAATGAGCGGTGGTGAGAAGACCCTCACCGGGCTTGCGTTAATCTTTGCAATTCAGATGTACAATCCCTCGACCTTCTACGTGTTCGATGAGATTGATGCAGCACTGGACAATGTGAATGCTCACAATGTCGCTCAGCTTATTTCGGAGATGGCGAGATCATCGCAGTTCATTGTGGTATCCCTCAGGGACACGACCGTTCGAAAGGCGGATCTTCTTGTTGGTGTGGCCAATCAGGATGGAATATCAAGGATAGTATCAGTTGATCTGGAGGAGGTCGGAGCTGGAACATGATGGATGATGATGCTCCATTCTGGGCAACACCCCCCTACATCCTCCTCACTGATGTCCTTCAGCTGGACAAGGTAGAACCATGGAATGTCGATGTCGGAAAACTGGTTGTTGGATTCCTCACTGAGATGAAACGATTAGGTGATATTGATTTTCGCATTTCAGGAAATGCGCTCTACTCAGCCTCCGTCATCTTCATGCGAAAAACACGAGAGCTTGTGCAGCTTGGTGTTCTTCCACCCAGCGAAGAAGGCGATGATGGAGAGCTTGAGATTCCACTCATCAGACCGCCCTTCAGACTCACTAATAGACGTGTCACACTCGAAGAACTACTCGTTGCCATGGATCTTGTCCTGAGCAAGGGAACAAGAGAACGGATGGCCCCCACCAAACAGAAGTATCGCGGTAGCGCAGACCCACTGACCTTCTCAATGGATTCAGACCAAGCAAACATTGAAGAAACGATTGCGGAAGTCTACGAGGACCTCCAGAGAATCGTGAAGATAGGCGAAATCGTCAAGTTCACCGATATTCTCATGAATCACACTCGCAAAGAGATTGTTCGAGTGTTCTTTTCCCTGTTGTTTCTGTATGCTAGAAGTTTCATTGATATCTGGATGGATGAGGATGACATAATCATGTTGAAGATGCGCGAACCTCCCGAAATCAAAGAGGAAGCGGAAAAGCCCGAGATAAGACGGCAGGGTGATGAACGTGGACGAAGACATGGTCACACTTGAAGCGGCGCTCTATGTCAGCGGCAGGGCGCTGACACTTGAGGAGTTATCCAATCTCATCGGTAAGTCACAATCGACAACACAGAAGATACTAGACAACCTTGGATTCGAGTATAGCCAGAGAGAGGGAGCGCTTGAGGTGGTATCTCTTCCTCGAGATCGCTACGTAATGCAGCTGAAGCCAGAACTGACTCCCAGGGTAGGCAGACTGATACCCGGGGGACTTCTCTCGTTCGCAACACTGCAGACACTTGTCTTCATAGCCCTAAAGCAACCCATAATGCAGTCAGACCTTGTAACACAGAGAGGGACCCATTGTTATGACCATGTGAAAGAGCTGATTGAGAAGAAATTCGTCGAGTCCGCACCTGAAGGGAGATCCAGACTCCTGACAACAACTCCTCTCTTCGCCGACTACTTTGGTCTGGACAGCGATAGGGTGAAGTTGAAGGCACAACTGAAATTCAAGATGAAGAAGATCTTTGAAGACCAAGGACAGGCGGGAGAATCAGCAGCTCAGGATGTCTTCTAGCAGACACGAGGTACCGGCTCGCCATATGGTACTTGAATCACCTTTCTTCCACCAATTGCTGTCTTCAATAGAACTCTCGGAGTCCCCTTCCTTATTGTTCCAACAACCCGTGCATCCTTTGTGGTAGCATGCTTTTGAAGGGCTGACATGATATCGTCAGTTCTGCTGGAGTCCACCGCCATCACTGCCCTTCCCTCACTACTCATATGCAGAGGGTTCAGGCCAAGAACATCACAGAGGGACTGAACAGCTGGGCGTACTGGAATCTGGACTTCCTTTAGCTCCATCTCCAATTTGGATTTGGAGGCAATCTCGTTCAATGCAACTGCAGTGCCGCCCCTTGTTGGATCTTTCATAGCATGAATGCCACCAGCATCTAGACAGTCGCGGATTGGTTCCCAGAGAGGAGCCACATCGCTAGTCAAGCTCGTTTCGAATTCCAGGCCCTCTCGATGTGCTAGAAGGACCGTACCATGGTCTCCAATTGGTCCAGTGATTATGACGTCATCACTCGGTTGAGCGCCAGTATCAGACACGGGATGGTCAAGATAGACCTCGCCTATACCCGTCGTTGACATCACCAGTCCATCGAGTGTTCCTGGTGGCATGACCTTTGTATCACCAGCAATCATCGCAATACCGAGGGGTTCAATGATCGCGTTCAATGACTTTAGGATGGCCTGAAGAGTCTCAATCTCCATACCCTCTTCAATGATCACCGTGTTTGTCATTGCCACAGGCCGTGCGCCCATCACAGCAAGGTCGTTCACAGTCCCACAGGCACTCAAAGTGCCCAGATTGCCACCCGGAAAGAAGATAGGATGGACGGTGTGTGCATCAGTGGTCACTATCAGATGATGGCCCTGTACTTCTAGAGTCGCTCCATCATCCATTTCATCAAGACCGATTGAGCCAATCTTTCTCAGACCGAATGATGGAATGACAATCTCTTCAAGGAGCCGTTGCATAATCCTTCCGCCAGCCCCGTGAGCGGACTCAATCTTGGCCATATGTTATCCTCCGACAGTGATATGTATCAGGACGCATTTCAGATGTATTTGAAGGGGACTATCCGGACGTTATGGAGAGTCAAGGAGTTCGCCACTAAGTAAGATTTAAAACCACTCCACAGCGTGCGTCACTGAATAAATAAAGAGGTAGTCCGAAATGGCCATCTGGCACACAAGGTCCAATCGTACAAACACCGGAGCACGAATAAAACGATTCAGAAGCAAGAGGAAGTATGAGATGGGCCGCACTCCTACTGAGACCCTTATGGGTGAAATCATGAGGAAAACGATAGATAGCAAGGGCAAGGCAAAGAAGATGCCAGCCTTTAGAGTGAAGTATGTCAATGTGACTGATCCAAATAAGAGAGTCACTCTTCGCGCCGAGATTCAAGATGTCGAGATGAACCCGGCTAACATGGACTACCAGCGGAGAAAGGTCATTACACGAGGCACAATCATCAAGACAACTAAGGGGCGAGCCAAGGTCACGAGCCGTCCTGGTCAAGAGGGGATAGTCAACGCAGTTCTGATCTAATCAGGACAAAGTTGGTCTAGACCAATTTGACTTCATGCAGACGACTCTGCAATCTCAGCCTCAATGTTAGTGATGATGAAGTCTTTTCCCCCCGTTATCCGGGTGGAACTGCTCCCACATTTTGGACACTTCATCGGAGCAAAGATAGCCAGTTGGGGCGGGAGATCTCGGTCAACCTCAGAGTCCCCTTCAAAACTACAGTCCTTGCACGCTAATCGACCCTTTACGTTTTTTATTCGGAGGTCAGCTCCCTCTAGAATAGTGTTCTTGCTTGCAATCTCGAAATTGAAGGCCAATTGCTCAGGAATGATAAATGTGAACTGGCCCAATTCAATATTGACGACAGTGACCTTGGTGGCATTGTTGTTTCTTGCAGCCTCAAGAGCAGTATCGACTATTGAACATGCAGCTGAGAACTCGTGCAATATCTCACACCTTGATGACTAGCTTCTGCCTTCCGTTAAGGCGTTTCTGTTGTGGTTATAGACTCCCCGACACTTTATATGAGTCAATGCTGGAAGCAATAACTGTCTTTTGGAAATAGAGGAGAAGACGTCTTGTCAAAGTCCGCTCGGTCCACCAAGAAAGAGAGCAAGGCAAAGAAGGCTCCTGGCAAGTCCAATCCTGCCACACCCAAGTCGGCCAAGAGAGCAACCGATTCTAAAACAAGGGGCACTGTCACTGTCAAGAAGACATCAAGCAAGACAGCAGAGAAGGCCAAATCCAAAGAGAAACCAAAAGGCAAAGAGGATGATCATATCCTCAAGGAGCTTCAGGCAGAAATACAGAGCGATGATGAACAGGTCGCTCTCGGCGCGGTGGAACGATTGAGTCAGTTGAAGGACTCACGAGCCACGGGAATACTGATTCAAGGGCTGCATGACCGCAGACAGATGATGAGAATTCATGTCGCCGCCCAGCTGGGGGAAAGAAAGGACCCGAAGGCTGTTGACGCACTGATAAGCTCACTTGAGGACGAATCTGTCTTTGTGAGACAGACTGTTGCTGGCGCTCTTGAAAACATAGGCGGCGCAAAGGCAAAGAAGGCAGTCAAGAGAATCGAGAAGGAAGGATTGCTTCTGGATGAACTTCCAGAGGGACGCCGACTGACTGACTAAGAAACTATTTTGTAGTTGACTATAGAATAGCTCCGCTTATATTGTCAGAGTTGCCGTAGTACACACAATATCTGAACCCAGGAGCTGACAATAATGAAGCACGAAGACGAAGTAGCAAAGCTTGAGTCCGCAATTAAGGATCTAGACCTTGATTACATGCGCGGATGGGTATCAGAAGACGAGTATAAGACTAAGATAGCAGGCCTTCGGCAGCAGCTTAAGAACGTTGGAGAACCGGTTCGGGCGCCTCCACCTGCAAAGAAAATAGAAACATCCGACCTACGATCTGCAAGACTATATTCGCCCCCCGTTCAGAAGAAAGCTACTGTTGATCCCGTCACGGCAGTCCAGAGAACGGTCCAATCTATGAGAAAGATCCCAATTGAGAGGATATCTCAGGAGTCTGGAGTTCCACCTCAGATTGTCACAAAGATTCTAGGAGACCTTCTTGATGGGCGGGAAATCTCAGGCAGAATCGACCATGATTCAGGCGATCTCATTCTTGGCACAGGTAGTGGACCCGCACCGAAGACAATCCATGGTTGCCCGTATTGTAGGACTGACCTGGAACGTGTGGCAGTCAAGGGTGAAACGGTCACATGTTCTGTATGCAGAGAATCATTCATAGTCACATAGTATTGGTATGGCCTGGTGACACACCCATATGGACCTTCTCGAGGCATGTCTACATGCGAATGGTAGGGAGGCAGTGAAAGCTGTCAAATCCCTGCTCCCTTCGGTCAGGACATCAGCCATCTGGGCAATCATTATGCATGCTGCTTCCTGGCATGAAGAACGTACATATGATACATCACATGCCACAATTGCAGTCTATAGTATTCATCGGATGATTGAGAGTCTTGGTGAGCATTCTGGACTTGTGGCAGATAAGCCGAAAGCGAGAGATTTCATTGACCTTTCTGATGAACAGAGGACGGGCCTTCAGGAACTATTGATAGAGAGATTGGCATACCACCTAGCAGATACTGACCATTGGCGCTTGGAACAGGGACCCAGATACGATATTGAGACTCGTCTAGACTCGCGAGGAAATGCAGTTCAAGTCTATGTTCAATCTATCAGAGAGAGAGTACAGATGAGTGCTCTCAAAGCGGCAGCTGTGTTGGGTGCCGGAGAAGATCAGACTATGCTCATCCGTGCCACGTCTTCGATAGCTGCAGAAGAACCGGACAAGCTTGGTCATACGTTTATCATGCCTATCTCCTTGGTGAGCGAATTGCCCCCCTCAGAATATACCAGACCACATATGGCATCACTATGGCACCTCACAGAGTTCTTGGTAAGGAAGATACCATCCAAGGCTTCGGACGAATTCGGCATGGACGACAAGATAGGCAAGTTGGCTAGACCCACTGACCTGTCAATGAATAGAGACCTCTTCATGAATTCTGTGGTAAACTATGGCACTCTGGGTCATAACGCAATCCTGGCTCACAGAATATCTGAAGCAGCACGGCTAGGACTCGTAAATACTGAAACAATTCACTGGCTTCTGAAGAAGCTTCAGAGGAATATTGGTGCAAACCTGATCAGTGTTGAAGATCTCACACTTGATAGTCTTGTGACTGGACACGCTGGCACGGACTGGAGTGTTCTTCCTACAGAGATAGGTCTACCAAGCTCAAAAAAGGTCAGAGAATGGTTCTCAGCAGAATACGAGGACATCTGGGGTGCCATGTTCGACCTCAAGTCATCAACATTCGAGTACAAGTTGCTCGACATGGCTGAGCGGGACTGGCCCATTATCAGAATGATGCAGTATGTCATGGCTGCTATCACTGGTGATATGGAAGAGCCGCATCCGATGATCTTCACTCAAGCTGTCTGGGGACTCGTTGACAATGGGCTCATAGCAGAGCATCTTGCGGCATTGCAGGCCCATAGACTGCTCAGAGAACAGCTGAAGGACAAGTGAGAGAGTGTGCGTGAGGAGGTGGTGCCCTCTCAGTCACACCTAGAATAGGCTATTTGTCACCGTTCATTGTTAGCTGGACAGACTTGGACACCAAAGTGCTGTCCGCCCAGAAGCGGCATTGGGCTCGACTCCGTGAGGACAGAGTTCGCGCGGGATTATCCTCGCAGGAGTGTTTGGGACCCGACCATATAAGCACCTGTCCAACTCTGTTCAAGTCATTTGCCGCTGTTGTCACCCTTTCTGTAGGATTCCGCAAGGAGGTCAGGGATGTAGCGCACTTTCATCTTCTCCTCCTTCATCATATCATTGATCTGGATTGTACAGAATGGACACTCTGTTGCGACCATATCAGCACCAGTCGCTAGAATGTACTCCTTCTTGGTGTTGGCAATCTTCTGTGACAGTTCGCGTTGACCAGCACGGACACCGCCACCTGCACCACAGCACCGGTTCTTCATAGGGTCATCGATGTACTTCACGCCAGGAATCATCTTCAGAAGCTCTATCGGCTGGCGGACAACGCCCTGGCCACGGCCCAGATGGCAGGGTTCATGATAGGTGACCTTGAGCTTTATCCTGCCCTTGGGAGGGACTATGTTCTCTTTTCCTATGACATCCAGCATGTACTCAGCTAGATCATACACCTTGAATTTCGGTGGCTCACCGCGCCTCTCCTCAATGATGGGGCGATGATCCTCCCGTAGAGTCTTCCCACAACCCGCACATGCAACTACAACTGTATCGAGGTTGTACTTCTCCATTGTATGCTCGAATATCTCGGTGACCCTCTCAACTGCGGCATGAGCTGTCTTGAGATCGCCTGTCCTAAAGGCAGGACTAGCACAGCACCACTGCTCCTTTGGCACAATGACATCTATGTGATTTCGATTCAGGACCTCGATCAGAGCCTTTCCAGTGTTCTGCATCCTGTAGTCAATGAGACAACCTGTGAAGAAGGCGACCCTGCCACGAGGATTATCGACTAGGAATTCCTCAGATGGGATTTCACTAAGAAGCGACTTGTCCTTCTCAGGGACGGATCGCCCAGTCGCATTGATCTGATCAATAAAGCCCTGTTGACCCTCTGCAAGAGGATATCCAGCCTCGACAGCCTTTGCTCTAAGGAGCTCAACTGCAAGTGACGGAATCTTGATGCTCTTGGGGCAGATGTCCTCACACATCTTGCAGGTCGTGCATGCGTAGACCATCTCATTCATTGCCATAGCAACACGGTCCTCAACATCTCGTGGATCAAGCTCCAAGCGTGCCAGTTGTCGGATGATCATGGGACCAGGATAGTCCCATGTTTCGTGGACGATAGGGCAGTTAGAAAGGCAGGCGCTGCACTCGATACACTTTCGAATCTCACGGACTTTCTCAATCTCTTCAGAGTGAATAATCTCAGGGTGCTGAGCTGGTTTATCACGGGCCACATATGGCCGGATTCTGCGAAGACGATAGGAGACCTGAGACATATCAGTGACCAAGTCCTTTATGACCGGCATCTTCTCGAGAGGCTCAAGCATAAGCTTCTCATCCGGTTCAACTTTGGTCCGGCAAGCAATTCGCGCAGTCTTGTTGACTCGTACTGCACAGGAACCACATTGACCACCTCTGCATTCCCATCGGAAGGCCAGACTTGAGTCGTACTTGTCTTGAATGAAAAGGAGTGCATCAAGAACCGTCATCCCAGGTTCGTATTCTACATCGAATTCTTGGAAATAGGGTTCGTCGTCTTTATCAGGGTTGTATCGGAACACACTGGTCTTGAAGATCGTCGCCATTCTATTAGCCTCCTCATGGTGGTGTGATCTTGGTAATCACAAGAGCTTCCTTTTGCAGTATCATCTTACCATCCTCTCCCTTGCGAATCACGATATTGTAGTAACCTTTGTCACTTGGATCAGCATCCACGCGATAATGGGCTCCTCTACTGCCCTTTCTCAATGCTGCAGCTTCAGCCACCATCCTTGCGGTAGTGACCATGTGAACAAACTCGATAGCTTGATGCCAGCCTGGATTGAACCGCTTCACAGGAACATCGACCTTGATATTGGGAACGACCTTCTCCTCCATTCTGCGGAGCTCTTTGACCGCATACTGAAGGTCCTCTTCCTTTCTGAAGATCTGGACCTTTCCCCACATGAGTTCCGTGAGCTCGCTTCTCGCATCTGAGGGAGATACTCCTTCCTTTCGGTTGAGCATTGCTTCAAGACGCTCAAACTCCTTCACAATCTCATCACGATTCACGCCAAGATGCTTTGTCTTCTTAGCAAACTGTGCGGCACTCTCTCCAGAGATTGCACCGAAGACCTGTGTGTCAGCTAGTGCATTTCCTCCGAGCCTGTTTCCGCCATGGACTCCTCCAGTACATTCACCAGATGCATATAGTCCGGGAATTGCTGTGCCAGCATGTTCATCGATCCTGATTCCACCCATAAAGTGGTGGGCTGTTGGAGATATCACCATGGGCTCATTGCGAATGTCGACACCGGCATCCTCGAATTGCTCAACCATGCTCTCCAAGCGAAAGTCTATGATTGACTTCGGTAGATGGGCGATACTGAGATAGACACCACCATCTGGGGTTCCTCGTCCCTCTTGAACCTCAGTCATAATTGACCGTGTGACTTGGTCACGCCCGGCAAGCTCCATTACTTCTGGATAGTAGCGATTCATGAAGCGTTCACCCTTGGTATTGAGGAGTATCCCACCTTCTCCTCGGACTGCCTCAGTGACCAACCGACCCTTGGCAGACTCTGGTTTGACCATTCCAGTTGGATGGAACTGGATCATCTCCATGTCAATCATGTCACATCCGGCCTCATAGGCCATGCCATAGCCATCGCCAACATCCAGTTGTGCATTGCTTGTGACCTTGTAGATTCGCCCTGCACCGCCCGTGGCCATGACCACGGACTTTGCGCGGAAAACAAGATAATCACCATATTTGAGGTCCACAGCACAGACACCAGAGATAGTCCCATCAGTCACGAGCAGCTTTGTAGCAAATACCTCATCAAAGACTCTCACAGATGTCTTTCTGATCGCCTCTGTCAGAGTGACCATGATCTCTGAGCCAGTTCTATCAGAGGCATAGGCAGTTCTTCGCCAGGTCTGCTTGCCAAAAGGTCTCTGAGCGATCTTGCCCTCAGGAGTTCTATCAAAGACAGCCCCCATGTCCTCCAGATCAAAGACTCTCTGTGCAGCCTGATTGACTAGAACCTCTGCCAGCTTCTGGTTGTTGAGATAGTTGCCACCAACGATTGTATCTTTGAAGTGGGTTTCAGGGTTGTCATCTGGGTCTACGTTCCCAAGGGATACGTTGTATCCACCCTCGGCCATTGCTGTATGAGCCTTACCGAGGAGCTCTTTGCTTAGCATGATGACATCAAGATTGTGTTCTGCAGCCTCAATTGCAGCGCGGCACCCAGCTCCGCCAGCGCCTACAATGAGCACATCACACATGATAGTCTTGTAGTCCAACTAGGGTCCTCCTGTGGAGCGCTCTCCATTGGTGAGCGGTTCAGCTTGCGCGCTTCGTTTAAGAGTTACTATTGGGATTGAAAACAGCAGGCTGGTAATGTGATCCGCATCGTAGCTCGGTGATGTAGTCCTGGTTCCAGACACTCTTGTTCAAAGAAGAATTCTGGATATTAGGCAGGGGGCCTTGATTGCCCTCAAAGCTCATTGCTTGATTCCTATCTTTGCGTACACGTCAGCTTTTCGACTGGCGATGAGCTTGTCCATGTCAGCATGTATGCTATTGCCGTGAGAATCCATCGTTACAAGAAGAGGACCAAACTCCTTGGCTGTGATGACCCATAGCGCCTCAGGCATTCCTAGGTCTTGCCACTCATAGGCCCTGACATCCTTCAGGCCTTTTGCCGCCAACGCGCCGCAGCCTCCTGTATAACTGCAATAGACTGCTCCGACCTCCTTCAAGGCGCCAAGAGTCTTCGGACCCATTCCACCCTTACCGACAATAATCCGAGCCTTATACTTCCTGAGGAACTCGTCCTCAAAGAGCTCCATCCTACGGCTTGTGGTAGGTCCAGCAGAAACAATCACCCATTTGCCTTTCTTCTGCCAAGCTATCGGGCCAACATGATATACTACGCTACCCTCAAAGTCAACCGGAGGTCTCTCTCCCTTCTCGAACATCTTTAGTGCTCGTTCATGGGCTTCATCACGAGCAGTATAGACATGCTTGCCGGAAATATACACAACATCCCCGACTTTGAGCTTTCGAGCGTCGGCTTCAGTGATTGGTGTGGTCAGATGATATTCAGCCATTTTACTTACCCTCCACTGGATGTGTCACATAGGTGACCTTCAGGTCTTTCGAGATTATTGCCTTGCTCTGCCGTGCTGCCCAACATTGCACAGCAACTCCCACGGGCAGACTGGCGGGATGCCTCATGGCATAGTCGACCTTCACACCAAGCACTGTCGTGTCTCCACCTAACCCCATGGGACCGATACCAGAGGCGTTGATTGCCTCCATGAGTTCCTGCTCGATCTTTGCCACCTCGGGTTCCGGATGTCTGTCATTCAGGGGACGGAGAAGCTGCTGTTTGGCGATCTTGATTGCGATATCAGATCCACCGCCGATTCCAACGCCAATGATGTTTGGCGCACAGGCCTCACCCATATAGCTCATCACATTGTCTACTACAAGTTTCTTCACACCCTTGAGACCGACCCCTGGCTTGAGCATGCCAACAATGCAGACGTTCTCACTACCCCCACCCTTTGGAAATGCTGTCACTTCGAGTGAGTCGCCATCTACAATCTCCCAGTTGATCCAAGGAATCTTCACACCCGTGTTGTCACCAGAGTTGCCTCCTGCAATTGGATTCACCGCATTAGGGCGAAGAGGAACCTCAGCTGTTGCCTTCCGAACCGCCTGTTCGATTGCATTCTTAATCTCGCCAATAAACGGGAACTTGTGCCCCACCTTGACGTAGAAGATCATGATTCCTGTGTCTTGGCACATTGGAACTCCAGTCTCAGCAATCTCGATATTGGTGAGAATAGCTGATAGCTGGGTCTTCGCCATCTTGTTGGTCTCACGCTCTGCAGCAGCATGCAGTGCCTCCTTCACATCCTTCGGGAGCTCCGTGGCAGCCTTCTTGAGCAGACGAAACGTTGTATCATGGATTACCTGGTATGGGTCTTGCATGTGATCAACTTCTGAACAGGGTAATTGGGGTTCAGAGTGTGTTCCCCGTTGTGCGTCAGTCTGCGGCGCGGCAGTTAATCTGTGTTACTGTCGTACCACGGCGACTATATACGATATGGCATTCTACAGTACGAGTGGAGATGAGCACCGGATGGTTCTGGAGATAACAGTCCCTTCAATTCTGTCTCTCGCTGCGACAACAGCACTACTGCTCATCTATGCGGTGCTTGACCTGCGAACACGCATTGTTCCTAATCGAATAATGGTTGCAGGCGGGCTCACTGGGCTCGTTATTGTCATCCTCACAGGGCATCTGGTTGACCAGGCACTTCTGCATCTTTCAGCAAGCGTGTTCATGGTCCTTGTGGCATATTTGCTCTTTCGGGCAGGTGCGTTCGGAGGAGCTGATGTGAAGGCTGTGGTCACTGTGGCCATACTAAGCCCTGGAATAGAGTTCGGAAGCTGGTCAGACCCCGTACTCGAGGGTATTCTGGGTTCGGGACTGCTCCTAGTAACCATTCTTCTTGGTGCGTACCTCTTCTCTCGATATAGACCGAAAAAAGAGGTTACAAGGGTCACTCCGCTTCTTCCAATGGTACTAGCTGCATACCTCCTACTACAGCTTCTTGCAGTAGCTTAATCGATATCGTTCTGTAAAGCCCTCAGCGTCTGCTAGCAGGCCTTGAAATCTGTGGCTATAGTGTACTGATGATATCGGCAGGAATAGTAAACGCGTAGAGAATAGTCCATAATACAACCCACAGCATGAGGTATGAGAACAATGAGTTTGTGATCATCTTCTGCATGCCTCCGAGTTTCTCTGGCTCAATGTCTAGGAGATATCGAATGACGTACAGGCTCAGGATGTATATCAAGAAACCGAGCATGACACCTCTAGTGCCAGCAAAGACTTGCCCCCCAATTCCACAAATCAAAGCACTGATGATTGCAAAGAACATCTTGACATAGTACTGCTGGTCATTTGGCGAGTGCGCCCATCTGCCAAACAAGCGGTTAAAGAAGTTCTTCAGCGGGGTAAGGTCCATTATCGCTCACCGGTCCAATAAACGGTGGTGCAATCGACTATGTTATAATCATGTCGGTCTGTTGGCAAGACGAAATGAAATGAAGGACTCTATGAGTAATATTGATATCAGACTCATCCTGCCTGAGTTACGTGAAGTAGGAGAGGGTTCTTTCATCAAGAATGTCTATCAGTATGGCGATATCTTTGTCTTGAAACTCTACAAATCAGGCGGTGGAAACTATCAACTGCTCATAGAGCCTGGACGACGAATTCATCTCACAGAGTATAGCCGAAAAGCGCCCCGTCAGCCTCCTCATCTCTGCATGGTGCTGAGGAAATACCTGAGAGAAAAGAGGATTATCTCAATCAAGCAACACGACCTTGATAGAATTGTCATCATCGAGGTGGGTGATGATACTGAGAGCTATAAGCTTGTTGCAGAGTTGTTTGGGTCGGGGAACATTCTTCTCTTGGACCCGAAGGATACCATCTTTACCGCGATGCACTACAAGAGAATGCGAGACCGAAATATCGTTCCCAAGGAGCTTTTCGAATTCCCACCTCTCAGAGGAGAAGACCTGTTCGGTATTGACTCTGAGTCTTTTGGGAGTGTTTTGGCAGACTCAAAGGCCAATATTGTAAGGACTCTGGCAAGTAGACTGAACATCGATTCGCTCAGTTGTGAAGAGATCTGCGCCCTATCATCAGTGTCCCCTAAAGTCATGATACCAGATATAGATAATCAGACACTCTCGGATCTCAAGAGAGGACTGACAGAATTCATTACACGTCTTAAGGCAGGTGTTTCCATTCCCAATATAGTGCTGGAGGGCGAGCCATCTGAGGAGGAAGAAGAGCCGGGCTACGTTGCCTTTTTGCCCTTCAAGTTCGAACTCTATCGGGAACTGCCTACTCAGACCTTCGATAGCTTTAGTCAAGCAATTGATCAGTTCTTCGGAGTCTCTGAAGGTGAGTTGGAGGACGAACAGGCACAGGAGGCCCTATCAGAGGAACAAAAACGACTGCAAGTGATCATTGACAAGCAGAACGAGAGCATTGGGGGCCTGGTACTGAAGGCTGAGAAAATGCGGCTTGCGGGGGAACTCATCTATTCTTACTTCACACCAATACAAGAGCTGCTTGAAACAGTGACAAAAGCGAGAGCAGATGGTATTGCATGGGATGAGATTATTCAGAGGATAGATGAGGGAAAAAGGAGAGGAATTCCGTCAGCCACTCTGGTAGAACGAATAATGCCATCTCAGGGAGAAATGACTGTCAATCTAAAAGGTACGGCCGTCAGTCTCGATATTCGACTAACCGTGCAGGACAATGCGTCTATGGCCTTTGACCAGGCAAAGAAGGCGGAGTCCAGAGTGAGCGGTGCAAGAATGCAGATTGAGAAGACAAAGGCAAAGATGGAACGATTACAGGTAAGTATTGCAGAACCAGAAACAAAGAAGGTTCAGGCCAAGCCTAGGAAGAAGCGGTGGTATGAGAAGTTCAGATGGTTCGTCTCATCAGAGGGTTACCTCATCATAGGAGGGCGTGATGCAAAGAGCAACGAGAGTCTGGCAAAGAATCAGATGAGCCCGAATGATGTATTCCTCCATGCATCGATCCATGGAGCACCGTATATAGTGATCAAGGTTCCAGATGAACCCCCGGGCGAAAAGACTCTCAGAGAGGCTGCACAGTTTGCAGTGACCTTCTCCAGAGCGTGGCTAGATGGACTCTCAAGTGGAGACGCTTTCTGGGTCAATCCTGAGCAGGTCAGTTTCACTCCTCCCTCAGGAGAATATCTGCCGTCAGGCTCGGTGATGCTCTATGGAACCAAGAACTATCTTCGTAACGTACCAGTGGAGCTAGCTGTGGGGGTACTTCTTGAGGAGGACTATGCGATCCCGATCTCTGGGCCCCCGACGGCCATAGAGCCACAGACCAACTACTCTGTGCGCATAGAGCCGGGTGGCACAAAGAAAGGCCAGATAGTGAAGGAGATTCTGGATCATCTCAAGCGCCTCGTCCCTGAGGAACAAGCACACCTTGTCAGTGAGATTCCTCAGGAAGATATGATGCGTGTTCTTCCTTCCGGCGAAGGACGTATTGTTGATAGGCCCTGAATCGTCTCTTCTAGAGCGCGTTTTGATGCACAATGTGCGGTCACACTAACACAGACACATTTAAAATCAAAGTAGGAGAAATTCATCATGAACAGACGCTCCATGGGTTGTCTGAGTGTTTGGTCAACTCCTAATTGAGGTAGAATTCATGTCCGAGCCTTCTCATTCGATGTTTGTGAGAGACATCATGACAGTCAACGTGGTGACTATGCCATTAGAAGCCTCTGTACTCGAAGTTGCAAAGTCCATGTCAGACATGGACATCAGTTCTGTCATCATTACGGACGAGGATCGACCCCTAGGTATCATCACAGAGGAAGACATAGTCAGACGCGTTATTGTACGCGAGCGGAATCCAAAGACCACTCATGCCTCTGAGATAATGTCTACGCCAATCATCCATGTGGAACCTAGTACACCCCTCACTGATGCAATGCGGGTGATGGCCAAGAGCAACATCAGACGTGTAGCTGTACTGAAGAACAACTCGCTTGCTGGAATCATAACATCAAGGGACATTCTACGCTGGTCCCCAGAACTTATTGATGTCCTTGTAGAGTCTCTCCGGCTCAAGAGTGATGAGGCAGCACAGAACAAGGCTGGAGAAGAAGAAGATGAAGACCTCGTTGCATACGGTGGCGAGTGCGACAACTGTGGGGAATACTCGGCGGACCTGGTCTTTGAAAACGGCGAGTATCTCTGCGAGTCCTGTCGCGAGGAGTCGGAAGATGCAGATTAATCATCTTTAATTGTCCATCAACTATTATACTACGCAAGAGGAAGATATCATGAAAGTAAGTCAGATTATGGTTGAACCAGTTACAATCGATAAAGATGAGCGCTTGTCCTACGCTCTTGAGCAACTTGAGAAGAGAGGCATCGACAGACTTGTGGTCGTTCAGAACGGGGTTGTATCAGGTATATTGACTTACGCTGATGTAGCTGATAGATTAGGGGTGAGCAAGGTAGTGGCACTCTCAATCCAGAGACTCCATGTGTCTAGTGCAATGACAGACACTGTGATAACGGTGGGTCCCGATGATGAGGTGACCGATGTTGCACAAATGATGGTGGAAAGAGGGATGAGTGGGTGCCCTGTTGTTGATCCCCAAGGTGCACTATTGGGTGTCATTACAAAGATGGAGATGGTGAAGCTCGTTGACAGGTTCGATAAAGTGAAGATCAAGGACCTCATGACAACGAAGGACATTCTTCAGGTCAATCCTGTTGCGAGACTGGTCAAGGCAAGAGGTGACATGCTCGCAGCAGGCTTCTCTGGTCTTCCTGTCACCGATGGCGGCCGCGTCCTCGGCCTTATCACTGAGAGATTGGTCGCATTGGCAATGGCAAAATTCACTGTAGAGGTGCCAGATAAACATCGATCGAATCAGGTGAGACAAATCCGGGTTGTCGACGCCATGCTTCAACAACCGCCGCTGGCCGACCCAGAAGATTCCATTGCATCAGCTGCTGCTAAGATGATAGAGGCAAAGCTGAATACGCTGCCTGTGGTGGGTAAGGGAAACAGACTAGTCGGTATGATTAGTGCAACTGACTTGACCCGCTTTGTGGCAAACAAGTTTAAGGTGTAGAGTGCATCTGAATAATCTTGTATACTGTCAGTAGTGAGAAGGCACTGACAGAGCCCGCGTGGTCGTCATATGACTGTTGACTTGGTTCTCAAGGATGGCATTCTGATAGTGAGTGATAGAGAGTCAGTACGGTCTGTGGCAATTGATGAGGGCAAAATAGAGGGCTTCTATAAGCATGGCAAGGAGCCCCGGAGCAAAGAGACTCTAGACAGCCGAGGACTCTACGTCCTTCCAGGACTCATTGATATGCATGTACACTTGCGCGACTTGGATCAGTCGAATAAGGAGGACTATGAGTCAGGCACAATGGCAGCCGCGGCTGGCGGTGTCACAACAGTTGTGGACATGCCCAATTCGGTTCCTCCCGTTCTATCCAAAGAGGTACTAGATAGGAAGATCAAGAGCGCCCTGTCTAAGCGTTATGTGAACGTCGGATTCTATGCAGGAATTCCAAAGGACATCAAGAGTTTCGATGCGGCGATGGCACCGGACATTCTTGGATTCAAGGTCTATCCACATGCGCCGCTCACAGAAGGAACAGTCTATGATCGTAAACGGATACAGGAGTGCCTGAAACTTGCAAAGGACCATAACCTCCCACTCCTCTTTCATCCAGACTCATCGAGTAAGGGCGATATCGCGAAGAGCCAAGAGGAATACTTTCGCATACACAGTTGTGAGAGCGAGGTCAGATCACTTCAATCGTTCTTAGACGCAAAGGTCGAATACGAGGCCAGGCTGCATGTCTGCCATGTGAGCTGTGCCGCAACGGCCAGACTGATTCTTGAACATCGAGCTGAACAAACCTTGACTGCAGAAGTCACGCCCCATCACATGTTCCTCTCAGGCGGTGATTTTGCACATGATGATGGTCGCGCCAAGATGCTCCCTCCTCTGCGCTCGCCCTATGATGCCAAAATGCTCTCTGAAGCGCTCTCTACGAAATGTGTGCTTGATTGCATAGCATCAGACCATGCACCACACACAGATGCAGAGAAGACAGCACCCTTCTTGGAAGCAGCAGCAGGCATTCCTGGACTTGAGACCACCCTGCCTCTCGTACTGACAGAGGTCTTTGAGGGAAGAATGTCATGGATTGATTTCCTCAGATGTTGCTGTTCGGGACCTGCAGCGGTACTGGGATTGCCAAACAAGGGGATTCTGGCACAGGGATATGACGCAGACATTGTTCTTGTTCGCAGGCAGGAGTGGTATATCTCAGGGGCGGACTTCTATTCAAAGGCCAAGATCACTCCCTTTGAGGGACGGCGAGTCCTTGCTCGACCCATTAGTACCATCGTGGGCGGAGAAGTCGTCTATCATGAGGAAGAATTCGTGGCCAGACTAGGCATAGCAGGACAGGTGCCAGTACGAAAACCCTATCAACTGTAAGACAAATAACCGTGATTCGACGCAGATAACCGGGGTTGAACTCAAGTGTCGCATGTATATTCTGATGAAAACGGTACATACCTTGTGAAGCTGGCAAGACAGACAGTGGATGGGTATGTCACCAAGAAGATTAAACCGGAAGTTCCAGATGATGTGCCCAAAGCTCTCACAGCCAAATCGGGTGTGTTTGTGACTCTGAACTCAGTCACTGGAGAGCATGTTGAGCTCCGAGGGTGCATCGGGCGGCCCTACCCGACTCAACCACTCGTGGAGGCAACGATAGATTCAGCAGTAGACGCATCTACGAACGATCCCCGTTTTCCTCCTGTCACACAGAGGGAACTTGATAACATCTTGGTAGAGCTGAGTATTCTCACCCCGCCGAAGAAGATCAATTGGTCAAAGCCCAAAGAACTCATGGACTCTGTCAAGATAGGACGCGACGGACTGATTGCATCAAGAGGAATGTGGCGCGGACTGCTACTGCCACAGGTGCCCGTGGAGTGGGGATGGGATACAAAGCAGTTCCTGGAGCATACCTGCAACAAGGCAGGCCTCCCTCTGGATGCTTGGAAGGATACAAAGACAGAGTTCATGTCCTTTCAGGCAGAGATCTTTGGTGAGGAAACTCCCAAGGGAGGAATCCTGAGAGACCCGGTGCATGCAAGATGTTAGTTGAGGCGAGTGTATGAGTAGACTTCCTCCTGAGATCATTGAGACCCTGAAGAGGTACATTGCTGAAGATGTAAGGTCTGGTGATCTCACCACGGAACTGACAATCCCTGCTGACAAGACAGCAATAGCGACAATCTATGCCAGAGAGAATGCAGTGCTGGCAGGAATTGAGGAGATTGCGGCTATCGCAGAGTTTTCGGGACTGACCCATGAGATTCTAGCGTTCGAGGGAAATTGGGTGAGCCCTCAAGACCCAGTGATGCGGCTGAAAGGAAATGCCAGGACTCTTCTCACCATCGAACGAGTGTGCCTAAACATCATCCAGCGAATGAGCGGAATAGCAACAAAGACCTACAAGATGGTGAGCTCCGCGAGAGAGGTGAATCCAAGCATCAGGATTGCATGCACTCGAAAGACCACCCCAGGATTCCGGTTCTTCGAAAAACGTGCTGTCATCGTGGGAGGAGGCGACCCACATCGCTATGCGCTTGATGATATGATCCTCATCAAGAATAACCACATCACTATTGCTGGTGGTGTTCATGCTGCAGTGACAGCCGCAAGAGAGGCGGTCTCTTTCAGTAAGAAGATATCATGCGAAGCCCGGACCCTACAGGAAGTGGAGGAGGCCATAGGTGCTGGTGCAGATATCATCCTCCTAGACAACTTCAAGCCAAAGGATATCGGAGGCGTCATCGAGGTCCTTGAGCACAAGGGGCTCCGTAAGAAGGTCATCCTTGAGGTCTCCGGTGGAGTCAATGAAGAGAATGTCCGTGATTACGCACGCTACAGAATAGATGTGATCTCTTCTGGCGCCCTCACTCACTCCTATAATGCTGCAGATTTCAATATGCGTCTGTCGCTGAATTGATGCTAGTGAAGTAGGAAGGATGGTGCCCCGACCGGGAATCTCAGAGGAATGGCATTCATTACCTCTTTTGAACCCGGGTCTCAGGGTCGAAAACCCTAGATGCTGGGCCGAGCTACACCATCGGGGCCGTGTTTTCAGCGAGGTCAGTCATATAGTTATTAAGATTGTGCAGAGTGCTCCTGCAGTCTGTTCTCGATACTGCCCTCTACATCGGTCGAGCAATCGCTTTCTCATCCACTGGGGATTCTCTCAGACCTCGTGCCTCACGTATCACTGAACTGGGAGCCCCTCTCTCTGTTGTCGACTGTATCGTAGGGCTGACTTGAAGAAGAAACGACTTGAGATCAGAGTGCGTAGGGACACCTGAGATCTTCTGCATCCCTGCAACAAGAGTAGGAACGACCAGAATTCCATATGCCTCTGCTATATGATGGTGCCTATCCACATCGACCTCGAATACCGTTTCAGGTATGCCAAGCTCGCCTGATTCATCATCAAGCATCATCTTGAGAACATCACACCATGCACAGTGGTCAGAGGTGAACAGGAGAATC
>Ga0153915_10000786_pt1 | contig 29352 bp, 24 predicted proteins | sample Opewatmetagenome_2_FD_107003 | JGI IMG/M metagenome (GOLD analysis project Ga0153915, IMG submission 107003) | Freshwater wetland microbial communities from Ohio, USA - Open water 3 Core 3 Depth 3 metaG | ecosystem: Environmental > Aquatic > Freshwater > Wetlands | place: USA: Ohio, Lake Erie...
CGCACGCTCGATTGTCGTGCTGTCGACGACGGCGCCCGCGGCGTCCGTTGGGCCGTCGATGCCGTCGGTGCCAACGCTCGCCAGCGCGGCGGCAACGCCGAGCGAGGAAAGCGGCGCGGCGCACGCGAGGGCGAACTCCTGGTTGCGGCCGCCTCTGCCGTCACCCGTGACGCGCACCGTCGTCTCGCCACTGGAGACGATGCACGCGGGACGCCCGACGCTTTCCGCTTTCGCAAGGCACGCGCGAAGGTGCGATGGTCCGGCCACGCGCGCTTCGCCCACGACGGCGTCCTCGACGCGGACCACGTGATAGCCGCGCGACTCGGCCTCTTTCACCGCGCCGTTCATCGCGTCATGCCTGCCGCCGATGATCGACGTCCGCGCGTTCGTGAGACGGGCATCGCCGGCCTTCGGCGTCTCTTCGAGCCGTCCTGCGGCGCCGCTCTTCACGTGCTCGACGACCGAGGCCGGATACGCGCGTTCACCGCCAAATCGCTGCAGGATGTCGAGCGCGTCGCGGAACGTGCTCGCGTCAGGCACGGTCGGCCCCGAGCCGATGACGCTGAGATCGTCGCCGACGACGTCGGAGATCGCGAACGTCCGGCACGCGCCCGCGGTTTTCACCGCCAGCCAGCCGCCTTTGATTCCGGACAGATGTTTACGGACCGTATTGAGCGCGTGAATGTCGGCGCCCGCGCGGAGCAACTGCTGCGTCGTCGCCTGCTTGTCCGCGAGCGTGAGGCCTTCCGCGGGCACTGCCATCAACGCCGAGGCGCCGCCCGACAGCAACACGACGAGCGTTTCGTCCGGCTTGAGCGATGCGGCCAGCCGCAGCACCTCGCGGCCCGCGCGCTCGCTCTCTCCTGTCGGCGTCGGATGACCACCCACGACCATCGGGAACGGCAGGCCGTCCACGCTCGACGTGCCCGTCGGCAGCACACCGACGATCAGGCCGCGGCGAATCCTGTCGCCGAACAGCCGTTTCGCCGCCGTCGCCATCGGCACCGCGGCTTTGCCGACGGCGATGACGCTGACGGCGCCGTCCGGCGCGCCGGGCGCTGACCTGACGGCGAGCTCGATGAGGCGTCCGGCGTCAACCGCACCGATACCGGCCCGGGCAATGGCCAGGAGGTCGTGTCGAAGAGTGTCGAGAGGACGAGTCAGTGCGTGCGCTTTGAATCGGACCAGGCCGAGAGGCCCGTGACGACGTCGAATTGTTTCAGGAGCGATGCGACTAATTGGGGAGCGTCTTCTTGCGTGGAGAGGTGTTCGAGTTCGGCGATGATCTTGGTGAGAGCGGCTTCAACGTCGGTGATGGCCGTTTCTGAGTAATACGACCGCTGCTGCTGCAGACAGCGGTGATGTTTCAGAAACTCCTCGCGGTAGAACTCCGTAATCGGGTGCGGCGCGCTGATCGGCCTGACCTCGGTCGCAAAACGTGTCATGCGGCTCCCTCGGAGGATCAACTGTCGACGTACAATTTCCAGTTTAGGGCGTTTCGAAAACCAGTGTCAAGATAGCGTAAACGCTTCAGCTCCGGGCCATCGCGGCAATCAACCCCCCGGCACACCCGACGGCCATGCCTCCCACCACCAGCAGCAATGACAGTTCGAGGGGGAGAAAGCTCACACTCGACAAATTGATGGCCGAGGCCAGCGGCACGAGATACCGGCCTCTAAGGCCCAGGTAGACGGCGCCGAGCACGGCCAGCGCGACGATTGCGCCAAGCCCGCCCTGAAGCGTGCCTTCCATGACGAACGGCCCGCGGATGTAAACCTGTGGCGCCCCAACAAGTTGCATGATGTCGAGTTCGTCACGTCGCGCGTACAGCCCGAGCCGGACGACGTTGGCGACCGTCAGCGCCGCGGCAATGGTCAGCAGGGTGCCAAGCACCAGCCCGACTCCCCTCACCATCCTGATCGCGGAGGACAGACGCTTCAGCCACTCGCGGTCGTAGCGCACGTCGGCAACGCCAGGGAGCTGGCGAAGTTCCGCCAGCAGCAGGTCGACACCGGTTTCCGAACCGCCCCGCAGCCGGACCTCGAACGACGCAGGCAGCGGGTTCTCGCCAAGCCCGTCAACCGTTGTGCTGAGATCGGTGAACGTCCTCTTGAACCGCGCCAGTGCGTCCGCCTTGGACAGGTATTGATGGCTCGCGACGACGGCGCCGCCGGCCAAGGTCTTTTCTATGGCCGTTTGTTGCTCTGGAGTGACAGCATCCGCGAGGTACACCGACAACTCGGCCGAGTTGTTCCATTCACGCCCGAGACGCTCGAGATTGGAGGTGGCGATGAGAAACGCGCCGAGCACAAACAGCGCCACGGCGATCGTGGCCGTGGACAGGGCCCCTGACTGACGCCCCCGCCAGAGGCTCAGGATGGCTTCGTCGAACGCGTATCGCAGCGCACGCATCAGGCCACCTCGACCACGCGGCCGTGGTCCAGCGTGATGGACCGCCGTCCGACGCGGCGAATGAGCTCGCGATCGTGCGTGGCCACGACGACCGTCGTGCCGCGCGCGTTGATCTCGCGGAAGAGGTTCATGATCTCGAGCGACAGGTCGGGGTCGAGATTGCCCGTCGGCTCGTCGGCCAGCACGAGCTGTGGCTCGTTGACGAGCGCACGGGCAATTGCGACCCGCTGCTGCTCGCCGCCCGACAGCTCCTCGGGCACGGCGTTCATGCGATGCTGCAGGCCTACCCACTTCAGCACCTGAAACGTCTTCCGCTGCTGAATGATGTCCGGAATGCCGAGGACGCGCATGACGAACGCGACGTTCTGGAAGACCGTCATGCGCGGGATGAGGCGGAAATCCTGAAAGACGAAACCGAGCGAACGCCGGTACGTCTGAATCTGCGACGACGACATCGCCGAGAGATCCCGCCCGGACACGGTCAGCTCGCCTTCGCTCGGTATCTCCTCGCGGAGCAGCAGACGCAGAAAGGTCGACTTGCCGGCCCCGCTCGGGCCCGTGAGAAAAATGAACTCGCCTTTGTCGATGCTGATGGAGAGATCGCGCAGCGCGTAAACGCCGCGGCTATATTGCTTGGAGAGGTTTGCCGCCTCAATCACTGCGCGCCGTCAGTGTATCACGACCCCAACGCGCGCTTGAGGAGGTCGTTGACGCGCCTGGGGTTGGCCTTCCCCGCCGCCGCCTTCATGACCTGCCCCACCAGGAACCCGAACGTCGTCGTCGTGCCGGCGCGGTACTTCGCGACCGCGTCCTCGTTTTTCGCCAGCACGTCCGCGATGAGCGCGACGATCTGCGACTCGTCGTCGATCTGCGTCAGGCCTTCGGCGGCGATGATGTCGTCGGCCGAGCGTCCGGTCTGGAAGATCTTCTCCCAGATGTCCTTCGCAATCGAGTTGCTGATCTTGCCGTCCTCGACAAGCGCGAGGAGCCGCGCCGACTGTTCCGGCGGCACGCGGCTGCTGACCGCCGCGACGTCGTCGGTCTTGAGCTCGTTCAGCTTGCTGCTCAAGAGGCCCATGACGAGGTTCGCCGCGGGCTTGGCGGGGGCCTTGAACGTGTTGACCATCTGGTCGAAGTAATCGCCCTTCGCGCCCATCAGCTGCAGGATGTCGCGCGGCGACAGCCCGTGCTGCGCGGCGAGGCGCTGACGCCGCGCCGCCGGCAATTCGGGCATCGCCTGCGTGATGCTCTCGACGCGCGCGGCGTCGACCACGAGCGGTGGAAGGTCCGGCTCGGGGAAGTACCGGTAGTCGTGCGCCTCTTCCTTGCTGCGCATCGACACGGTGGACGCCGCCGCCGTGTCCCAGAGCCGCGTTTCCTGGATGACGCGCCCGCCAGATTCGAGGACCTCGATCTGCCGCTCGGTCTCGTGTTCGATGGCGTCTTCGAGAAAACGGAACGAATTCAGGTTCTTGATCTCGGCCTTGGTTCCGAGCGTCGATGAGCCCCGCGGCCGGACGGAGACGTTGGCATCGCAGCGGAGGCTGCCTTCCTCCATGTTGCCGTCGTTGACGCCGAGCGTCACGAGCAGCTCGCGAAGGTAGCCGAAAAACGCCGCGGCGTCCTTGCCCGACCGGAAGTCCGGCTCGGTGACGATCTCAACGAGCGGCGTGCCGGCGCGATTGAGGTCGACGTAGCTGCGGCGCGCGGAATCGGCAAACCCCTCGTGGACCAGCTTTCCCGCATCCTCTTCCATATGGATGCGCGTGATGCGGATGTCGTAGTCGGGCGCCCAGTGATCGCTTTTCGCCTTGATCACGCCGCCGGTCGCGAGCGGCCGTTCGTACTGGGAGATCTGATAGCCCTTGGGGAGATCGGGATAGAAGTAGTTCTTGCGCGCGAAAATCGACGTCTCGTGAATTGCACATCCGAGGGCGAGCGACGCGCGAATCGCGCAGTCGACCGCGGCGTGATTCAGCACCGGCAATGCCCCGGGCAACCCGAGGCACACCGGACAGAGATGCGTGTTGGGCGCGGCGCCGAACGCGGTGCTGCAGCCACAGAAGATCTTCGACTTCGTGAGCAGCTGCGCGTGGATCTCGAGGCCGATGACCGCCTCGTACTGGCTCACGCCTTGGGGCCGGCCGCTTTCACGTCGGGCGTGACGTCGGCTTCGAAGTTCCTGAAGTTGTCGATGAACATCTTCGCCAGCTTCGCCGCCTGCGCGTCGTACTCGGCCGGGTGCGTCCACGTATTGCGGGGCTGCAGCACTTCAGTCGGGACGCCGGGGCAGGTCGCCGGCACGTCGAGGTTGAAGAGCAGGTCCCTGTCGTACTCCACGTGATCGAGCCCGCCGGACAGCGCCGCCGTGATCATCGCGCGGGTGTACGCGATCTTCATGCGATGTCCGGTGCCGTACGGGCCGCCGCTCCATCCCGTGTTGACCAGCCAGACACGCGACTTGTGCGTGGCGATCTTGTCGCCGAGCATCCGGGCGTAGAAGCTCGGAGGCAGCGGCAGGAACGGCGCGCCGAAGCACGTGCTGAACGTGGCGGTCGGCTCCGTGACGCCCTTTTCCGTGCCCGCGACCTTGGCCGTGTAGCCCGACAGGAAGTGGTACATCGCCCCCTGCGGCGTCAAACGCGAAATCGGCGGGAGCACGCCGAACGCATCGGCCGTCAGCATGACGATGTTCCGGGGATGACCGCCGACACCGCCGGGCGCCGCGTTGTCGATGAAGGAAATCGGATACGCCGCGCGCGTGTTTTCCGTGTGGCGCTCGTCGTCGAGATTCAACTCGCGCGTCGCCGGATCGATCACGACGTTCTCGAGCACCGTGCCGAACCGCCGCGTCGTCGCATAAATCTGCGGCTCAGCCTCCGCCGACAGGCGGATGGTCTTCGCGTAACAGCCGCCTTCGAAGTTGAAGACGCCGCGATCGCTCCAGCCATGTTCGTCGTCGCCGATGAGCTGGCGCGCAGGATCGCTCGAGAGCGTCGTCTTCCCGGTGCCCGAGAGCCCGAAGAACAGCGCGACGTCGCCCGACGCGCCGATGTTGGCCGAGCAGTGCATCGAGAGCACGTCCTTCAGCGGAAGGATGTAGTTCAGGACGCTGAAGATCGACTTCTTCATCTCGCCGGCGTAGCTCGTGCCGCCGATGAGCACCAGCTTCTTCGCGAAGTTCAGCGCGATGACCACTTCGGTGCGCGTGCCGTGACGCTGGGGATCGGCCTTGAAGCTCGGGGAATCGATGACGGTGAATTCAGGCGACTGCGCGAGAGCCGCCGCCGGATCGTCAATGAACAGGTTCCGGCAGAACAGGCTGTGCCAGGCGTACTCGGAAATGATGCGGACGGGCAGCCGGTAGGTCGTGTCGGCGCCGGCGTAACAGTCGAGCGCGTAGAGTTCCTTGCCGCTGAGCGAAGCGATGAAGTCCGCGTGCAGCGCATCCCAGTGCGCCTGCTCCATCGGACGGTTCACCTTGCCCCAGCCGATGTGCGCGTCGCACGACGGCTCGCGCACGATGAACTTGTCGTTCGGCGAGCGCCCGGTGTGCGAGCCGGTGCGGCAGACGAGCGGGCCTTCGGCCGCGATCACGCCTTCCTGCTTCCTGATCGCTTCTTCGTACAGCGCCGCGGCCGACAGGTTCCACTTCACCCGATCCGTGCGAATGCCTTCGCGGTCGAGTTGATGGCCGCGCTCTACTGTGCTCATTTAGAAGACTCCTAAGCTAAGAGGGTCCAGCAATATACGATGAATCCGATGATCGTAATCGCTGGCCTTCATATCCGTCAACAGAGTTGCCTGCTTTTGGTAGACTGTAAACGCGCACCGGACAGAGTCGTAGACCTAATGAGTATTGATGTGCGGAACACCATGGCCGGAGCAGCCGCTGCTGCCGGGACCCCAGCCGTCGCGACATCCGCGACGGACGTCCCGGCCCGGCTCCCTGCGTCCGCGCCGCTCTCAGACGACTCGCGGCTCGCGGTCGACATCCGCGGGATGGTCGAACGCGGCGATCTCGAAGACGCGCGCCAGCAGTTCGAAGGCCTCGTGGTCGCGCACCAGCGCCGCGCCCTGCGCATTGCCTTTCAGTATCTCCGCGACGCCGCGGAAGCCGACGAAGCCGTCCAGGACGCGTTCGTCAAGGTATTCAGCCACATCGGCTCCTATCGCGAGGCCTGGCCGTTCGAGGTCTGGTTCACGCGCATTCTCATCAACGGCTGCCTCGATCGCCGCAAGGCGCGCGTCCGGCGCGATCGGTGGATCGTGCCGTCAGACGACACCACGACGGCGGGCGGCAGCCTCAGCGATCGGCGAGCATTCGCGGCGGCCGCCAACGCGCCGTCCACGCAGGCCGATCCCGAGGCCCGTCTGCTCGCGCGCGAAAGGCGCGCGCGCATGACCGCCGCCGTCGAGCGGCTCGAAGGCCGTCAGCGCACCGTGTTCATGCTCTGCCACTACGGCGACTGCACGCCGCGGGAAGTGGGCGCGATGATCGGCCTCAACGAATCCACCGTGCGGGTTCATCTGTTCCGTGCCGCACGCAAGCTGCGAGCGCTGCTCGGGGGACAGCCATGATCGTCAGGACGCCGCATCTCCAGGATGAGGTGATCTTCGAGTGTTATTACGCCGCGCGGCGCGGCGAGACGCTCGACCCTCCGGCGGCCGAACATCTCGCCGACTGCGAGGGCTGCGCCCGCCGGTACACGGACGCCGGCGCCTTCCTGAACACGCTCAGCGAGGACGCCGAGGCCGAGGTCAGCGCGCTGTTTCCGCCCGAGCGGCTTCGCGCGCAGCAGCAGGAGATTTCCAGGCGCCTCGAGCTTGTCGGCCGGGCCGCGCGCGTCATCAGCTTCCCAGGCCGATCCGCGGCCGCGGTCGCGCAGAAGCCCCGGACGCCGGCCACGCGGCTCACCCGCTGGCTTGCCGTCGCCGCCGCCGCCGGTCTGTTTGTCGGCGTCGCTGCGGGCACGGCGTTCAACTTCGGCCCGCGATTCGACGTCGCGCACGACGGCCCGCGAACAGGCGCGAACACCGCCGCACGCCAGGCGATCAACGCCGGACGGCCCGCACGGCTCTCATCGGCCGCCGTGGCGCCCGCGGTCGACATCGACGACATGTTCATGTCGGATCTCGAGTCCGTGCTCGATCGCCCGCACACGCGCGAACTCATCGCCTTCGATCAGCTCACGCCTCACCTGCGCGACGTCCGCGATTTCGCCCGCTGAGCGTTGGCTTCTCTGATCTTCCGCAAAGGTCTCGACCTCAAGCAGGCCGTCGCCGGCATGCTCGCCGAGAACTACCACAGCGCCATCGTCGAGAAGATCAAAGCCGAAGACTTCATGTTCCGCTCGGGCCGGCTGACCGTCCATCTCGCGCGCGAGTTCGGCTTCTGCTACGGCGTCGACCGCGCCGTCGACTATGCCTACCAGACGCGCGAGCGCTTCCCCGATCGCGGCGTGTTCTTGACCGGCGAAATCATCCACAACCCGCACGTGAACGAAAAACTGCGCGGCATGGGCATCCGGTTTCTCGATCAGGCGCCGGATGCGATCGACACGCTGGGCAAAGACGACGTCGTCATTCTGCCGGCGTTCGGGGTGACCGTCGGGATGCTGCAGCGCCTCGACAAGCGCGGATGCACGCTGATCGACACGACCTGCGGATCGGTCCTGAACGTCTGGAAGAACGTCAAGCGGTACACCGAGGGCGGCTATACGTCGGTCATCCACGGCAAGGTGTGGCACGAAGAGACGCAGGCGACGGCGTCGCACGCCGTCGAATCGGGCGGACGTTATCTGGTCGTGTTCGACAAGGCGGAAGCCGGCGTTGTCTGCGACTTCATCCGGAACGGCGCGGCCCCCGAGGCCTTTCTCGAGAAGTTCAGGCACGCCGTGTCGCCGGGCTTCGAGCCCGTGCGCGATCTGCAGCGCATCGGCCTCGCGAATCAGACCACGATGCTGATGTCCGAGTCGCTGGAGATTGGCGAGATGCTGCGCCTGGCGATGCTCGATCGGTACGGCGCCGCGGTGATCGAGTCCCGGTACCAGGCCTTCGACACGATCTGCAGCGCGACGCAGGACCGCCAGGACGCCGTCGTCGCCCTGCTGCGGGAGCGTCCGGTCGATCTGATGGTCGTCATCGGCGGCTACAACAGCAGCAACACGTGCAACCTTGCGCGGATCTGCGCCGACACGCGGCCGACCTTTCATATCGCCGACCCGGACTGCCTGCTCTCGGCCGGCGCGATCCGCCACCGCCCGGTGGGCACCAAAGCTGAGGTCGTGACCGATGGCTGGCTCCCGCCGGCGGCGGGCCAGGTGACGATCGGCCTGACCTCCGGCGCGTCGACTCCGGACAACCTCGTCGGCGCGGCCATCGCGAGGCTCGACAGCTTCGTCAATACCCCTCGCTCCGCCAGCTAAACGGATCGCTCCCCCTCGTCGTATTTGCCATAAGTACGCTAACTTACTGAGGTTTTTGAGTGATGAAACGGCGGTTCGGACGGGCCGTACTGTGTGCCGGGGTGGTGCTGGCGTCGGCGCAGATCTTCGCGCAGGCGCCTGGCGGACCCCCGCCCCAGAACGGCCAATCGGCGCCCCGCTTCGCCTGGTGGCGGGATGAGCCGTACCAAAGACATCTGGGTCTGACCTCCGACCAGGTGACCCGCCTCGAAGCGATCTGGCAGGCCGCCCTTCCCGAGCTCCGAAAAGGCCGCGACGACCTGGATCGGCAAGAAGCCGAGCTCTCTCGTCTAATCGAGATGAACGCAGACGAAACCGTCGTGACCCACCAGGTGGACAAGGTCGAAGCGATCCGCAGCCGCCTCAACAAAGCCCGCACGCTGGTGCTCCTGCACCACCGGCAGATACTGACGCCGGAGCAGCGGGTGAAGTTGAAGGCCATGCGCGATCGGGATCGCGAGCGCGCAGGCGCTCCGCCGTCGCCCGCACCTGGCGGCCAGCGGCCCTAGTTCTCAATCTCTTACGAGGATGAACATGAGCGTGAAAAGTCCCAAGCTGGTGTTGAGCTGTGCCGCCGTGGTGGCGGCCATGGCACTGTCAGGCGCCCAGGCCGCTGCGCAGCAGCGCACGAGCGAGACGCGCATTCAGGAGCTGATTCGCGAAGCGGCAAAAATCGCCGCGGCAGGTCAGACGGCGACGCCGACGACCGCGCAACAAGGCGGTCAGACGACTTCTCCGGCGGCCGGTCCGCGCGTGGCGATGACCTTGGAAGACGCGGTCAAGCTTGCCCTCGATCGCAACCTTGATATCGCCGTGCAGCGGCTGAACCCGCAAATCAGCGACCTTGCCGTCGCCAGCGTGAAATCGATCTACAACCCCAGCCTGACGTCCACGATTTCGACGCAGTCCGTAACGAACCCCACCACCAACACCATCACCGGTGGCACTGTCGGCTCGGGAGTGACCAACGGCACGGGCCTGTTCAACGGGGGCATCACGCAGAGCGTTCCCTGGCACGGCGGCAGTTACACCCTCACGCTGAACAACCAGCGCGCCACATCCGATGCCGCGATCAGCCGGTACAACCCGGCGTATACCCCTATCTGGTCTGGCCAGTACCTTCAGCCACTCCTGCGCGGCTTCAAGACGGACTCGACACGGCAGCAGCTTGAGGTCACGAAGATCAACCGCGACATCTCGGATGTGCAGCTGACCGCGACGATCACGAATACGCTCTCGAACGTGCGCAACGCCTACTGGGACTACGTCTTCGCCGTCGAGTCGGTAGAGGTCGCCCAGCAGCAATTGGGCCTAGCGAACAAGCAGGTCGAAGACAACCAGACGCGTGTACAGGTCGGCACGATGGCGCCGATCGACGTCGTGCAGGCGCAGGCCCAGGCGGCCTCGGCGCTGCAGAACCTGGTGGTGGCGCAGGCGCAAATGCGGACATCGGAGCTCGCACTGAAGCGCCTGATCGTCAACGGCACGCAGGATCCGAACTGGAACGCGACGATCGACCCTGTCGATCGTCCGGACTTCCGCCCCGAGCAGGTGGACGTGGACGCGGCCATCCGCCGGGCGCTCAGCCTGCGGACGGACGTCCTCATCGCGCAGAAGGACGTGCAGGCGAACGACTACACGGTCAAGTACCTCGACGATCAGACGAAGCCGCAAGCCGACCTCTCGGCCACGTACGGGCTGACCGGAATCGGCGGCACACAAATCGTTCGAACGGGCAGCGGAATCGGCGGCGACCTGGGCAATGTGACCAGCACGGTCCCCGGAGGCTACGTGGACTCGTTGTCTTCGCTGTGGACCGGCAATTTTCCACGCTGGAACGTCGCCGTGAGCCTCAGCTATCCACTCGGCCTCAGCTCGCAGAAGGCCGCCGCCGCCCGCGGGCGTGTGCAGTTGAGCCAGGTGCAGGCGCAGCTGAAGCAGATTGAGCTGCAGGTCGCGACGGAAGTCACCAACCAGGCGATCACCATCCGCAGCAACATCGAGCGCGTGCAGGCGGCGCAAGCCGCACGCCAGCTCGCGCAGCAGCAGCTCGATGCCGAGAACAGCAAGTTCGCGGTGGGCATGTCGACGAACTATTTCGTCATCGCCGCCCAGAACCAGCTCGCCTCGGCGCAGAACAACGAGCTGCAGGCCATCCTCAACTATCGCAAATCGCTCGTCGACTTCGAGCGCCTGCAGCAGACGACGCTGCAGAGCCTCAACATCACGGTGGTAGGCCGCTAACGCAACCATGAAACGCGCGATCATCATCCTTCTCATCATCGCGGCCGTCGGGGCCGGCGCCGGCGCGTACTACATGCGCCGGAACGGCGGTGAGATCCAGGTCAACACGTCGCCGATCACCCGGGGCGAGATCATCGATACCGTCGGATCGACCGGCACGCTGCAGGCCGTCACGACGGTGCAGGTCGGCAGTCAGGTGTCCGGCAACATCGCCTGGCTCGGCGCCGACTTCAATTCGATCGTGAAGAAGGGACAGGTGGTCGCGCGTCTCGATCCGTCGCTCTTCCAGGCGCAGGTCGATCAGGCCAGCGCCAACCTCGTGAAGGCACGGGCCGACGTCACGAGGTCGCAGGCCGACGTCGAGCGCGCGAAGGTCGCGCTCGTTGATGCCAACCAGAAGTACACCAGAGCCAGAGAGCTCGCGGAAAAGAAACTCGAGACGCAGGCGGATCTCGACGCGGCGAAGATCGCCGTGGACAGCGCCCAGTCGTCGCTGCAGTCGTCACAGGCATCGCTCAACTCGTCGCAGGCGAGCGTGGTGCAGGCGCAGGCCAACCTCAACCAGGCGCAGGTCAACCTCGATCACTGCACCATCACCGCGCCGATTGACGGCATCGTCATCCAGCGCAGCGTCGACGTGGGCCAGACGGTCGCGGCCAGCATGCAGGCGCCGACGCTCTTCATCATCGCCGCCGACCTGACGAAGATGCAGGTCAACGCGAACATCGACGAGGCGGACGTCGGCCGCATCCGGCCGAACCAGACGGTCACGTTCCGCGTCGACGCCTATCCCGGCGAAGAATTCCAGGGCTCGGTGTCGCAGATCCGGCTGCAGCCGGTCGTCGTCCAGAACGTGACCACGTACGGGACGATCATCAATGTCCCGAATCCCGAGCTCAAGCTGAAGCCCGGCATGACGGCGAACCTGCGGGTGCAGATCGCGCGGCGCGCCGATGTGCTCCGCATCGCCAACGCCGCGCTTCGCTTCCGCCCGACGAACGAGATGTTCGCGGCGCTGAACCAGCCGGTCCCGCCGGAGGCCCTGGGCGGCGGCCGCGGTGGACGCGGACGCCGTAACGGCGCCGACACCGCGACGGCCACGACGACGCCGCGGCCGGGCGGATCGCCGCAAGCCAGTGCGGTTCCGGCGCCCGCCGCTGCTCCATCTGCCGCCCGGTCGGGTGAGGCGCGCGCGCCGCGATCAGACAACGCGCAGCGCAACTTCAACAGGGGCGACGGCAGTCAGGGCGGATTGACCGGCGGCCGTGGATTTGGCGGCGGTGGCGGATTCGGTGGACGTGGCCAGGGCGGTGTCGGCGGCGGACAGGGTGGAGACAACGGCGATCGTCAGGCACGCATGCTCGAACGCTTCAAGGGCATGTCGCCGGACGAACAGAAGCAGTTCATCGAACGCATCAAAGGCCGCGGCGGCGACACGAGCGCATTCGAAAAAGCCCTCGCGCCGGCGGCAAAGAGCAAAGGCGGCGAGGCGCCGGCGCAGACGGCGGCAACCATCGATGCCCTGTTCGCACCGCTGCAGACGATCGAGCGGCCGGGCCGCGCGTGGCTCTACGTTGAGAAGCAGCTGAAGGCCGTCAATTTCCGCACGGGCATCACGGACGGCACGAATACGGAAATCGTGAGCGGCGATTTGCAGGCAGGCACTGAAGTGGTCACGGGCATCGTGCTGCCGTCGGCGGCGCGGCCGGCCGCAGCCGCCGCTGGCAATCCGCTGCTCCAGCAGGGCGGACGGGGTCCCGGCGGCTTCCCGGGCGGCGGCTTCGGCGGCGGTGGACGGGGCCGGTAACATCGATGCCGCACGTCATCTCGGTCAGGAACCTCGTCAAGACATACGTCGTCGGCGAAGTCGAAGTTCGGGCGCTGCGCGGTGTGAACCTGGATGTCGAACGCGGCGAGTTCCTCGCAGTCACCGGACCGTCGGGATCGGGCAAGTCGACATTCATGCACATCGCCGGCTGCCTCGATCGCCCGACGTCCGGGCAGTACTTCCTCGACGGCGAGGACGTGTCGCGGATGTCGAAGGATCAGCTCGCGGCCGTGCGCAACCGGAAGATCGGTTTCGTGTTCCAGGGCTTCAACCTGCTTTCGCGCACGTCGGCGCTCGACAACGTCGAACTGCCGCTGCTCTACCAGGGCGGCCTCAAGGGACCGGAGCGCCGCAGGCGTGCGGTGGAAGTGCTGACTGCCGTCGGACTCGGCAACCGGACCGACCATCATCCCAATCAGCTGTCGGGCGGTCAGCAGCAGCGCGTCGCGATTGCGCGCGCGCTGATCAACCAGCCGTCGATCCTGCTGGCGGACGAGCCGACGGGAAACCTCGACACCCGCACCAGCATCGAAGTGATGGACATCTTCCAGACGCTCAATCGCGAGCGCAAGATCACGGTGCTACTCATCACGCACGAAATGGACATCGCCGAGTACGGCACGCGCATCGTGACGTTCCGCGACGGACAGGTGGTGAAGGACAAACCCGTCACGCATCGCCGTCTCGCGCAGGACGAACTCAAGGCGCTTCCCCAGCCGCAGGAAGTGTAGGAGCCAGGGCATGTCGATCTTCATGATCTTCCGCATCGCGCTGAAGGCGCTCAGCCGGAACAAAATGCGCACGGCGCTCACGATGCTCGGCATGATCATCGGCGTCGCGGCGGTCATCACGATGGTCGCCCTCGGCACCGGCGCGCAGTCGTCCATCGAAGCACAGATTGCGACCGCCGGCACGAACATGATCATCGTCATGGCCGGCAACTTCACGCAGGGCGGCGTCCGTCAGGGGCAGGGCAACGCCAGCACGCTGACACCGGACGACGCGACGGAGATCTCGAAGCTGCAGGGCGTCCAGTACGCGGCGGCGGGACTCAACACGCGCGGGCAGATGGTCGCCGGCAACCAGAACTGGAACACGCAGCTCCAGGGCACCGACGTCGACTTCCCGCTCATCCGCTCGTGGCAGATCGCGGACGGGGCGTTCTTCACGCCGATCGACGTCACGACCGCCTCGAAGGTCATCGTCATCGGCAGCGTCGTGCGCGACCAGCTGTTTGGCGAGGATGTCGATCCCGTCGGGCAGGTCATCCGCGTCCAGAATCAGCCTTTCACCATCGTCGGCGTCCTGGCGTCGAAAGGACAGTCGGGCGTCGGGCAGGATCAGGACGACGTCGCCTTCACGCCCTATACGACGGTCATGAAGAAGATCCGCGGGGTCACGTTCATTCAGCAGATTCAGGTATCGGCGATCTCGGCCGCCGAGGTGGCGCCGCTCGCCGATCGCATTGCCTCGCTGCTCCGCGTCCGCCACAAGATTCAGCCGGGCGACCCCGACGACTTCATGGTGCGCACCATTGAAGAGATGGCCAACGTGCGCAAGGAGGCGACGCAGACGATGACGGCGCTCCTTGCGAGCATCGCCGGCGTCTCGCTGCTCGTCGGCGGCATCGGCATCATGAACATCATGCTCGTGTCGGTGACCGAACGGACCCGCGAGATCGGGCTGCGCATGGCGATTGGCGCGCGGGGGCGCGACGTCCTGCTCCAGTTCCTCGTCGAGGCCGTCGTGCTGAGTCTGTTCGGCGGCGGCATCGGCATCGCCCTGGGGTTCGGCTTCTCGCAAGGTGTCACCGTCTGGCAGGGCTGGCCGACGGCCGTCTCGGCGGATTCGGTCGCCATCGCGTTCGGGTTTGCGGCCGCCATTGGCGTCTTTTTCGGCTTCTATCCCGCACGCAAGGCCGCGGCGCTCGATCCAATCGACGCGCTGCGATTCGAGTAAATCGGCGTCAAAGGAAATAGAATATCTTCCACATGCATGACTCGGCTTTCGTCCGGTTTCTTCAACCACTTACGGTTCTCTTAGCGCTGACGGCCGCAGCGTGCACGGATGCGCGTCCGGCGCCGCCAGGCGCCGGCGGTGGCGGCCGCGGACGCGGCGGCGATCAGGTCGTGCCCGTGACCGTGGCATCGGTCATTCAGAAACAGATGCCCATCGAGATCCGCGTCATCGGAACCGTCGAGGCGTACTCGGTCGTCTCCGTGCACGCGCAGATTACCGGACAGCTCACCGCGGTCAACTTCAAGGAAGGCGACGACATCAAGAAGGACCAGGTGCTGTTCACCCTGGATCGGCGCCCGCTCGAAGCGGCGTTGATGCAGGCGCAGGCGAACCTGCAGCGCGATATCGCGCAGGCAGCGAACGCGAAAGTCGTCGCCCAGCGGTACGCGGATCTTGCCGGACGCGGCATCGCCACGACCGAGCAGCTCGAGACGAGCCGCACGAGCGCCACGGCGCTCGAGGCCACCGTCGAGGCCGATCGCGCCGCCGTGGAAAACGCGAAGGTCCAGCTCCAGTATGCGACCATCTCCTCCCCGATTGCCGGCCGCACCGGCGCGCTGATGGTCCACGAAGGCAACCTGGTGCGAGCCGCGGACCAGGCGCCGCTCGTCGTCATCAATCAGGTGGCGCCCATCTACGTCTCGTTCGCCATTCCCGAGTCGCGGCTGCCCGATCTGAAACATTTCCTGGCGCTCGGGACGCTGCAGGTCGAAGCCAAGCCGCCCAACGACGAAGTGGCCTCCTCGCACGGGCACATCACGTTCGTTGACAACAACGTGGATCAGACGACCGGCACGATCAGGATCAAAGCGACGTTCACCAACGAAGATCGCCGGCTCTGGCCGGGACAGTTCGTCAACGTCATCGTCGCGCTCACGAAAGATCCCTCGGCGGTCGTGGTTCCGACGGCGGCCGTGCAGGTGGGCCAGCAGGGCCAGTACGTGTATGTGGTCAAGGCCGATCACTCCGTGGACTACCGGTCCGTCGTCGTCGAGCGCTCCGCCGGACTGGAAACCGTCATCAGGAGCGGCCTCAAGCCGGCTGAAACCGTCGTCACCGACGGCCAGCTGCGCATCGTGGCCGGCAGCAAGGTCAGCATCAAAGGGGACGAATCGCCGCAGGTAACGCCATGAATCTTTCCAAGCTGTTCATCGAACGTCCGGTCACCACGACGCTCGTCATGCTGGGCATTCTGGTGTTCGGCGCGATGGCGTATCGCACGCTGCCGGTTTCCGATCTGCCCGCCGTTGACTTCCCCACGATTCAGGTGAACGCGTCGCTTCCGGGCGCGAGCCCGGAAACGATGGCGTCGACGGTCGCCCTGCCGCTCGAAAAGCAGTTCGCGGGCATCGCCGGCCTGTCGAACATCAATTCGGTCAGCCAGCAGGGCACGACCAACATCACGCTGCAGTTCGATCTCAGCCGCAACATCGACGCCGCCGCACAGGACGTGCAGGCGATGATCGGACGGACCGCGCGCGCGCTGCCTCCGCAGATGCCGGCACCGCCGTCCTATCAGAAAGCGAATCCCGGCGACCAGTCGGTCATTCTCCTCGTCCTGCGGTCGGCGACGCTGCCGCTGTCGATGGTCGACGAGTACGCGCAGCAGACGATCGCCCAGCGTCTGTCGATGCTCGACGGCGTCGCACAGGTCGATGTGTTCGGCTCGCAGAAGTATGCGGTCCGCATCGACCTGGATCCACGGGAGCTCGCCTCCCGGTCGATCGGCATCGATCAGGTCGCCAACGCGGTGACCAACGCGAACTCGAACGTGCCCACGGGCACGATTTACGGCGAGAAGACGTTCGTCGTCCAGACGAACGGCCAGTTGATGCGGGCCGCGCAGTACGGCCCGACGATCGTGGCCTACCGCAACGGCAACCCCGTGCGGCTCGATGAAGTCGCGCATGTGTTCGACGGCGTCGAAAACGACCGGTCCGCGGCCTGGCAGGCCGGCGAACGCTGCGTGATGATCTCGATCCGCAAGCAGCCGGGCACGAACGTCGTCGAGGTGGTCGATCGCATCAAGGCGCTGCTGCCCCAGATGCGCGAGCAGCTGCCGGCGGCGATGTCGCTCGACACCCGGAACGATCGCTCGGCGACGATTCGCGAGTCGGTCCGCGACGTCAAGATGACGCTGCTCGCGACGATCGGGCTGGTCGTCCTCGTCATCTTCCTGTTCCTGCGGAACGTCTCGGCGACGCTGATTCCCAGCCTGGCGCTGCCGGCTTCGCTTGTCGGCACGTTCACGGTGATGTACCTGCTGAACTACAGCCTCGACAACCTGTCGCTGATGGCGCTGACGCTGTCGGTCGGGTTCGTCGTGGACGACGCGATCGTGATGCTCGAGAACATCGTGCGCCATATGGAAATGGGCAAGGGCGCGATGGAGGCGGCGTACGACGCGTCGAAGGAAATCGCGTTCACGATTCTGTCGATGACGATCTCGCTGGCCGCGGTCTTCATCCCCGTCCTGTTCATGGGCGGCATCGTCGGACGGCTGCTCCATGAGTTCTCGGTGACGATCGGCGTCGCGATTCTCGTGTCGGGCTTCGTGTCGATCAGCCTCACGCCGATGCTGTGCAGCCGATTCCTGCGCCCGCCCCACGCACAGAAGCACGGCTGGTTCTACAACGCGTTCGAGCGCATGTTCGATGCCTGGCTGCATCTGTACGACTGGACGCTGCGCGCCACGCTGCGCCATCGCGCGATGACGATGCTCGCGTCGGTGGCCCTTTTCGTCGGCACCGTCTACCTGTTCATGATCGTACCCAAGGGCTTCCTGCCCAGCGAGGATCAGGGGCGGTTCATGGTGAACACCGAGGCCGCGCAGGGCATCAGCTACGAGGACATGGCGCGCCACCAGAAGCAGGTGGCGGCGGTCATCGCGAACGAGCCGAACGTCTACATGGCCAACGTGATGGTGGGCGCCATCGGCAACAACGGCGGCGCCCTGAACACGGGCCGCATCTGGGTCGAACTGAAGCCACGCACCGAGCGGAACGTCTCGGTCGATCAGGTCATCGCCAGCCTGCGCCCGAAGGTGTCGCAGATTCCGGGCATCCGCGCATTCATGACCAACCAGCCGCCGATCAATCTGGGCTCCGGCCAGGGCGGTCAGCGCGCGCTCTACCAGTTCACGCTGCAGGACACCGACACGGCCGAGCTGTACAAGTACGCGCCGATCATGGAAGAGAAGATCCGCGCGATGACGGGCGTCGAGGACGTCAGCAGCGACCTGCTGCTGAAGAATCCCCAGGTGACCGTCGACATGGACCGCAACAGGGTGTCGGCGCTGGGCCTTTCGGCCAATCAGGTTGAGAACGCCCTGTACAACGCGTACGGCACGCGGCAGGTCTCGCAGATCTACGCACCGAACAATCAGTACCAGGTCATCCTGCAGGTCGCTCCGGAATTCCAGCAGGATCCGGCGGCGATGTCGCTGCTGTATGTCCGCTCCAACACGGGCACGCTGATTCCGCTGGAGTCAGTCGCCCGGCTGATAACCGCTGTCGGGCCGCTGTCGGTCAGCCACTATGGACAGCTGCCCGCCGTGACCATCTCGTTCAACCTGAAGCCCGGTTACGCGCTCGGCGACGCGGTTGATTCGATCAAGGCGCTCGCCGCGGCCAACATGCCGTCAACGGTGTCCACGAGCTTCCAGGGCGCCGCCCAGGCATTCCAGGATTCGCTGCAGGGGCTCGGCCTCATCCTGCTGATGGCGATTGTCGTCATCTACATCGTGCTCGGCGTGCTCTACGAGAGCTTCACGCATCCGCTGACGATTCTGTCGGGCCTGCCGTCGGCGGGTTTCGGCGCGCTGCTGACGCTGCTCATCTTCAAGACCGAGTTGAGTCTCTACGCGTTTGTCGGCGTCATCATGCTGGTCGGCCTCGTGAAGAAGAACGGCATCATGATGGTGGACTTCGCCGTCGAAGCGCAGAAGACCGGCAAGACGCCGCTCGAGGCGATTCACGAGGCCTGCCTCGTGCGCTTCCGGCCGATCATGATGACGACGATGGCCGCGCTCGTCGGCACGCTGCCGATCGCCCTCGGCCTCGGCGCCGGCGCCGAGTCGCGCCGACCGCTCGGCCTCGCGGTCGTCGGCGGATTGATCGTCTCGCAGCTGCTGACGCTCTACATCACGCCGGTGTACTACGTGTACATCGAGAACACGCGCCTGTGGCTGGCGGGCAGGAAAACTGTCGCCGTGCCGGCGCCCGTGGGCGCCGCGCATGCGCGCGTGACGTCGCCTGTGACACTGCGCGAGGCTAAGGGCGAAGGGCGCGCATAAGCTCGCCCACCGTGGATCCCGTGACGGGATCCACGAGCTCCGGCGCAATCTCGGCCAGCGGCTCCAGCACGAATCGACGCTCGCGAAACCGCGGATGCGGAACCGTGAGCCCTGCCTCCTCCACCACCAGATTTCCCAGCAGGATCAGATCGAGATCGAGCGTCCGCGCGGCGTTCTGAAAGGGACGCTCGCGCCCGCGTTCACGCTCGATGGCCATCAGCGTCGCCAGGATCTCGCGCGCGGACGCGGACGTGTCGCCGACGGCGGCCGCATTCAGAAACCGCGGCTGCGGTCCTGGGGCGCCGACGGGCTCGGTGTCGTAATAACGGGAGACGCGGAGGTTGGCGAACGACGACTGGAGGCACGAGACGGCGAAGTCGAGATGGGCGCGGCGGTCGCCGAGGTTGCTGCCGAGCGCGATCGCTACTCGATCCATCGCACGGGCAGGACGTCGCCCTGCGCCGGACCGGCCACGCTCGAACGGCGGCCGAGCAGATCGGTGCGGCCGGCGAGCGCCTGCTCGAAAAACCGCTGCTGCTCGCGCGTCTCGCCGAGAATGACGCGCAGCATCGCGCGGTGGCGCGCGTGGTCCATGGCCTCGACGCGTGGACGCCAGCGATCGAGAAACGCCTGGGCGCTTCTGATGTCCTCTTCGAACAACGCCTGAACCGCGCCCTTGCCTTTCGATGCGGCTTCCGGCGCCGCTGCTGACGCCGGCACCGGCCCGCCGGCATCGGCAATCGCCTTGGCCAGCCAGCCGAGCTGCACTTCTTCGCGGTTGATGATGTACTGGTAGGTGTTGTTCGCGTCGTACTGGGTCACCCGCCGCGCGTGCGCCTCGTGCTGCGTCACCGATGCGAGTTTCTCAGTGTAGAACTCAGTCAGCAGGCCCAGCGTGCTTGCGACGTCCGCGGTCACGAGCTCTGCTTTTCCTTGCAGCTGATGCAGACACGCGTCCACGGAATCGCATTGAGGCGCGCCTCGGCGATCATCTCGCCGCAGTCGCGGCAGACGCCGTAGGTGCCCTTGTCGATGCGGTAGAGCGCTTCTTCGATGGCCTGAAGAATCTTCGCATCCGTCTGCTTGAGTTTGAGCTGGATGTGGACCTCGTTGTTGCCGCTGGCCTGGTCCGCCATATCGCCCTGACGGGTGTTGTTCTCCATCGAGGCCTGGAGTGGCTTGATCCCGCCGGTTCCGAGGATTTCCGTACGCTTCTTCAGAAGCGCTTCCTTGAAGTGCTGCACGTCCATCGGCGCTGACGACTCCTGCATTGAGCGGCCGCAACGGACCGCCTGAACTTTCGATGATAGCACGGGCGGTTGGCGGGTCGTTACTCCGCTCGCAGCGTCGCGAGCGGCTTGTTGCGCAGCACGTCCAGACTCGACAGGACGCCAATGGCCGCGACGAGCGCCGTCGTCAGTCCTACACCGGCGAGATGCTCCGCCGGGAACACCTTCCACGGAATGTCGAGCGCGAAACGGCTCACGCCCCACGTCAGCGCGACCGCGCCGGCCGAGCCGACCGTCCCTGCAAGCAGACCGAGGACGCCGTATTCGAACAGCAGCATGCGCGCGATGGTGGCGGTGTTTGCGCCGAGCGTCTTGAAGACGGCGGCTTCGTACACGCGCTGGAATTTCGTCATGGCGACCGCGCCGACGAGAATCAGCGCGCCGCTGAAGAGCACGAGCCCGCCGACGACGGTGATGGCCAGCGTCACCTTCGACATGACGTCGCGAATCGTCGCGAGAATCTCATGGAAGTCGATGACCGAGACGTTCGGGAATTTCGCCACGAGATCGTGCTGGAACTTCGCGCGGGCGCCGGCGCCATCGGGACCCTTGAGCGGCGCGATGTAGGTCTGCGGCGCCTGTTCCAGCACGCCCGGCCTGAACACGAACATGAAGCCGCCGGCCCGCGCGTCCTTGAAATCGACGTCGCGGACGCTGCTGACGCGGGCATTCACCGTGCGGCCGAGGATGTCGAAGCGGACGATGTCGCCGACGTTGATGGCGAACCGCTGGCGCAGGCCTTTCTCGATCGACACCTCGGGATCGGCCGACGGGCTGTTCCAGAACGCTCCCTCGAGCACCCGCTCGTTGGCCTCGAGATGATCGCGATAGGTGACCGTGTACTCGCGCGCCAGCGATCCGCGCGCGCGCACGTCCTCGAAGCTCTCGAGCGTCGTGACCCGGCCGCTCACGCCGGTCACGCGCGCGCGTAACACCGGAATCAGACGCGACGTCCCGACGCCGTTGGCCGGATCGGCGAAGAACTGCCGCATCCCCTCCACCTGGTTGCGCTGGATGTCGAGCAGGAACATGTCCGCCGAATCCGTGCCGACCTGAATCGAGAACTCGTCGAGCAGGCTCGCCTGCAGCGAGCGCACGCCGACGATGAAGAACGCGCCGAGGCCGACGGCGAGCAGGATGACACGCGTCTGGTTTCCAGGCCGCGACAGATGCAGGACCGCATGGCGCAGGGGGAACGACGGCGCGTTGGCCATCGGCGAGACGACCTTGATCAGCAGCCGGCCGGCGACGAGCAGCACCACCGCCAGCGCAGCAAAGCCGACGCAGACCACGACACCGACCCGAAGCGAGGCGGCCTGCCACGCGGCGACGGCGACCAGCGCCGCCGACACGAAGACCATCGCGGCCAGTCGCGCCGGGTCACGTCCCGGCGCCCGCGTTTCGTCGCGCAGCAGGAGCGACGGCTTGACCAGCCGCACGTCGAGCAGCGGCACCAGCGAGAACAGCAGCGACACCAGCACGCCCACCGCGATGCCCTGCAGCGCGACGCGCCACGTGATCGTGTAGTGGACCTCGGCAAGCAGCGAGGTGGACGAGGGCCCGAGCGCAATCGGAATCGCGGCAAGCGCCGCGCGCGCGATGGCCACGCCAAGGAGGCTGCCGGCCAGGCCGAGCGACACGACCTGCAGCAGGTAGACGGCCATGATCTGCCGGCTCGTCGCGCCCAGGCATTTCAGCACCGCGATGCTGCGAATCTTCTGCAGCACGAACACCCGCGTGACACTCGACACGGCAATCCCGCCGAGAATGACGATGACGAGGCCCACGAGGCTCAGGTAGTTCTCGGATCGATCGAAATCCCGTCCGATCGCATCGTCGGTCGCGCGATAGGACCGCGCGTTGATGTACTCCTCGCTGAAATCCTGATTGATGGCGCCGACCATCTCGTCGAGGGTGTCGTCGGGCACCCGAGCGAGAATCACGCGGCGGGCGCGGCTGCCGAACACGAGCAAGCCGGTCGTCGGCATGTCGTCGAAATCGACGAAGACGCGCGGTCCGAGCGTGAAGGCGCCGAGGTTTCTCCCGGGCTCGTTCTCGACAACGCCTCGAATGACAAACGTCGTCGTCCCGATGGCAATGGAGTCGCCGACGTTCACGCCAAGCGCCGACAGGAGCTCCGGGCGGACGAGCGCGCCATGATGTTCGAGCAGGCTATGCGAGTACGGCTGACCGCCTTCGAGCGTCATCGAGCCGTAGAGAGGAAATCCCGGTTGAATCGCCTTGAGCTCGACCATCCGCGCGGCAATGCGTGCGGGATCGGCGGGCCGGACCATCGTCGGCGTCTCGATCGTTTCGGTGCGCGCCGTCGCCTTTGCCTCCGCCATCCGCTTGTCGATCGTCGCGCGAGCCTCGGGCGTCCAGTCGCGCGTCGTGCCGATCAGCGCGTCGGCGGCAATCAGCGACCTGGCTTCCCCGCCCAGCACGTCGCGCACGCTCCGAATCACCGACCGCAAGGCCACGATCGCGGCCACGCCGACGGCGATGCAGACGAAGAAGAAGATGAGCCGCTGCCAGGAGGCGCGCGTTTCGCGGACGGCCATGCCGAGAACGAATCTCATGACCGTTCGACCACGCGGCCGTCGCGAAGCACCAGCCGTGAATCCGCGAGGGCCGCGAGCTCCGCGTCGTGCGTGACCAGCACGATGGTCGTGCCGCGCGTCTTGTGGATGTCGCGGACGAGCTCCATGATGAGGCGTCCGTTCGCGCTGTCGAGATTGCCTGTCGGCTCGTCAGCCAGCACGATTGGCGGATTGTTCGCCAGCGCGCGCGCGAGGGCGACGCGCTGCTGCTCGCCGCCTGACAACTGCGACGGATAGTGATGCGCCCTGCCGGAGAGGCCGACCTCGGCGAGCAGCATCTGCGCCCGCTGGCGGGCGTCGCGCGATCCGGCAATCTCCATCGGCACGGCGATGTTTTCAAACGCCGTGAGCGACGGGATGAGATGAAAGAACTGAAAGACGAACCCGATTTTCTCGCCCCGCAGCTTCGCGAGGCCGTCTTCGCCAAGCTTCGTGATGTTGACGCCGTCGATGAGGACGTCCCCGGAACTGGGCGAGTCCAGGCCCGCGATGAGCCCGAGCAGCGTGGACTTGCCGCTGCCGGACGGCCCGACAATAGCCACGAATTCGCCGCCGGCGATGTCGAGCGAGAGCGGATGCAGGATCGTGAGCGGCTCGGTGCCGCTGACGACGGTCTTCGAGACGTCGCGAAGCGAGATCATGAACGGGCGGTGGAGACGATGGGTTTCAGCACCGACCAGATGTTGCCCGCCACGATCCGCGCGCCTTCCGGCGTGGGATGAATGCCGTCGCGCTGGTTGAGCCGGTCGATGCCCGCGACGTTCTGCAGCAGGAATGGCACGAAGGCCACATTGTACTTATGCGCCAGCTCGGGATACACCTGGTGGAATCTGACGACGTAGTCGCGCCCGAAGTTTCTGGGCGCTTCCATGCCGGCGAGGACGACGGTGATCTGCTTCGACTTCGCGCGCTCGATAATCGCCGAGAGATTGTCACGCAATTCCTCGACCGGCAGGGCGCGCAACGCGTCGTTGCCGCCAAGCGCGACGATGAGGACGCGGACGTCGCCGTCGAGGGCCCAGTCGAGCCGCGAGAGTCCGCCGGCTGACGTGTCGCCAGACACGCCGGCGTTCACGACCTCGTAATTGAGGCCTTCCGCGTCGACCATCTGCTGCAGGAGCGCCGGATATGCCTCGGAGGCCGGAAGGCCCAGGCCGGCGGTCAGGCTGTCGCCGAGCGCGACGATCCGCGGCCGCGCCGCCGTCTTCGCGGGCTGCTGTATCGGCGGCGGCGCGAGCCTCTGCTGCTGCGGTTCGGGCCTGGATCCGCACGCCGCCATCGCCATGAGCGCGCAGGCGACGAGCGCGAGACGTTTATGCATGCACCGACAGTTGACGTTCGAGCTCCGCGATTGCCTGCTCGAGCATGCGGCGATGCGCCGGCGATGCCGCGTTCGCGAGATCGCCGCGCGAGCGCGCGAGGGCAAGCTCAATCGAGCGGCGCCGCGCGGCGTCGTCGCGTTCAGCCGCGCTCAACGCGCGTCCGCCCGCGCGCCCCCGCTCGGCTTCCGCCTGCTGATACTCGACGTCTTTGCTTTCGAAACCGCGCGCCATGGCTCTTTGTACTCGTAGTGCAGGCCGTGAGCCTGCCTTACTATGGTATCAGTGACTCCTCTTCGTCTCTCCCTCGGCCAGCTCGAACAACAGGTCCGTGCCGCGGCCGCGCACGCCGAGCGCTCGGCGGCGGCGCTCTGGCGGCGCGAGGCATCGCTCTGGAGCCCCGCGTCCGACGTGCAGGTGAAGATCGCCAATCGCCTGGGCTGGCTCGACTCGCCGCGGCTCATGGCCAACTCGATCGATCGGCTCACGTCGTTTGCGACCGGCGTCAGGAACGCGGGGTTCACCGATATCGTGCTGCTCGGCATGGGCGGCTCGAGCCTCGCGCCTGAAGTGCTTCGGGCCATCGTCGGCGTCACGCCGGGCTGGCCGCGCTTTCACATGCTCGACTCGACCGACCCGGCGGCGGTCCGGGCCGCTGCGACGACGCCGGAGCGCACGCTGTACATCCTCGCGAGCAAGTCGGGCGGCACAATCGAACCGAACTCGCTCGCCGCGCACTTTCGAGCGACGCTCGAAGCCGCGGGCGTCGGGAACTGGTCAGCGCACTTCGTCGCGATCACGGATGACGGGACGGCCCTCGCAACGCGGGCGCGCGCCGAACGGTTCCGCGATGTCTTCATCAATCCGTCGGACATCGGCGGCCGCTACTCGGCGTTGTCGTTCTTCGGCATGGTCCCCTCGGCGCTGATGGGACAGGACGTGCGCGCCCTCGTCGCCGGCGGACAGGCGATGCTCTCGGCTGCGAGCGAGGTAGCATCGGCGCTCGACAACCCCGCCGTCTGCCTCGGCCTCGTGATGGCGACCGCGGCGCAGGCCGGACGCGACAAGCTGACGCTGCTTCTTCCGGACGCGTTCGAGCCGTTCGGACTGTGGGTCGAGCAACTCGTCGCCGAGAGCACCGGGAAAAACGGCGTCGGCATCGTGCCGGTTGCCGGCGAGCCCATCGGATCGCCCGCGGCGTATGGTCACGACCGCCTTTTCGTGGACGCGAGAACCACCGCGCCGCCGCCGTCAGGCCCGACGGTCGGCATCGACTGGACGGATCCGCTCGCGCTCGGCGCCGAATTCATGCGATGGGAAATCGCCACCGCCATCGCCGGCGCGTTGCTGCGCATCAATCCCTTCGACGAACCCAACGTCCAGCAGGCGAAGGACGCCACGAACAACCTGCTGGGCGCCTTCATATCCAGTGGCGCTCTGCCATCGGCCGCGCCCGATGTGACACTCGCCGGGGGCGTCGCGCTCAGGGCCAGCAGCGCGGCCAGACGCGCCCTCGGCGGCCGCGACGCGACCGCGTTGCTCACGCTCCTTACGGCCGGCGACTACTTCGCGCAGCTCGCGTACGTCAGCCCGGCGTCCGACCTTCTGCCGGAATTCGAGCGGTTGCGGGCGGCAACCCGCGATCGCGCGCGCGTCGCGACGACGTTGGGGGTGGGGCCGCGCTATCTGCATTCGACCGGACAACTGCACAAGGGCGGACCAAACAGCGGCGTGTTCCTTCTCATTACCACGGGCAAGGCGGCCGACGTCGAGATTCCCGGCCACCTGTACACGTTCTTCACGCTCGAGCGCGCGCAGGCGCTCGGCGATTTCGCGTCGCTCGACGCGGCACATCGCCGCGCCGTCCACATGCATCTTCCTGCGCCGGATCCACGCCTCGCGCGCGATGCCGTCGATGCGTTCATTCGCGCGTTGTCGTCGTAGAATGGCGCCATGCGCTACCTCGTAACAGCGCGCGTCAAAGCCGGACGAGAAGCCGAGCTGGCCGAAGCCATCGCCGACGGCACGCTCGGTCAGGGCTCGGTCGCCGGCGACGAGTACGATCGCAACATGCGGGACGCGCGCGCGCACGACGATGGGCGCGTGCAGTGGGTCGAGGTCTGTTACTGCGCGACGCCGCTCGCTGAAGAGCGCGAGTACTGGGAAGAGTATTTTCATCTCGACAAAGTGCAGGACGCCCATGCGCGCACGCGCTGCAAGGACCTGAACAGCACCGAGCCCTGGTCCTGTAACGACTGCGACTGCTCCGCGCGCCTCGAAGCCCGCCTCGCCACCAAGGGCCGCCCTTTTCTGGACACTCTTCGTACGAGGCGGTAATGCCCTCTTCTTCCCTGCAGGCCCTGCTGGCGCGCGCAGCCACCGCGCTCGAGCGCGGTCACGGCGTGGACGCCGCGCAGATGCTCGCCCCGGCGCTCAAGTCGACGCTGCCGCGGGATGACGAGCTGGCGTTGCGCGCGATGCTCGCCGAGGCCTGGCTGCAGCAGGACGATCTCGATCAGGCCGCCGCCGCGCTGGGCCGCGCGCCCGATACCTTCCGCGACACCGTCGCGCCCGTCCGTCTTGCGACCCTCTGGCGCCTGCACGGCCGCGTGGCGTCGGCACGCGGCGATCAGTCGCGCGCCATCGCACTGCACGGACGCGCCCTGAAGCAGGCCGAAGCCGCCCACGAGCCGCGCGCGATCGGCCTCGCGCACTACGAGCTCGCGCAGTGCTACCGCCAGGTTGGCGACACGGCCATCGTGCGCGAGCACATCTCCAAAGCCGCGTCGGCGCTGCACGCGGCCGGCGACAGGCGTCATCTCGCGCTCGTCCACTCGCTCTCGAGCATCCTGCTCGCGCAGGTCGGCGAGTACGACGAGGCGATGAGGGCGCTCCGTCAGGCCGAGCGGCTGGCCACGCTTGTTCAGGCCGACGACGTGCTGGCGACGGTCTGCGGCAATCAGGCCGGCGTCATGACGATGGAGCACCGCTACGAGCAGGCGCTGGCGCTTGCCGAACGCAGCGTCGCGCTCCAGGAAGCGCAGGGTTCGGGCCACGGGCTGGCCGTGGCTTTGGCCAACCTCGGTCAGATTTGCGTCCGCCTCGGCGATCTCAATCGGGCCGAAGACGTGCTCCATCGCGCGCTCGAGACACGCAGCCCGATCCAGTTCCACGAAACCACCGGAGCGGTGTTCGACACGCTGGCGCAAATCCACATGATCCGCGGCAACTACGAATCCGCCGCGGACTTTCTCTCCCGGGCCGGCGAGGCGTACGGCGCCTATGGACGCCAGACGAGCCGGTGGTACGAGTGGTCGGTGCGCGTGCTGGGCGCGCGGCTGGCGCTGCGGCGAGGCGCGCTCGAGGAGGCCGTCGCGAAAGCCGACGAGATTCTGCAGGCCGGCGCGCCGCCGTTTGATGCGCTGCAGGCGACGCTGATTGCCGCCGAGGCGCTCACCGCCGCCGGGCGGCTGGCGGACGCCGAAAAACGGCTGGCCACCGCAGCCGACGCGCTCGACCCGACGATCGCGCCCGCGGAGTGGGGCGAATATCTGCGGCTGCGCGGCGGGCTGCACGCGAAGGGCGGCAGTGCCGCCGACGCGTACCACAACTTCGCGCAGAGCGCGACGCTCCTCGATCTGCTCGGCGAACGGTACCAGGCCGCGCTCAGTCATCTCGCGCTCGGCCGCCTGGTCGCCCAGACCGGCGCGCGCTCCATCGCCGAAAAGCATCTGAGGCAGGCGCGCGGCGTGTTCGACCAGCTCGGCGCCGCGCGCGACGCCGACGACACGGAAACCGCGAACCGGCTGCTCACGACGATCGGCTCTGGCGAATACGTCATCTCGCCCGCCGACGCGGACGACGCCATCGTCCGGCGCATCGTCGACGCGGCGGCGCTGCCGGATTTGCTGGGGCGCGAAACCGCGTCGGCGATGCTCGAAGCCGCGTCCGCGGATTCCGCGGTCGTCTACGTCCGCGTGGCCGGCGGCAGCGACGTCCGGAGCGTGGCATCCGTGGGCGTCGATGCGGACACGGCGCGCACGATGGCGCGATCGGCGGCCAACGGTCAGATGTACGGGCGCGGCGTGCTCTTCGTCGAGGCGCTGGGCCGCGACCCCGAAGGCGAGCGCTATGTGCTCGTCGCGTCTCCCCGGCCGATCGGTCATCCCGTCATGCGCCGCCTGCGGATGATCGCATCGGTCGCGCGGCAAGGCTTCGCCCTCTGCGCGGCGCGCGATCGGTCCGTGAAATCGGCCGTTGTCGCCATGGACCGCTCGCTCGAGCCGCTGCTGCCGGGGTTCCTGACGGCCAGCGCGGCCATGACGCGCCTGGTCGAGCAGATTCAACGGCTGCAGGGAAACGATCTGACGGTGCTCGTCACGGGCGAGAGCGGCACGGGCAAAGAGCTCGTGGCCCGCGCCATTCACGTCGGATCGCAGCGAAGCGCGGGCATGTTTCTGCCGTACAACTGCACGACGACCGGACGCGATCTCGCGGACAGCCAGTTGTTCGGCCATCGCCGCGGCAGTTTCACGGGCGCCGTGACCGATCAGCCCGGGCTCGTGCGCGCCGCCGCCGGCGGGACGCTGTTCCTCGACGAGATCGGCGACCTGCCCATCGACGTGCAGCCCAAGCTGCTCCGCTTCCTCGAGCTGCAGGAAATCATGCCGATCGGCGAGACGCGGCCGCAGCGCGTCGACGTGCGCGTGCTGGCCGCTACTAATGCGGACCTCGAACAACGCGTCGCCGAAGGCAAATTCCGTGAAGATCTCTACTACCGGCTCAGCGTCATCCGCATCCACGTCCCGCCGCTGCGCGAACGCCTCGAAGAAATCCCGCACTTGAGCGCGTTCTTCCTTCGAGACGCGTCCGAGCGCCTC
>Ga0153915_10000787_pt1 | contig 29322 bp, 27 predicted proteins | sample Opewatmetagenome_2_FD_107003 | JGI IMG/M metagenome (GOLD analysis project Ga0153915, IMG submission 107003) | Freshwater wetland microbial communities from Ohio, USA - Open water 3 Core 3 Depth 3 metaG | ecosystem: Environmental > Aquatic > Freshwater > Wetlands | place: USA: Ohio, Lake Erie...
ATCCTGGACTATGCAATCAGCGCTGACGGACTTTGGCTTTTCTACAGCGTGCAACTTCCCGGAAACGCGACTGCCTTATGGCGCCAGGCACGTGGCCAGACAGATCAACCACTGCAAACCTTGCCAGCCCCCGAAACGATCCTGGAATGCCCTCTGGCTACCTGCCATATTCCCAGACCCTCTCCCGATGGGAATTGGTTGGCTTATGAACGCACTCCTGTGGATGAACAATGGCAATCTGGCACGACTTCGGTCTGGCTGTTATCCCTGACGGATCGTTCTAACCGACCTGTCAGTCAGGTGGAGCATACTACCCTGCATGTAAGCTGGTCAACGGCCGGGTGGCTGTCATTTTATGAAGAGGAACGCCAGGGATTCGTCGTTCAAGAACCCTCCGGTAAAGAGCTTGGATTTTTCCCCAACCGGACTGGCGCTGCAGGGAGCTGGCAGCCTGATGGGAACGCTTTTGCAGCAGGAGAGCTCGGTCAGGAGAGGACAAGCTCCTTAGGAACCTATTCTTCCAGCCGCCTGTTGACCTACGACCTGACCAGGCTGGACAGCAGCGGGAAAGCTCAGGCAACTGACCTGACGAAAGCCATCGATTTAGAGGATGTTTCGCCTGTGTATTCACCCGATGGAGTCTGGATTGCCTTCGCACGTCGCTACCTGGATAATGCCCGTTGGACTCCAGGCATGCAGCTCTGGCTGATGCGCTCAGACGGAAGCGAGGCCCACCCGCTGACCCGGGCTGGCGATTACAACCATCACGATTTTGCCTGGAGCCCGGATGGCAAGCAGCTGGCTTTTGTGCGCTTTAACCAAACCATTTTGACTGAACCGGCTGAGCTGTGGCTCATGGATGCCGACGGCAGCCACCCCATCGAACTCGTCAAAGGAGGCTATGCACCTCAATGGATCCCATAATTGAAGTCGGAAGATCCGCACCGGATTTTTCTTTGCCTGACCTGGACGGACAATCTCACCGTCTCTCCGATTACCTGGGCAAGATCGTTTTAATAAACTTTTGGTCTGCCGAATGCCCCTGGGCAGAGCGTGCGGATAAAAATCTGGTCCCTAAGCTGCACCATTGGGGAGAGGGGGTAGTACTTCTGACCATTGCCTCCAATGTAAACGAGCCAATAGAGATGCTGAAGCCCAGCGCGGCTGAACGCGGTCTGGAGCTCGTGCTGGTGGATGAAGGGTATCAGATCGCAGACCTGTACCAGGCTCAAACCACCCCGCACTTCTTTGTGATTGATGCACAGGGGACCTTGCGTTACATGGGGGCTTACGATGATGTCACCTTTCGACAGCGCATCCCAGTCCATTGTTATGTTTGTGAGGCTGTCGAGGCGCTGCTGGCTGGCAAAGGCCCGCACATCACCCAGGCTCCGCCCTATGGATGCACAATCGTGCGCGGGCGCTAACCCGCCTGACGCACACCCAGCTCTTCTGGCGAAATGGCAATCCCGGCAAAGTTAGCAAAGCTAAGATCGTGGAACTCCCAAGCGCGTGCCTGCCGCAAGCGTTCGAAAAGGAACACATAGCTTTCCAGGATGCGCATTTCCCAGTCTAGACCCAGTTTTTCAGCGCATCTGCGGATCGTTCCGCCATCGGGGCCTTCGATTTCAATAAAATTTCCGTAAGGTAGCTCGTCCAGCACTACCTGCACTTCCCCCAAGACGTAAGTGGTGCGGTACTTTTCGTACATCAAGGCTACCCGGTAACCTAAGGCTTCGAAGACTGCCTGCGTGGCGGCGAAATCGCTGACCGTAAATTCCAATTCCTGGCGCAGGCGCACTCCATCGCTTTCTTCTCCGGGGCCTTTGTACGTCACACGCGCCTGGGTGTCCTGGCGCAGGCGCAGCACACGATACGTGCGGCTCAACTCCTCTAAAGGGGTGTCAAAACGCAGGTTGATTTCATGGACACGCGGCTGAACCAAAACGGCCCCCTCAGCCGCCAGGCGTGTTTTCAGAGCCGAATAATCGGGCAGGTAAAACTTAACTTCCAACTCTTGACCAGTAGCGCTCATTCTACACTCAGTAAGGTATCCTTTTTTTCAACCCGGTCGCCTGAGGCTACCCGCACACGACCGACGACGCCATCGCGCGGCGTCCTCAGCTCGTTTTGCATCTTCATCGACTCGAGGATCAGCAGGACATCGCCTTTTTTCACTGTCTGCCCCGGCTGGACTGGCACGGAAACCACCATCCCAGGCATGGGAGCTTTGAGAAGAAATTCTTCTCGTTCCGAAGCTGCACCACCTAACGAAAGTCTCAGTCGTTTTTCGCGCTCATCTTCCACCAAAGCGGTATACAAATTTCCCTGGAACAGCACCTGCCAGATATCTTCATCGTAAAAGACATGTGCGTCAAAAGATTCGCCGTTGACGATCAGGGAATAAACTGGCTGGTTGCTGACGGGCACAAAGTCAATCTCATACGTGGTGCCATTCACGCTCACGTGGTGGTCGTCCAGGATTTCGACCGTATAGTCATGTTCTTCGATATTGGTCACATATTTCATTTCACCCTCACTTGCGCAAGCGCTCCCAGCGCCCCAGCCATTTCCAGTTGCTGGTGTCGCGCTCGCCGCGCTGGATCACGTGGGCAGCACGCTCAGCCTGCTGGTGAGCGACCAGCGTAGCCATGATCGCCGCGATCTCGGGATGGTAGGTCTTGCTTTCCTCAGCCGCGTGGATCGAGAAACGCTCTTCAACAAAACGGGTATCGTACTGCGTCCCCATAAAGCGGTGCGAGTCCATCAAACGCTGGTGGAAGGGGATATTCGTGCGCAAGCCGATAATCTTGTATTCATCGAGGGCGCGCCGCATGCGCAGGATGGCTTCACCGCGCGTCTCTCCCCAGACGATCAGCTTGGAGATCAACGAATCATAGAAGGGAGTGACCTCGAACCCGATATAGACGCCGGTATCCACACGCACACCCGGACCGGTTGGCAGCAGAGTATGGGTGATGCGCCCGGTGGAGGGAATGAAGTTATTGTAAGGGTCTTCGGCGTTGATGCGGCACTCAATTGCCCAACCCTTCATATGAATATCTTCCTGCTTATGATGGAGCTGGCGACCGCGCGCTATGCGGATCTGCTCCTTCACAATATCCACACCTGTCACCAGCTCGGTGGTGGGGTGCTCGACCTGCAGGCGGGTGTTCATCTCCAGGAAGTAAAAATTCTTGTCCTTGTCTACCAGGAACTCAATCGTCCCGGCATTTTCATAATTTACAGCCTGGGCAGCCCGTACAGCCACCGCGCCCAGCTTTTGACGGAAATCATTATCTTCCATGATGAAAGGGGAGGGCGACTCTTCAAGGATTTTTTGATGGCGGCGCTGGATAGAGCACTCACGCTCGCCCAGGTGAATGACATTGCCGGCGCCGTCTGCCAGGATCTGGACCTCGATATGGCGCGCTCCCTCAACCATCTTTTCCAGGTACACGTTGCCATCCCCAAAAGAAGCTTCAGCCTCACGCCGTGCAGCGGTCACCAGAGCGGGCATCTCCTCCATATTGGTAACTTCGCGCATGCCCTTCCCGCCACCGCCAGCAACCGCCTTGACCAGCAAAGGGAAGCCGATCTGCGGAGCAAGCGCAAGGAGTTCTTCATCGTTCAACGAGCCATCTCCTTCGGTGCCTGGCACAACCGCCACGCCGGCGCGCGCCACGGTTTGGCGGGCAACCGCTTTATCTCCCATGGCGGCAATCGCCGAAGGGGGCGGACCGATGAAGACGATCCCGTTCGCTTGGCATTCCGCAGCAAAATCGGCACGTTCAGCCAGAAAGCCATAACCGGGATGGATGGCGCATGCTCCTGTTTTTAGGGCAATCGAAAGGATCTTATCGCCGCGCAGGTAGGATTCGCGCGAGGGGGCTGGTCCCAGGCGATAAGCCTCATCTGCATAGCGCACGTGCAACGACTGCCGATCGGCATCCGAATAGACAGCCACGGTCCGGATGCCCAGCTCACGGCAGGCGCGCAGGATGCGCACCGCGATCTCACCACGGTTAGCAACCAGGACTTTACTAAACATCGGCATACATTTCCTCGACAGTTATCATCGCATAAGCTGCTCGCACTCCATAGGCCTCGCAAAAGAGTCGCCTGTCATTGCGAGCGTTTTGTGCGAAGCAATCTGGTTTGCGAACGCCACATTCTCTTTTTTCAATCAAATAAGGATCCCCCCTCACTGAGAGCGGAGCGAAGCACTCCGGTTTGTTACCCGTCATTGCGAGGAGCAAGCGATGTACCCATCGCGTGTGACTGAAGCAATCTCTCTTTTCGATCATATAAGGATTATGGGATAAGGGAGGCATTCGCCCACGCTTCAATCTGAGTAAGATGCTTCTCTTCATCAGAGGTTTCAGCCCGCAGCAAACGCTCAATCGTCACGCGCCAGCCATGAAAGCGCACGCCAGTATATCTGACGAAGTCTGCTGGAGAAACCGTCTCAAGGTGAGTGAGTAGCTCCTGGCGAGATTTCTTGACCCATGCAAGCTGCACGTCCAGGTCATCGCGGCGGTACCTCTCAACCAGTAGAGCATTATAACGCTTCCAATCCTTGTCGTAGTGAGCATAGAAGGCAGGCAAACGCTCTGCCAGGACAGCCTGGGCCGCTTCCAGGTTCGCATAATCCCAGCCAACCAGGTGAGCTAAAAGATCCTTTATACCCCAGATGCCCAGGAAAACCTGATCTTGCTTTTCGAACGGTAGAGCCGCGGCTGCAGAAAGGATTTTCTCTCGTGCGGCGGTCAGGGCTTCCAGCGCCTGCATTTTCGTCAACTCGGCAGAAACAGGCATAGGATTACAGGGGTATGCAGCCGTGCTTTTTGGGGGGATTGGTGTCGCGCTTGTTGGCAAGCATCTCCAGGGCATTGATCAGGCTCGGGCGGGTCTCATGCGGCTCAATAACATCATCCACAAAGCCACGTGAAGCAGCCACATAGGGGTTGGCAAACTTCTCCCGGTAATCTTGTACAAGCTCTGCCCGGCGCTGCTCAGGAGACTCGGTCTGGGCAAGCTCCTTACGAAAGATGATATTGACGGCTCCATCGGGACCCATGACGGCAATCTCGGCGGTAGGCCAGGCTAAGTTAACATCACCGCGAATGTGCTTGGAGCTCATGACAATGTAAGCGCCACCGTAAGCCTTGCGGGTGACCACGGTCAGCTTGGGGACAGTGGCTTCGCAGTAGGCGTAAACCAGCTTGGCGCCAGAGCGGATGATGCCATTGTGTTCCTGGTCGGTGCCAGGCATGAAGCCCGGCACATCCACAAAAGTCACCAGGGGGATGTTGAAAGCATCGCAGAAGCGCACAAAGCGGGCAGCTTTCTCAGAGGCCTTGATATCCAACACACCTGCCAGCACGGCTGGCTGGTTGGCAACGATCCCCACGGTGTGACCGCCCAGGTGGGCAAAGCCGATGACGATGTTTGCAGCATAAGCCTCCTGGATCTCGAAGAACTGCCGATCGTCCACCACGCTGTGGATGACAGCTTTGATATCGTAAGGCTTGTTGGAGTCGGTGGGGACGATTTGATCCAGGGCTTCATCGGCGCGCAGTGAGTCATCCTCGGTAGCGACGAAGGGCGGGTCTTCCATGTTGTTCTGAGGAAGAAAGGAGAACAGCTTGCGCAGCAGGTAGAGGGCATCGGATTCGGTATCGGCTGCCAGGTGAGAGACACCCGAAACCTCGGAGTGGATGTCGGCGCCACCCAATTGTTCAAAAGACACATCTTCGTGCGTAACAGCCTTGACGACCTCGGGGCCGGTGATGAACATATACGAAGATTTGCGTACCATGATCACAAAATCGGTCAGGGCGGGGGAATAGACGGCGCCGCCAGCGCAGGGACCCATGATCACGCTGATCTGCGGCACCACGCCTGAGATCAGCGTGTTGCGCAGGAAGATTTCGGCGTAACCGCCCAGCGAGACAACACCCTCCTGGATGCGCGCTCCACCGGAATCCTTCAAGCCGATCAGGGGCGCGCCATTCTTGAGCGCCATGTCCATGACTTTGCAGATTTTCTCGGCATGCACTTCGCCCAGGCTGCCTCCGAAGACGGTGAAATCTTGCGAGAATACGTATACCAGGCGACCGTCAATCGTCCCCCAACCGGTAATCACGCTGTCGGAAAGGTACTTCTGCTGGTCCAGGTCAAAATCGGAGGTGCGGTGAACGACGAAAGCGTCCAACTCACGGAACGAACCCTTATCTAACAGGATGTCAAGGCGCTCGCGGGCGGTCAGGCGCCCGCGCTTGTGCTGTGCCTCAATACGCTCCAGACCGCCTCCCAGACGGCTTTGGGCTTTCAGGTCGCGCAATTGTCGATGTTCAGGACGATCGCTCATGCGGTTCTCCAAAAATCGCTTTAATCTTAGGCCTGGACAGGGCCCCAAAAATATAGACCAGGATCAACACAGTCAGTCCAGCGGAAAACGCCAGGTTTGCCGGGGGCGTGTGAGACTTCAGCCAGCCCGAAAGGAAAATGCGGTCGAGCCAGAAGTAAAGAGCATACAGCAAGGCTCCCCAACACACCGCTCGCAACGCCCAATGATGCTTGCGCCATAGACCCCAGAACAGGGTGAACCCTATGGCTGCCCAGGTCAGCCCGGTAAGAGCCAGGTAAAGCGGGTGAACGCCTTCCAGGGAGTCCAGAAACTGCCATTGGAGCAGGCTGAGCACAAGGCGCAATAGACTAAGACTTGCTATGGTTAACACTAGAAGGGCGACCAGGGTTACGCCGAAAAGACGAGGGGGTTTAGAGGGCATGAAAAGATGATACCACTTTCTCTGCCCGGGGACCTCTCAGAGGGCTATCAGAATGGCAGGGGTAAAAACCGTTCACAGGGTTCGGTATGCACCGCCTCGAGGGGCAACTTCGATGACCAGGACGATCAACTGGTCATCCTCGATGGCATAGGAAATACGCCACTCGCCCACAGGTATGCGGTAGAGGTTGTCATAGCCTTCCAGCTTTTTGCATCCTTCGGGACGAGGGTTTCCTGCCAACCCGTCGATGGCTTTAGAAATCCGGCTTAACAGATTTTTGGGAAGCTTTTCCAGGATTTTCCTGGCAGATTTACTGATGAGGATTCTATACGCCCCCCGTGACTCACTCATCCAATCGTTCGTCCTTGATCAGGTTTGCTCGAACGTCTTCCCAAGGCTCGGCGGTCTCAGGATGCGTCTTCCAGGTCTCGTAAAGAGCTTCAGCCCTCCGGGCTGCTCGCATATCATCCAATTCGTCTCGGATTTTTTCATAATCATCCACAGGGATCAAAACAGCTAAAGCTTTGCCGTTGCGCTCGATAACCACATCTTCCCCTTGGAGCACTTTGTCTAACAGGCTGCGCCAGCTTTGCCGGGCCTGGTGGCTTTTCATGGATAGGGTCATTCCTTTACTTACCTTTCAAAAGATCACAAAGTGGTACGATACGTACACATTGTACCACTTTGTGATCAAATCGAGAAACTGAATGTATTCCACTTTACTTCCTCGCTGCCCTCTCCCCTCCCCACCTCAGCCAGCTCAGCCAAAATCGGAAGAGGTCCCATAGGGTGGTGAAAACGAGCTTAAGCTTTGCGCCAGTGGCGCGGCCGGTGAGGCGCGGGGCGTACAGCACCTCCACCTCCACCAGCCGGAAACCCAGGGCATGCGCTTTGATGAGGATCTCCGCCAGAAAGAAGGCGCTGCGCCAGTATTTGATCTCGATGGCGTTTAGCACTTCCATGCGGTACATGCTGATGTACTGAAACTGGCGCAAGGGTGTGCGGAACAGGCTGCGGATCAGGAAGATGTTGAGAGAATGGACCAGCTTGCGGGGCAGGTTATAGTCGCTCAGGTCGGAGCGCAGCCCAACGACGATGTCAGCTTGAGGCGCAGCCGCTAGGTAGCGAGGCAGCTCCGAGGGCTCGATCGCCAGGTCAGCAGGGATGAGGATCAGCCACTCCCCTTGAGCATGCTGCAGGGCAGTCTTGAAAGCGCCGCCGATGCCCAGGTTAATTGCATGGTGGACCACTCGTAAACGCGGCTCCTGTGCAGCGAGCTGATCTGCCAGCGCGCCGGTCCCGTCGCGGCTGCCATCATCCACGATCACGATCTCTACTGAGACAGACTGGGAGTCCATTTGGGCCAGGATAGCCTGCACGCAGCGAGGGAGGTTCCCGGCCTCATTATAGGCGGGGATAAAAACGGTCAGGAAGGGTTTCAAGGCAACAGGGTCAGCTCCTTGATGTGGATGTTGGCTGTTTCGCCGGAGGAGCGGTTATAGATCTCAAAGTGTATCTTGGTGACCTGCTGCGGACCGAGGTCGAAGGGAATTTTCATGATCGGGTCAATCGCTGAGCTGTTCAGCTCGGTGCTGTAGGTGACCGGCTCTCCGTTCTGGTCCTGGTAAAGCAGGGCAGTCAGGGTCAGGTCAGCGATGCCGAAATCAGCCTCCACACCCGAGAACGTACGCGGCGAGGGGAAAATCATCTCCAGGATGAAGGGGTTGGCTTCCAGCCCGCGCATCAGCGAGAGGTGATCGCCGTCGAACATCAGGCGCGGCTCGCCCATATCGATCTGCGAGTAGTGCAGCTCCACAGGCTGACCATCCAGCTCGACGGTACTGACGGTCAGCTGCTTGCGAGCTTCTTTCTCGGCAATAAAGATCTGATCAGCCTGGTCGCTGTAAGCCAGGCGGACGAAATAGAAGCCGGGCGAGCCGTTGGGATAATTGAGCACCTCGTCCACGGCAATATTGGTGAACTTTGGGCTGGCGACAGCCTTCTCGTATTCGGGGGCAGTCATGACGAAGACTTCGTTCCCCTGCAGAGGCAGGCGCTTGAAAAGGTAACCTTCGACGCTGCCCATGGTCATGTGCTGGCGCTGCTGAGGGGTAGAGAAGAAATCCAGGAAGCGGTCGGTGGCATTGGCCCAATTAGGCGAGATCAGGAGCAGGCTGTCCGGGTTTTGAGCCAGGTATTGGGGAATAGCGCCTTCGAAGAGCTGCTGTGCGCCATACTGCATGCCGTACAGACCATAGTCGCTGAACCACAAGGGTCCCTGGGTGAGGGCGATGCGGAAAAGACCCAGGTTGGCTACAGCCAGCACCACAAAAGTTGAGACAGCCAGGACAGCATAACGGATGCGCTTCTGCAAGATGCCCAGCGCCCAATTCAACCCCAAACCTGCCAGGATGCTGGCAGGCACAACGAAAGCCAGCAGGCGTGGGATGCCGATGTCCAGCAGGGCTGCACCAGAGGGGGTTACCAGGGCAGCAATCAGTACGGCACGATAAGGGGATTGGCGGAAGTTCTTCAGGCTGATGAACAAGCCAGCCACAAACAGAGGCAGGACCTCCAGGCGCAGATGACCCATATTGTCGAAGCGGTGGCGCGCCAGGTCTTGCCCATTGGGCAGGAACCAGTACTGTGGACTGAGACCATAAGCCAGCTTCTGCAGATAGGTGAGGATCTTCTCTTGCAAAGGGATATTGGTGAACCAGTAGGAATTGACCACATGTAAGTGGGTGTTGAGAGCATCGGGCTGATGGAGGTTAAAAATGATCAGCGGAAGCGCCAGGACTAACACCACTGGCAGGGCTTTGAGCACAGCGCGCCACTGTTTCAGATGATAGGGCAGATCGGAGAGGAGCAGCAGCAGACCCGCGGCTGCCATGATGACCTGGGCGTTCGAATAGGTATAGAAGGTGAGTGCCCCAAAAACCAGGGCGTGGATCAGATAGCGCGGATTTTGGGTGCGATAGAGCAGGTAGAAATACAGGAAACAGCCGTAGAAGGCGGTGGTCATGACCGTCTCAAAGCCGGTGCGCGAATGCAGAAGCCAGGCTGGAGTGATGCTCAGCAGCAGTGCGCCTGCCCACCAGTAACGGGCTTTAAAGATATTCTTCAAGATCAAGGCAACTGCGAATACCGCCAGCAGGCTGACCAAAGCAGAAGTGGCGCGTGTGATAAAAACCGATTTGCCGAACAAAATGAAGGTGACGGCGTGCAGGTACATGGAAATAAGCGGAGTCCAGCGCGCCCCCGCCGCCTCGACGTATACCGGGAAGAGGATGCCCAGCCGGTCGCGGAAGCCCTGTTCGACTAACTGCTGGGCGTAAAGGGTCTGGGAAGCCTCGTCCGCCATGAAGTAGATCGGGAAGCGGTTCAGGGCAACCAGGCGGGTAAACAGATAGATTGCCAGCACGCCGACGAAAATGGCCCGCTCGAGTGGAATGTGAGAGGCGACAATCTTGAGCAAATCTCGAGTAGCCCACCACCAGTGAGCCAATGACTGGCGTAGCGGCCTGGCTGCCAGAGCTTCCTGCTCCAGGGTCAGGCGCAGGCGGGTTTCCTCAGGGAAACTGAGCGGTTGGTCGGGATGCAGCGCGCCCTGGCGAAGGATGGCGCCTGTCACCACTGGAAGACCAGGCAGCCGGTCGGACGCTTGGAGATCAGGCTGGCGATTCCGCCAACTGCGTAAACTGGCAGGCAAATTGCGCAGCTCTCCTGGCAAAAGGCGCACCCGGGCAATGAAGCGCCGCCAGAAAGCCTGGCTCGAACGAACTGCCAGGTAGACCACAGCGCTAAGTGAAACCAGGCTAATGAGCAAACCGAGGTAAAAGGAGGAAGGGCGGAAGGCAAACTCATATTTATGCACGCCCGGCAGCGTTTCTACGGCTAAGTAGCCGTCCTGGCTGAGCAAGGTTTTCGCTTGACCATCCACCCGAACCTGCCAGCCAGGGTAATTCGTCGCCAACACCACCAGCCGGTCACCAGGATTGCCAGCGGCAATCGATTCAAGCGTGTTGGGACCAGTTGTCACCCAGGTTTGCGGGATGATATCCTCCCGAAACAGCTCGCCCGCCTGGCTGCCCTGGTTGAGGACGGATTGACTGACCGAAAAAACATAGGGCAGGCTGTGCGGCAGGTCGTACAGGCTGTAACCTTCCATTTGCAGAACCGGGAAGGGAGCCATGTATTCTGCGAGAGGCTGGTCAGAGGGCTGGATCAGGTAATTCGGGCGCGCCCGCACAGGGCGCTGGGCGGGGTCATTGCCGTACTGGTGCAGCTCACCTAATGGGTACCAGGGTTCGATCAGGCGCAGGCGGTTGGAGAGGACTGCCTCGTACCAGACATTGTTTGGATTGACGCGTACATATACATCGGTAGGCACTTTCTGGTGCAGCCAGGAGGCTAACCCATAGACGGCGCGGTTATCGGGTTGTGACTTGACATAGGGACGGTGAGTACTGTACAGGTCAAACACCCCAATCACCATCAAACCGCCCAACGCAAAAAGCTCAACCTGAGCAAAGTAGAGGCGCAACTGCGCCCCGCGACCTGCCGAAGCCGGATGGAGGGAACGCTGCAGCAGCTTCCAGGCAGTATCCATTCCGAAACCTGCCAGGATGATCAGCGCAAAGCTGCCCAGCACCAACGCCCGCAGCAAATATCGGAAGGGCAGCAAGAAATGCAGGTTCACCAAAGTGCTACCGCCGGGCAAGTTTGGTAGATCAACCCATAGAATCACCAAAACGAACAAAAGCATCAAGAAAGCCAGGAAGCGTTTTTCGCGCTTCCAAAAGGCAAGCGGGAGCAAAGGCAGCGCCAGGAAAGGCACCAGCCCGATATAGGCATAGTACTCCTCGCGCGCTGGCAGAGCTTCCCAAGCATCCGGGCGAGCAGGATCCTTGGAGGTGTAATCTAAAATAATCTGTTTCAAGGTATGCGAACCAGGCAGGTCTGGAACAACGGCAGCCTTCGACCAGGCTTGAGCCAACGGAAAGAGCTGCACGGCAGCCAATCCGATCGCCAGGAGCAGCAACCATACAACAGGTAGGATTTGGGGCTTGCGCAAGGTCAGGTACGGCTTGCGGGGGTGAAGATCGATCAGGGTCACCAGCGCAAAGAGCAACACGGCAGCCAGCATATAAAAGGCGTAATGCACGTTGCCCGAGACAAAAAGCAGCCCTAAAGCCAGGGCAGTCAGAGCAACATACAGGCGCTGCCGGGTGCGCACAGCCAGGAAAAGGCCGGCAACAATCCAGGGAATCCAGGCAAAACCCAAAACGAAGGTATAGTGCCCCTGAAAGAAGCGCGCCACAGGCTGCCCGGCAAAGACAAAGGTCAGCGCCATCCACAGCCGGACGATGCGACCCATACCCAGCGCCTTTCCCAAGAACCACATGCCCAGGGCGGCGACCAGGAAGCTCAGGAACAGAGCCAGCTTAAAACCATCCTGCACTCCCAGGATGAGCACCGGCAAGGCAACCAGTGGATTATAGGCATGCAGCAGGGGATCGGCAATATAAGGGAGACCGGTGCGCAGAGCAGAATTCCATAAGGGGAACTTGCCTGTGTCTCTTAAGGCGTTGAACAGAACGTAATCCAGGGACTGAACCACGCCTGCCTCGTTGCCAGGCAGGCGAGTCTGTTCGCCCAGATCCAGGAAGGCAGAACAGAAAACCCAAACCGCCAGGATCAACAGGGCTAATTCCAAGGCCGTTACCAAACGTTTGGGGAGTCCCGGCTTCGGTTGCGAAATAGAGGGGGCGGTTTCAGCGGGTTCTGGTTCTGAGGAGAGCGTCATTGGATGAAGAGTGCTTTATCAGGAATACCCACCGATTATAGCATGCCTGAGGTGAAGAACGAGGCAACTCGAACTGCGCAGAGCTTTTTATAAAGTCGTTGGATTAACCCTTTACTTCCTTCCCTGATTCAGCAATCTGGATTCGGAAAATGGGCTGGGGATGAGGGCATGAGCCTGACTTTTAGAAAACGCTGCTGAAGTGCGAACTTCAGCTTGCCCGAACAGCCCCCCCTGGCTATAATAGCCGAAGGAAATTTGCACCTCCAGATAACGAGGCAATAGCATGACCGAAACAATCACCCCCGAATTATTCAACCACCTGGTACAACTGGCAGCGCTGGAGCTCAGCCCAGAAGAGGCGGAATATCTGCGCGCCGAGCTGAACAACCAGCTAAAAGCCATCCATGATCTGGAAGCCATCCCGCTGGCAAAAGACACCCCGGTCACATCCCACGGCGTGCCGTACTCCCCTGAGATCACGCCACCCCTGCGCAGCGACGAATGGAAAGCAGATCCGGCTGGCGGGGACATCATACCTCAGGCGCCTGAGAGCGAAAACGGTTACATCATCGTGCCAGATATCCCGCACGTCGATCTATAGAAAAGGTAAAAGCTGTATGGAATTGTGCGACCTCACCGCAACTGAAATTGCCAGTAAAGTGCACCGGAAAGAAACTTCGGCGAGCGAAGTGCTGGAATCGGCATTGAAACGCATCGCAGCTGTCGATGGACGCTCCGGAAGATTGGATCCTGGGGCACCAGACCCAAGCGACCCGACCAGCATCCACGCTTTCATCACGCTGACAGCCGAGCGCGCCCGGAGCCAGGCGAGGCAGGTTGACCAGAAGCTGGCAGCCGGGGAAGACCTCGGACCCCTGGCAGGCGTGCCATTCACAGTCAAGGATATCTATTGCGTGCAAGGCACACCTTCTACGGCAGCCTCGCGCATCCTGGCTAACTTTGTTGCACCTTATACCGCCACGCCCGTGAAGCGCATGGAAGCGGCTGGGGGAGTCATGCTCGGGAAAGTCAACCTGGACGAGTTTACTTACGGCTCATCCAACGAATCCTCGGCTTTCCAGCCTTCCACACGCAATCCATGGGATACCAGCCGCGTGCCAGGCGGCTCATCGGGAGGCTGTGCGGCGGCAGTAGCAGCGGGCGAGGGGGCGCTCTCGCTGGGCACAGATACGGCAGGGTCAATCCGCCAGCCAGCCGCCTTCTGCGGGGTGATTGGCGTCAAACCCACTTACGGGCGCGTCTCACGCTACGGGCTGATCGCTTTCGGATCCTCGCTGGACTGCCCAGGACCGTTAGCGCGCAACGTGACCGATGCGGCACTGATGATGAATATTATCGCAGGGGCTGACCCGCACGACAGCACGGCTGCCCGTGCCCCGTCCCCCGATTACACCTCCAGGCTGGAGGAGAGCATCCGCGGCCTGCGCGTAGGCCTCTCACCTGAGTATTTCCGCATCACCTACCTGGACGCGCAGACAGGCGAGCTTCACCAACAGCCAATCACGGCAGAGATCGAGAATGCTGTACTGCGAGCGGCAGGCAGGCTGGCGGAGATGGGAGCGGATATTGTAGAAAACGTGCCCATGCCGCACACCCGCTACGGGATTCCGGTATATTTTGTCATATCACGCGTAGAGGCAGCCTCGAACCTGCACCGCTACGACGGTGTCAAATATGGTTACCGGACACCCGAAAAGGTCAAGGATTTGCAAGAGTTGTACCGTAAGACGCGCGCCCAGGGCTTTGGCCCGCAGCCCAAGCTGCGCATCCTGATGGGAATGTACGTAAGCGCGGCACAGTACAGCGAACAATATTACCGGAGGGCGCTGCAAGTGCGCACATTGATCCGCCAGGATTTCGACCAGGCCTTCGACCGGCAGGGCAAGCATAAGCTGGATGCACTGCTGACCCCTACCACCCCAACCACAGCCTTCCCCATCGGCGATGTTTACGGTGACTCGGTGCTGATGCAGTATGCTGACCAGTTCACCGTGCCTGCCAACCACGCCGGGATTCCGGGCATCTCTTTGCCCGCCGGGTTCGACAGCAGTGGACTGCCGACGGGCATCCAGCTCCTGGGAGCGGATTTCGCTGAAGAAACCCTGCTACGCCTCGGCCGCGCTTACGAGATCGCTACGGCTGGGGATGCCTGGAGAAAGATCAGGCCACAGATACTCGAAAACGAATCTGCTCATCTTCGCTAATTTCCACGATGAGTCTGTGACAAACTCTGAAGAAATCATAGGGACCCTAAAATCACTCGCTAATCCTGAAAATGTGGCAGGAATGGCGCACTTTGGCATCAATCCCCACAACACCCTGGGGGTCTCAATCCCCGCCCTGCGCCAGATTGCGCGGAAGGTCGGAAAGGACCACCTCCTGGCCGAAGAGCTGTGGGTTTCGGGAATTCATGAGGCGCGCATCCTGGCTGCTCTGGTAGATGATCCCAAGCAGGTCAGGGAGGAGCAGATGGAGCGTTGGGTGAGTGATTTTGATTCCTGGGACGTGTGCGACCAAGTGTGCAGCAACCTGTTCGACCGCACGCCCCTTGGATTTCAAAAGGCTCGGGAATGGAGCACCCGGAAGGATGAATTTGTAAAACGGGCGGGTTTTGTGCTGATGGCATGTCTGGCAGCGCACGATAAAAAGGCCGGAAATGAACCATTTGAAGCCTGCTTCCCGCTCATCTTGCAAGAAGCAGGTGATGAAAGGAACTTCGTCAAAAAGGCAGTCAATTGGGCATTACGAGGGATTGGGAAGCGCAACAGGCAGCTAAACCAGAAAGCCATCCAGACGGCCCAACAGATGCAGCTCAACGACTCAAAATCAGCCCGGTGGATCGCTTCGGACGCACTGCGCGAGCTGACATCGGAGGCTGTTCAGGCTCGGTTGGCAGTCAAAGAATTGCAGCATAACAGTGGCAGCGATCTTGCATTACCCTAAAAGCAAAACGAACCTCACAATTTCGTAATCTCTTGCGCATGCATTTTGGAAACCTGGGAACTTAGATTATAATTAGAATAACATTAATCAACTCCACAGGAATACTGGGGAGCGTTTTTATCACATTTTTAATACAGGAAAACTCATGGGGTTAGAAACCGGGGAGACCCAAGCTGTAAACATAGAACAGGAAACCACTAAACCCAGAAACTTAAAAGGGATTTGGGCGAAACTGGTTTCTTCGGGTCTACGACGAAAGCTGATCATTCCTTACATGCTGCTGACCCTGCTGCTTGCCGTCATCGGGACATACGTGGTAACCCGGCTGGTGGCATCATCGTTCGAAGAACGTTTTGCTAACCGGCTCAAGGAAGCCAGCCAGGTATCAGCAGATGCCATTGCCCGGCGAGAGAAAAAGAACCTGGAAAACCTGCGAGCCATGGTTTTCACGAAAGGTGCGCCAGAGGCAGTTGCAGCTAGAGATGCAGACGCACTCAATAGCCTGATATACCCAATTCTCGTGAATAGCCAGCAGAATATCATGAGTGCCATGGATGCCAATGGCATGGAATTTATCTCCCTGGGATTGAACAAAGCTACCGGCGATTATGTTCGCAGCAGCGGACAGGATTTATCGAACTTCGAACCTGTGCGCAAGATCCTTGGTCGGGGCAGCGATGAGACGGGCGATAAATTTACAGGGATCTACGAGACCAGCTTCGGCCCGGCTTTTTTCACAGCAGCTCCGGTTCCAGACGCGTCCGGGAAACTGGTTGGCGTGATCATGGTAGGCACTTACCTGGATAATTTATTAGCGGATGCCAAAAATGAGTCCCAGGCTGATGTCGTTCTCTTTAACCAGGATGGGGGCTTAATCGCAGCCACCCTGACACAGCCGGATGAAGGCTTCGGGGAATTGGAAAAAGTCGCCCAAGGGATCAAAGACAGCAAGGATTCGGTTATAAAGGATGTACAACTGTACAACAGAGATTACCAGGTTCTTTTCTCTCCCTTTATTATCAGGAATGAACAATTAGGCTGGATCGGTACAGTGCTCAACAGCGATTACATCATAGCAGATAGCGCCACGAGCCGGATTACCCTTGTGTGGATATTCACATTAGGGACAGCAGCAGTGATTGTGATCGGTTATATCCTCTCGCAAAGCATAGCGCGCCCGATTCTCAAACTGCGCAACGTTTCGCAGGAAGTAGCGTCTGGCAACCTGAACCAGACCGTCGGCATACGGCGCGACGATGAGATTGGCGAGCTGGCGATCGCATTTGACCAGATGACGCTGCAACTGCGGGAACGCACCGAAGAAGCCGCCCGCTTGTACGCAGAGACAGTGCAGCGCAACAAAGAGCTGGCAACGATCAACGCTCGCCTGCAGTCCATGCAACTCCAGCTCATCCAAGCAGAAAAACTGGCTGCGGTCGGGCAGCTAACCGCTGGAATCGTGCACGATGTCAAGAATCCATTGGCGGTGATCAAGGGTCTTTCGGAACTGATGCTGGGGAATGATCTCTCTCCCGAAGAGCACCAAAACCTGAACGTCATCCACGAGAGCTCGGTGAAAGCGAACGCCATCGTCACCGATCTGCTCAAGTTTGCCCGACAATCCACACCTGAAAAGAAATTCCAGGATCTACGCGAGACGGTCGAAGCTTCGTTAAGGTTGACGGCTTACCTTTCTCGTAAAGCCAATATCGAAGTAGTCAAAGACCTGCCCGAACGCCCGGTACTCATGTGGTATGACTCACAGCAGGTTGAACAAGTCTTCATTAACATTATTCACAACGCTATCCAGGCTATGGTTGACCGAGGCGTCTTACGTGTCAGTATGGTGCGCAGTGACAATACGGTGGCAATTGCCTTCCAGGACAGCGGCGTCGGTATTCAGGCAGAATACTTGAGCCGCATTTTTGATCCCTTCTTTACCACAAAGCCCGAAGGTCAGGGGACCGGCTTAGGGCTTTCCGTCAGCTATGGCATCATATCAAATCACAATGGCCACATTCAGGTCGAGAGCAGCGTCGGCAAGGGCTCAACTTTCACGATCATCCTGCCAATTGATCTGACACCGCCGCAGGGAGCGGGTTAAAATGGAAAAAGAGCGAATTATCGTAGTCGACGATGATCCGGATGTCCTCTTCATGATCGTTGTCTCACTCCGCCAGAGAGGATACGAAGTCGAAGAAGCTACTAACGGGCTGGAAGCCATCGAAAAGCTGCGCACACAAGAGCAGTTTTCCGTTATGCTCACCGACCTGATGATGCCTGGAATGAACGGTTTAACTTTGCTGAGAGAGACCCACAAACTGGACGATCTTCTGGAAGTGGTGATGGTGACTGCGGTTGGAACGCTTGAAACAGCCATTGCGGCGCTGCGCGAAGATGGGGCTTTCGATTACATCTTAAAACCCTTTGAATCGCTCAACCAACTGGCAGTGGTGGTCGAACGCGCCCTGGCTCACCGCCGGCTCGTCCTGGAACAGCGCGCCCTGCAGGCGCGCATCCAATCGGAAGCTGAATGGCTGCGCGCCCTGATCTCCAATACGGGCGACGCGGTTCTGGCAGCCGATACGAATGGCACGCTGACCATTGCTAACCCGGCAGCGCTGCGGCTGTTAAAAACCGAAAATATCGTGGGGAAATCCGCCCAAGAGGGGCTACCGGTGACCCTCTCTAAGATCATCAACAACTGGCAGGTTGTTGGACGCCATATCCCGGCTATCCTGGAAACGACCTGGTCTGATGGCACGATCCTGCTGGTAAACCTGACCCCCGTGAGTGGAAAAGATGGGTCATGGCAAGGGTGGGTGATGGTTTTGAGCGACGTAACACACTTGAAGCGGCTGGATGAGCTCAGAACCAAGATGCTGGCTGATTCTACTCGGAAGATCCAACTGCCTCTGGCAGAGGCTGTAAACGATTTAATTGAGCTGAGCGAGGTAGCTGCCCAGGAACCCCGCATCAGCGCCATCGTGTATCGACTGACGAAAGTCTGGGATCGCATCCAGAACTGGCTGGACAGCTTGCTGGCGCAAAGCCAGATTGGCTCGAAGCCGGAGATCAAACTGGAATTTGTGGACGTCAAGAAACTGCTGGAGGAGGCCCACCAGAGCTTACGCTCGAACTTGATGAGAGACGCCGGAGTGAAGCTGGATTTGCAGATCGATTCTGAGCTGGCTACGGTACGCGCGGATAATGGACAACTCCAACAGGTGCTGCATGAGCTGCTCAAGCGTGCCTCACAGCGCAGCCAGGAAGGGGCTGAGATCCGTTTGCACGCATTCAAGCAAGCCGGCCAGGTTTGGATCGAGGTCAAGGATACAGGCCCAGCCGTCAGTCTGACAGATCTACCGCACATCTTCGAAAAGTCTTTCGTTGGCACCAAGACGGGAAGCTCCGATGCGGGTTTTGGCCTGGCTATGGTGAAAATCACCATGGATCAGATGGGCGGGCAGGTATGGGTCAGCGGGCAAGAGCCCCTGGGGAGTGTGATTTCTGTCTGTCTGCCATTAGCATGAGCGCTACAGTCGAAGAGAAGGAAGTATAACGGATCATGGCATGGAAGGGTTGGCGCCGCACGCCGGATGATCCCACGGCGGATAACGATATCAGGTCTCAATTAAAAGACCTGGCGCGTTGGCTGCTCATCTTACCTTTAATCTTCCTGCTGCTCTTCTCCTGCGGTCGCCTGGCTGCCCAAGGCGTCACGCCGGAAATGAAAACAGGGATTCGCTCAAACATTATCCTCAGCTACCTGCCTTGGGAAAATATCCCATTTCAGCCGGTCAGCGAGGCGATCCTCACAAAAGTGTTCGAGGAAGAGGGCGGTTTGTCGGGGATCGTGGCAGCAGGGACGCTCTGGCCGACGTCGGGGGTGGGCACCAAGGTAGCTCTGGCTTCTACCAACACACCTACTCCGTCACCTACACAAACACAGCGACCTACAGCTGCTGCCAGCCAGACACCCCGACCCAGCGCAACGCCGACTAAAATACCCGATACAGCCACAAAGCCACCCTTATTAACCTTCACCCCCTCGAAGACTCCCACTCGAACGCCAACGCCGACGCGCACATACCCGCCTCCGCCCTCGCCGACCCGCACCGCAACAACGCAACCGCCGCCACCTCCGACCATCACGCCTACTCCAACCATTACTCGGACTCCTACCCAGACCTCCACGGCCTCGCTGACGCCCACAGCGACGAATACCGCCACTATCACCCCAACGCCAACAGAAACGCTCACGCCTACGTCCACGTCGACCGTGACGGAGACCCCAACGATAACCCCAACGCCCACGGAGACACTCACTCCGACGACCACAGCGACATCGACACCCACGCAAACCCCGACACCCACCCCGTTTATCAGCGGTCCTTTCCCACTTCCCGGACCGCCAGATGGAGGCATTATGGCTATTCCATGCCTCGATGGGATCCTGTTCGATGTTGGCGGACCAACCTCTTACCCTGCCCTGGTCTATTACGAAAATGAGACTGGCGGAATCATCAACCTGGATGACGTGATCGTCTCGGTCAGCGCGAGCAGCACTGGACCCTGGAACAATGTTTTCTTCTGGGGAGATGGAAACCCGTCCAATAACGGCTTGATAGAACCTTACCATTATGCCAGCGGTGAATTTGACAATGAAGTGATTCCTACAACGGAGCTGTATGGCACGGAGCCCTACAAGAGCGGTATTCCGATCCCCATTCCTTCCGCTTACCAGCCCTATCAGTATATACTGGTCTCGGCACCATTTTACTGTGGAGATCCGGCAGAGATGGATACGATCGAACTCTATTCAGTCTTTCCTCCTCCCTAATCCGCCTTCCACTTATAATATAATAAGCTGTCCGCATAATGCGGAACACGCAAAGAAATAAGATTATTGCTATCAGGATTGCGGCAGTCTTGATTGCTGTGCTGCGCAATGACCGATCAAAAAGAGAAGATTTATGCCTGAATACGAAGCGATCATTGGCCTGGAAACCCACATCCAGCTCAATACCACTACGAAAATCTTTTGTTCCTGCAAGGCTGATTCATGGTTCGACCCGCCCAATACCAACATCTGCCCGGTGTGCACGGGGATGCCAGGAGTATTGCCGGTGCTGAACAAAGCAGTGGTTGAAAAAGGCGTGCTGCTGGCGGCAGCGATGCACGCGACCGTCCAAATGGTTTCATACTTCGACCGTAAGAATTATTTTTATCCCGATCTGCCCAAAGGCTACCAAATCTCGCAGTATGACATGCCGCTGGCGCGCGGCGGCTATCTGGACCTGCCTATGCCAGATGGGTACGTGCGGCGCGTGGGCATTACCAAGCTGCACATCGAAGAGGATGCCGGCAAAACCAAGAATGAACACGGCAGGCGGTTGATCGACTTCAACCGCTGCGGGGTGCCGCTGGTCGAAATGGTCACCGGTCCAGATTTGCGCTCAGCCGACGAGGCTGCCCAATACCTGATCCGCCTGCGCCAGCTCCTGCGCTGGATCGGCATTTCGGAGGCGGACATGGAAAAAGCCCACCTGCGCTGCGATGCCAACGTCTCTATCCGACCCAAAGGGGCAGATTACCTGAATCCGAAGACTGAGATAAAGAACGTAAACTCGATCGTAGCGGTTAAAGAGGCGATTGAAAAAGAAATCAAGCGCCAGATTCAGGAGACAGGGGCGGGGCGGAAGATCGAAGCCTGGACGCTGGAATGGGATGAAGAGGCAGGGGTATTGCGAAAAATGCGCTCGAAAGAAACCGAAGCCGATTATCGCTATTTCCGCGAGCCAGACCTGCTGCCGGTGCGGCTGGATGAGCCCTGGATAGCGGATATCCTGGCTGGGCTATCCGAGCTGCCCCTGGAACGACGGAAGCGCTTTACAGAACAATACGGATTGCCCGAATACGATGCTGACATCCTAACCGGGGAACGCAGCTTATCGGATTATTTCGAGGCGGCAGTAAAAGCTTATGGCAGCGACCCTAAACGCGTCTCGAACTGGCTGATGAACGATGTACTGCGCATGATCAATGAAAAAAGCCTCGCCGCCAGTGACCTGAAGCTCAAACCCTTTTACTTGGCGGAGATCATTAAATTGGTTGACGCTGGGACGGTGAACACCTCGACCGGCAAAGCATTGCTGGAGAAAGTGGAAGCCAGCGGGCAGACCCCTTCAGCCATAGTCCAGGCGGAGGGATTAGCCAGGGTCAGCGATCAGGAGGCCATCCGCAGTGTATGTGCGGAGGTGCTGGCAGAAAATCCAGAGCAAACCGCCTCTTATAAGGGCGGCAAGGTAACCCTGATGGGCTGGTTCGTAGGGCAGGTGATGAAGAAAATGCGCGGCAAGGCCGATCCGCAGGTGGCAAAGGCGGTGTTAGAGGACCTGCTAGGTAAATAGGATTTTCGGCAATGCCAGCAACCACCAGCCTGAGGCCTTTGCTCCCGGATATTTGCATATTCAGCCAGTAGGGTATAATCAGCCCTCACGGAACATGATTGCCGTGACCCTTTTAACCGTATGAACAAGAAAAATTTCCACTTAATCTCTCTGGGATGTGCGAAGAATACAGTCGATTCGGATTCGATGGCACAGTTGCTGGCAGGCTCAGGCTACCACGCCGTAGATGACCCAGCCGGGGCAAGCGTGCTAATCGTCAATACCTGCGGTTTCATTGGCCCAGCCAAGCAGGAATCCTTGCAGGTGTTGAGCCAGCTGGCGGCGCATAAACGCCCCGGACAAGTGCTGATTGCAGCAGGCTGCCTGACCCAGCGCTACGGGCAGGAGGTTGTGCAGCAAGTGCCTGGGGTGGATGGCATTTTGGGGACACGCCGCTGGATGGATATCGTCGAAGTGGTCGAAGGGTTACGCCCGTACGGGCACCCCAAACCAGTGTACCACCTGCCAGAGTCTGCAACGGTAGGGCTGGACGAACGCGGAACGCTGCGGGCGAGCGTGATGGGGGGTAGTGCCTATCTTAAGATCGCCGACGGATGCCGCCGACCGTGCGCTTTCTGCGCCATCCCACTCATCAAGGGAACGGCGGTCAGCCGCCCGGTAGAGACGATCCTGGCGGAAGCGCATACCCTGCAAGAGATGGGCGTACGCGAATTGATCTTGATTGCCCAGGATACAACAGATTACGGTCACGACCTGGGAATGAAGGATGGTCTGGCACAGCTCCTGGAGAGGCTGGTGGTTGAAGCCCCGAAAGTGGACTGGATAAGGGTCATGTATGCTTACCCGGGCTACGTCACCGATAGGTTGATCGATGTGATGGCCTCTCAAAAACAAGTCTTACATTATCTGGATATGCCGCTGCAGCACGCCCACCCAGCAACCTTGAAACGTATGCGCCGTCCGGCGAATATGGATTGGGTGCACAAGACACTAGAAAAAATGCGGAGCGCCATGCCAGACCTGGCACTGCGTTCAACATTTATTGTGGGATATCCGGGCGAAACCGAGGAAGAGTTCCAGACGCTGCTGGATTTTGTCGAAGAAATCCACTTCGATAAGGTGGGCACATTCCTATTCTCTTTCGAGCCGGGTACAACCAGCGAAGCACTGGGTGACCCAATTCCAGCGGAGGTAAAACAAGAGCGTTACAACCGGCTGATGGCTGCCCAACAGCGCATCTCGTTGGAACGCAATCAGAGCCTGGTAGGAAAAACGTTGGATGTGCTTATCGAAGGGCAGGGAGATGGCATCTCGATGGGGCGCAGCTACCGGGATGCACCTGAAATCGATGGGCTGGTTATCATGGAGGGGAGCGTTCCCACAGGGCAGATTGCGTCTGTGCGCATTAACGGGGCGATGGCTTATGACCTTTCGGGAGTGCTGATCGATCATGAGAGGTCGAAACCACTTTCTCTTTGATCTGCTGGCATTCTTGCTCAGCCTGGCGGGTGTGCTGGCGACGGCATTCGTAACAGATCGCATATTCGAAGGCGTACCACATTTCGAGGATGAGTTTGCCTACACCTGGCAGGCGCGGGTCTTTGCCGATGGACACCTGTACCTGCCTACACCGGATTATCCACAAAGCTTCCTGGTTCCCTTTGTGGTGGATTACCAGGAGCACCGTTTCAGCAAGTATCCTCCGGGCTGGTCGCTGCTGCTGGCGCTGGGCGTGCGTCTGGGCATACGCGCCTGGGTAAACCCGCTCCTGGCAGGATTGGGGGTCTGGCTCACTTATATCCTGGGCAAACGTGTTTTCAACGCGGCAGTGGGGCTGCTGGCAGCAGCCCTGACGCTGACCTCGCCCTTCTTCTTGATGAACACAGGAACCCTGCTCAACCACCCATTGGGGTTGGATTTAAGCATTGGGTTGATACTGGCGTGGCTGATGGCATTTACCACACCGGGCAGCACACATCCCTGGAGGTACACCTTATTGGCAGGGCTGCTAACTGGCGCGGTGGCGCTCACACGCCCATGGACTGCGGTCGGAGTATGTATCCCCTTAGGGATGCATGCACTTTACCTGCTCCGGCGCGGCGACCGACAAGTACGCCTGCGCCTGCTGACCTTCGGCTTGATTGCAGCCGCATCTTCTGCTCTGCTTTTTCTTTGGCAGTACCTGCTCACGGGCAACCCGCTTCTGAATCCGTACACGCTGTGGTGGCCTTATGACAAAATAGGCTTTGGACCCGGTTTTGGACCCAGACCAGAAGGGCATAATCTGGAACATGCCTTTGCAAATGCCCAGCGCGGTCTGTACACTGAGGGGTATGACCTGTTTGGCTGGGTGGGGTTTTCCTGGATCTTCCTACCCTTTGGGCTGTGGGCGGCGCGTCGGAACGGTAAGGCCTGGTTAATCGCGGGAGTCTGCCCGGCACTGATTTTTGTTTATTTAGCCTATTTCACCACACCCGATACGATAGGGCCAAGGTACTACTATGAAGGATTGCACAGCCTGACCTTGATCTCAGCGGCGGGAATCGTTTTTCTGGCTGGCAAATCGATCTATGCAGGCTTATCCCTGGCGCAGGGGGGCAGATGGTCGAAAGCACGTTCTTTGGGAGTGGCGGCTCTGGTGGCAGGGCTGGTAGGTACCAACTTGCTCTTTTATGCCCCTCTCCGGCTGGGCAGCCTTCACAATTTATACACCATCAGCAAGCAGAACCAGGCTCCCTTCCTGACTGCCTCAGCCCGAGCGCTCGCCCCCGCCCTGATCATCGTGCACTCAGAGCGCTGGATGAGCTATGGGGCGCTGATCGAATTGGAAGACCCCGACCTGGGCAGCCCCTTCATCTTTGCCTGGGATATGACCACCGAAGTTGACAAAAAAGTTGCCAGGCGCTACCCAAACCGGGCTGTCTACCACTATTATCCTGAGCAACCTTATATGTTTTACACAAACCCACTCCCGGAGGAGGATACGGGGCAATAGAGGGGTTAAGCTGCGCGCGCCAGGGAGGTTAACGCCAGGACGATCACTGCCAACAACAGATTCAACCTGAGCAACCAGGTGGAGCGGCGTTGAAAACGCTCCAGATCGGGCGCATCTTTGCCGTGGCTCAAGCGCAGCACAGCCCGACGTACCTGCGGAAGCATTCCCCAGGTCAGGTATGCACTGACCATAATCATGAGCAAATAAACGCCGTGCTTGAGCAGGATGGCAGCAGCCCATGGACTATCGATGGCTAGAAAACCATGGTAATGGCTATTGGCACTCATCTGGAACATCCCAGTGCCCGCTAAAAGCGCCAGGGAAAACCATCCTAGCGGATCCAACCGCCTCTGCAGAGATTCCAAAAACAAGGCATAGGTCTGGCTGTCTAAACCACGCTGGGCGGCAGGCAAGACTAACAGAGCCAGGGAGGCCAGGCTTCCAATCCAGGCGACCGTCGCCAGCATATGCAGCCAATATGCAATTGAGAGCGCCCAGGGAGGCATCACGCACCGTCCATTTTTTTTAAGGGTAAGGGGTTCCAGGAGTCGGAGTCTCCGAAGGAATTTCCGTCGGGGCTTCCTGGGTCATGGTAGGCGTAGGCGAATTCTCTGCCGGGATGAGCTCCGACGTGGCGGTGGGTGTGGGTGTATCAGACAGCGGCGGGATCACCACCGTGTTGGCCTCCTGGCACTTTTGGGCAGCAAAATCAGCCGTAGGCCGGGCTGCCGGGTCATCGCGCAGCTCTAAGGAAGCATCATACTGCTGCTGAGCATCGCAGTACATTCCCTGGCGGGCGAACCAATCTCCGTAGCCAAGCAAAGCCAGGACATTTCGTTCCCAAGCCGTATAACCTGAGCCATCTACCAGATTTGGAGCAATCTGCACAAGCTGGCTGAAATAATAAACCGCCTGCGCCCAATCGACATCCCAAAAACTTGCGCCGCGCACATAGAGAGTGGCCCAATCGCGCCAGTTCCTGGCTTCTACGTCTAGCGGACCAAAACGCTCAGCGAGAGCCAGGTCATAGGTGCCGCCTTCCAGGTCAGCTAAACGAGCAATCTTATCGACCCCGCGGTTACGCAAGGCTACAAACAACATTCCATCCACCTTGACCGCCATAAAAGTGTCATCGCGCTTGCGCAAGGTGAGCAGGGTATCGATGGCAGTTGTCCAATCCCCTGCCAGTAAAGAGGCCTGAGCCTGCGTGAATAGCTCTTCCCGACCACGCGTATCCAGCGTGGGCGTGAGGGTGGGAGTAGGGGCGGTGGTGGGAGTGGCTGTAGAATTCAATGCCACCAGAACCTGTGCCAGTTTCTCTGTAATACCCGGAAAGTTCGGATCTTGCTGCATCACATATTCGAAGCGCTGGCGGGCAAGGTCAAACCTGCCAGCCTGCAGATCCTGTACGCCGAGATCATATTGAGCCTGGACTTCTGAAAACTCCATGGTGCTCTGATATGCCACGCGCTGTTTGAAAGCGGCCTGTTGTCCTGCATAAGCACTTCCAAAGGCCACTAAGAGCATTATAAAAATTCCAGCTAGAGACCACCAAACCCACAGGCGAGAACGTTTTTTATCCTTTGGCATAGGCGGAGAACCTTCCGGAGGCTCAAGAGACTGCTGAAGCGTTACCGGCTGCGTTGGCGCGAACTGATCTGCGTCTTGAGGCATCTGGCTGGGAGTAGTTTGCACAGGCGCTGTATCTGCTATTGAAGCGTCTGGCATCTGCACGGGACGAGTTTCATCCCCCGACTGTCCGCCCGAGTGAGGGGCGGTTGGTTGAGTTTCATCCATCTTGTTCGATTCCATGCGCCCCATTATACCAAAGACATCACAGCGCATAACCCGTAAGCACATTTCTTAGCTCGTTTTTCCGATATAATGAAGTTATGGCAGAATTTCATTTCTTCCACACCGTGGAAGTGCGCTACGGCGATCTGGACGCACAACGGCATGTGAACAATGCCAAATATCTGACCTATATGGAACAGGCGCGGCTGGAATATATGCACCAATTAGGTTTGTGGGAAGGTGAATCCTTTGACACGCTGGGCATGATCGTGGCAGAAATACAGATCAGCTACAAAGCGCCTATCCATTTTGGACAACCCGTGCGGGTGGGCGTGCGCGTAGGACGGCTGGGCAACAAAAGCATGCTGATGGAGTACCGCCTGGAGAATACACTGGATGGCAGCCTGTTCGCCGAGGCGACGAGTGTGCAGGTAGCCTACGATTACCGGGCGGGCAGATCCATGCCGGTGCCGGAAATATGGCGAAAAAAGATCGCGGCATATGAAGGAATAGAAGAAAAAGGAAACGCATAATATGCTCCCAACCATCAACAGTGAATTTCTATTAAACTTCTTAGTTGGCTTACTGAATACCCCCAGCCCAACGGGTTACGCTTACCGGGCTGTGGATTACACCGAGCAAATCCTGGAAGAGATTCCAGACCTGGTGCTTTCGAAAACGCGCAAAGGTGCATTGATCGCAAAATTCCCTGGAAAGAGGAGCGATGAGCCGCGCGCCCTGTCCGCCCACGTGGACACGCTGGGGGCAATGGTCAAAGAGATTAAGTCGAATGGGCGCTTGAGGCTGACCCGCATCGGTGGAATCATGTGGAACACAGTCGAAACAGAAGGCTGTACGATTTTCACCAACCGAGGCGAAACTGTACGCGGTTCTTTAATGGCGATCAAAGCCTCCGGACACGTCTTCGGAGGTCAGGCCATCAGCGAGCTGAAGCGAGAGGAGGCCAACCTGGAAGTGCGCCTGGACGCCCGCACGACTTCACCCGAAGAGACCGAGGCACTGGGAATCCAGGTGGGAGACTTCGTGGCTTTTGATCCACGCGTGGAAGTGAACAACGGATTCGTGCGCTCACGCCACCTGGATGATAAAGCCTGCGCAGCTTGCGTGGTGGCGGCTTTCAAAGCGCTGTTTGAAGCAGGCATCCAACCCGTTCAGGACACTTACCTCCACATCAGCAATTACGAAGAAGTAGGGCACACCCCGGCAGATGGGCTGCCGGCTGACATGGCGGAACTGGTCGTCGTCGATATGGCCGCGGTGGGCGAGGGGCAAACTTCCGATGAGTTCCACACGACGCTGTGTGTCAAGGACTCTGGCGGTCCTTACCACCACGGCTTGAGCCAGCGGTTGCGCGAGATCGCCCGGGAACACGATATTCCATTTAAGGTGGATATTTACCCTTCTTATAACTCCGACGGAGGGGCGCTCTTCAAAGAAAGTGATCTTGCCGTTGCTCTGATCGGACCCGGCATCGATGCATCCCACAATTACGAACGCACCCACTTGGACTCTCTGCTGGCTACGACGCGTTGGGTAATGGCTTATTTAATCACGTAGAACGGTAGAACAATGGACAGCACTTTGAAAGATGCTTCGGCATACCTGCTCGACCGCAAGCGGATGGTGGATGACCAGCTCGTGTGGCGCGGAATCCGTGATCCGCGCGTCCTGGAAGCCATGCGCAGCGTACCCCGCCACTGCTTTGTGCCGGAAGAATACCGCGATATGGCTTACAACGACGGTCCCTTGCCGATCGGCTCTGGACAGACAATTTCGCAACCATATATCGTAGCCTTGATGAGCGAGATGGTGGCGTTGAAAGGCAACGAAAACGTGTTAGAAGTCGGCACTGGCTCTGGTTACCAGGCAGCCATCCTATCCAGCCTGGCGCGCCAGGTACACACGATTGAAAGACACTTCCCCCTGGCAGAGCTAGCTCGCCATGTTCTGGAAGAACTGGGATATCAGAATGTCACCGTGCACACAGGGGATGGCTCTAAAGGGCTGCCGGAATACGCACCTTATCAGGCAATCATCGTGACAGCCTCTGCGCCGAAAGTCCCCAAGCCGCTGCTGGAACAGTTGGACGAGGGTGGACACCTGATTTTGCCAGTGGGAGACCGCTGGGGTGGGCAAACATTGCAGCTTTGGGAACGGCACGGGGCAAAGTTCGACCACGAAGCAGTTTTGCCGGTGGCATTCGTGCCTTTGCGCGGCGAGTATGGCTGGAAAGAGGATTAGTTGCTTTGATAGGCCTGCGTGCGGTCTTTTCTACGCTTTAGCTCACTTGTGTAATTCAGGCCCAAAGAGCTGGCATGGCTTTTGATCCAATCTGTCAGCCTGGTTTCGCCCGCGGGCGGGGATTCGACAAATAGCAAGTTTGCCATCAGGCCTTTAATTTCTTGGCGGGTAATCATCACATCATCGTTGAGGAATCCAATACCCCGCGCGATCCAATACCCCAATTCAGGCGGCACCGGAATAACCGGACGCCGGGCACCAATCAACCTGCCGATCTGTATTACTAATTCC
>Ga0153915_10000788_pt1 | contig 29262 bp, 20 predicted proteins | sample Opewatmetagenome_2_FD_107003 | JGI IMG/M metagenome (GOLD analysis project Ga0153915, IMG submission 107003) | Freshwater wetland microbial communities from Ohio, USA - Open water 3 Core 3 Depth 3 metaG | ecosystem: Environmental > Aquatic > Freshwater > Wetlands | place: USA: Ohio, Lake Erie...
GTTCTCGAAGCTGATGTCATAGTACTGAGTCCGGGAGTACCCTCAGATGCGCCGATTGTGACTGAAGCACGTGCCCTTGGCAAGTCGGTCGTCAGTGAGGTTGAAGTTGCCAGCTGGTTTTGTCAGGCACCCATTGTGGCAATTACCGGGACGAACGGGAAAACCACCACCACGGCACTCTTGGGAAGGGTATTTGAGGATGCGAAACGCCCCGCTGTAGTTGCAGGGAACATCGGGACGGCGTTCTCACAGGTGGTCCGGGGGATCACGCCAGATATGGTGGCGATTTTGGAAATTAGCAGTTTCCAACTCGATCATATTGTGGCGTTTCGACCGCGAGTCGCAGTGATTCTGAACATCACTCCTGACCACCTCGACCGGTACAATCACTCGTTTGCAGATTACATTGCATCGAAGTGCAGGATCTTTGAGAACCAGGGTGACAGTGATTCCCTCATCTACAACTATGACGACGAAGTGACACGATCTCAGGTTGAGCAGAGGGCTGGTAAAGACGTGACCCTACTCCCTTTCAGCCAGACCGGTGTGCTGCAGCAGGGAGCGTTCATTCGCAATGGATGGCTGGTTGCGGCTGTTGCCGGCGAAGAGACAGCAATCATTGAAACTAGCGCTATCAGTATAAGGGGTGCGCACAACCTCTACAATGCAATGGCCGCTGCACTTGCGGCGGATGTGATGAAGATTTCCGTGGCCTCACTGCGGGCAACGCTGTGTAACTTCAGAGGCGTGGAGCATCGTCTGGAATCTGTTCGGGAGGTGGGCGGGGTCATGTATGTGAATGACTCAAAAGCGACAAACATTGACTCCGTTTGGTATGCGCTGTCAAGCTTTACTGAGCCGATAGTCATTATCCTCGGTGGTCGTGATAAGGGAAACGATTACAGCCGTCTTTGGGATCTTGCCAAGAAACGTGTCCGCGCTGTGATTGCAATTGGCGAGTCAGCGGAAAAGGTGAGACGGTCGTTCCAAGACATTGTGCCCGTGACCGTTTGCGCCAGCATGGACCAGGCAGTTCAGACGGGCCAGTACCTGGCGAAGCCAGGGGATGTTGTTCTGCTGTCGCCGGCATGTGCGTCATTCGACTGGTTCGATAACTATGAGCACCGCGGACGAGTGTTCAAAGAGTTCGTGTGGAAGCTTCAGGGATGAATGAAGACTCAACGCAACCATATTGATCTGTTGACACTTATCGCGGTCCTCCTCCTAATGGTGCTGAGCCTCAGCGTGGTGTATAGTGCAAGCTCTAGCTGGGCGATGGAGAAATGGGGTGAGAACAGCCGACTGCTTGGAAGTCACGCAATTAAAGTCCTGATGGGTTTCATCGCGATCTTCTTCTTCATGCAGGTGGACTATCATCTTTACCGAAAGATCACAAAGCCGATATTGCTTGGCGCTATCGCTATGCTCTTGGTTACGCTTGCTCTGGGCGGTGAAGTGAAAGGTGCATCACGCTGGTTGCGTCTAGGAGGGTTTGGTCTTCAGCCATCGGAATTTGCCAAGTACGCTCTCCTCTTTCACCTTAGTACCCTCGTGGCAGTGAAACAAGACCGTATTCGGGAGTTCAAGGTCGGATATCTCCCGATGATGATCTGGATAGGAACGGTGACAGTGCTGGTGCTCGTACAGCCGAATTTCAGTACCGGTGCCATGATATTCGGTCTGAGCCTCGGGATACTCTTTCTCGGTCGTGCAAAGCTTTCCCACATAGCTCTAACGCTAGCGGCTTTGCTGCCGCTGTTGCTGGTCTACATGGTCAGCGCCGAATACCGGATGAAGCGCATTATGGGATTCTTCAGCGGTGGCTCTGACGGGAGTGGAATGCATTACCAGCTGCGGCAGGGGATTATTGGGTTCGGCAATGGCGGACTCCTGGGTGTCGGTCCCGGCGAAAGCCGCCAGCGGGATTTTTTCCTGCCGGAGTCATACGGTGACTTCGTCTTCTCGATCGTGGGGGAGGAGTATGGGTTGATCGGTACGCTCTTCATTATGGCATTGTTCCTAATGATCATGCTGCGAGGTATGAGGATCGCGAAACACACACAGGATGATTTTGGACGGATGCTTGCGGCAGGAATCACGCTGTCAATTACGATGTATGCATTGGTGAATGCCGGAGTCACGCTGGGAATTCTTCCGACAACAGGATTGCCCATGCCGTTTGTCAGCTATGGAGGTTCATCGATGGTCTTTTCGTCTATCGCGATCGGGGTGTTGCTGAACATTTCGTCGCAAACGGATCTTCATCCGCGTCTGGTGACCGGAGGAGAGAACGTGCGGCCAGCAGAGCCAGCCGCCATCCCAGCGGTAGGAAAAGTGTACTAACACAATGATGAGTTCAGCTAGGGCAACCGCTCCGCCGTGTTTCCTGTTTGCCGGCGGCGGGACCGGAGGTCACCTATATCCCGGTATAGCTATTGCGGAAGAGATTCGAAAGAAGCACCCTGCTGTGGAAATTGTCTTCGTCGGCAATGCGAAGAATATTGAGGGGCGCATCATTCCGGGACATGGATTTCGCTTCTTTCCGATATGGGTCGGCGGATTCAAGCGATCCCTGTCGCTGAGTACACTGGTTTCGGCAGTCAAGGTGATCGTCGCTCTTGTTCAGTCGTTCTTTGTCATCAGAGGGGTAAAGCCGCGGGTTGTTGTGGGTACCGGTGGATATGTCTGTGGGCCGCCGGTCTTCGTGGCGTCGCTCTTAGGCATCCCAACCCTAATTCAGGAGCAGAATAGCTTCCCCGGTGTTACCACTCGGTTGCTTGCTCGTCGGGTGAACGAGGTTCATGTCTCGTTTGAACGCACGCTCAAGTATCTCCGACGGACAAAGAGGGTATTCGTTACTGGGAACCCCACGCGTGAGTCCGTCGGCTCAGTCGATCGACGTGCTGGCGCCGAGCGGTTGCAGGTGGATCCAGGGAAATTCACCGTCTTGGTTGTCGGGGGAAGCAAGGGGGCGCGATCAGTCAATAACGCCATCCTGGGGGTGGCTCCTGAGCTCGCAGAAATGGAAGTGCAGGTTGTCTGGTCATGCGGAACTGATGACTATGATCGAATCCTGGCTGGTCTGAGGCGGTCTGGGGTAGGTGTGGAACGTTGGGTCCGGGCACTTCGCTATATCGAGGATATCGAATGCGCCTATGCTGCTGCGGACCTGGTAGTTTGCAGGGCGGGAGCAACAACTCTTGCGGAAGTAACGCGGGCCGGGTTACCATCGGTTCTCGTTCCGTATCCTTATGCCGCGGCAGACCATCAGACAGAGAATGCCAAAGCAATGGAAGAGGCAGGAGCATCTGTAGTGGTTCGTGATGCAGATCTGGCGACACAGATTTTGCCGATTCTTCGTGATCTCATCCGTGATCCGGCGAGGATGAGTTCAATGGGCGAGCGGGCAAGAAGCCTTGCTGCGCCACATGCGACAGAAATACTCGCAGAGGCAGTTATCCGGCTTGCCGGAGAATAACGTGACTGAACACGAGAAGACGTTCAAATACAAACTCGACTTCTACTACCAATCGGCGCTCATTTATCTGGTGACCCTGATTCTCTACGGGGGGATTCGCGGGAGGTTTGTGGAAAAGAAAATTGAGTATGTACTTGACGACCCGCTACTGTATGTGATTCTCCTGTTCGTGCTGATGTCTTTCGTGACGCTGGTGCTGAATGCACTTCGTAAACGCCGACTGATTATTGGTGAGCAAACCATCACCTTCAAGAATCGCTGGCACGAGCGAACCATTGAAGTCGAGGAGATCGAATGGATGCACGTGGGTCGCGAGCTTCGTGTGCAGACAAGCGGGCGATTTCAGGTCATTGTCTTCAAGCTGAAGAGGCGCCGGCGGCTGTTTCGGATCCGGGTGGGTCGGTACGAGCGTGACCGGGAGTTGGTGCATGAAATGACCCGCATTGCCGCAATGGTGCCGCGGAAGCGCCGCACGAGGTGGCGACGACGCGGTATTACGGATCGCTGATTGTCAACAGAGAAAGAGCGAGTGGAGCCTGTGTTTACCTCCATCAAAAAAGTCCACTTTGTGGGAATCGGCGGCATCGGAATGAGCGGAATCGCTGAGATCCTTATTGATCAGGGATTTCAGGTGACAGGCTCGGACCGGGCGGTTAGTGAAAACACGGATCGCATGAAGTCGCTCGGAGCAACAGTCTATATCGGTCATGACGAGAAAAACGTAGAACCAGATGTGGATGTGCTTGTCTACTCGTCTGCGGTCGCGCTAGAGAACCCCGAAATTCTGATCGCGCAACAGCGGAAGATTCCCGTGATTCGACGTGCAGAAATGCTCGCCGAGGTCATGCGCCTGAAGTATGGCATAGGGATTGCCGGGACGCATGGAAAGACTACGACCACATCAATGACAGCACTGGTGCTTATTGAGGGTGGAGTCGATCCGACAGTGATCGTTGGAGGACGGTTGCGCGGTTTGGCGGGTTCGAATGCCCGACTTGGCAAGGGAGATTTCATTGTTGTGGAGGCAGATGAGTTCGACCGATCGTTTCTCTCGATCACGCCGACGATTGCGGTACTCACGACCCTCGAGACTGATCATCTCGACTGCTATCGTGATCTTGAAGACATTAAGGCGGCGTTCATACAATTTGCTGCCAAGGTTCCATTCTACGGGTTCGTTGTTCTCTGTCTTGATGAACCCGCACTACAGGAAATCATGCCACGCTTGAAGAAGAAGATTGTCACATACGGGTTTAACGGACAAGCGGATCTTCAAGCAATTGACATCGCACATAGACTCAACACAACAACATTTACCGTTGCGTATGGGGGCGAAGATCTTGGGGAGATTCAGCTGCAGATTCCCGGAAAGCACAACGTGCAAAATGCGTTGGCGGCGATTGCTGTTGGCTTGCAGCTAGAGATTCCGTTTGCGAAAATCAAGTCCGGAATCGAGAAGTTTACCGGAGTCTTCCGCCGTTGGGAGGTCAAGGCGGAGATCGACGGGATTACGGTGATTGATGATTACGCCCACCATCCCACGGAGATCAGAGCAACCTTGTCGGGAGCAAAATCAGGCTGGCGGCGGCGTGTTGTCTGCGTTTTCCAGCCGCATCTGTACTCCCGAACTCGCGATTTCTATGACGACTTTGGGCGGGCGTTCTTCAATGCTGATGTACTAGTGGTGACCGATGTGTACCCGGCACGGGAAGAGCCGATTCAGGGAGTAAGCGGTGAGTTGATTGTCAACTCTGCGCGCGAATTTGGTCACAAACAGGTGCACTATGTTCCGGAAAAGAAGGACGTGCCGGCTTTTCTTAAGACTATCATGAAGCCTGGTGACATGATTATTACAATGGGTGCGGGTGACATCTGGAGATATGGCGAGCTATTTGTCAAGCAGTTGAAAGCTGGAGGGTGAGCCCTGTGGCCTTCGGCGGCAACAGTCTGAGTGGTGCGAACCGGCAAGGCAGGCGCAGCTTCATTGGGGAAGAAGCTGCTCGGAGAAGCGAGAAGAAACAGGGCAAGGCAGGGACCGTACTCATGCTCGTCTTGATTGTTGCCGTTGTAGTGGTTGCGTTGGGGGCAAATTCCTGGAAACGCGATTTGCCGGTGTCGAATGTACGCGCCGAGGGAAATACGATTGTCCCCAGCGCGGAAATCCTGAGGCTTGCAGCAATACCGAAGGATACGAAGCTCTTCTCGGTAGACATTGCCGAAGTGCAGAAGCGGGTCAGGCAGAACCCTTTTATCCGTGCTGCGTCGGTGAACCGTCAGGGGCCGGAAGGGATCTCCATCGTAGTAGAAGAACGTACGCCTGTTGCCATCTTGGTCATGAACCAGATGTTGTACATCGATGAGGAGGGAGTGGTCCTTCCTCTGCTCAAATCGGAGAGGCTGTTCGATCTTCCAGTGCTGACGGGTTCCTTGCCGGAGGCAGAATGCGTTCCCGGGAGGCGGGTTACCAAATCATCCATCCTTGAAGCGCTGCATCTTCTATCGATATCTCGTGTGATCAGTGACGAGTTGTTTCGCCGCATATCGGAAGTCCAGGTTAATGAAAGTGGCGATCTTGTGATATACACGGCTGAGGCTGGTGTCCCAGTCCTCATGGGGCATGGCGATCTGCCTACAAGACTTTTGAAATTCGATAGCTTCTGGCGACAGATTGTTGAACGGCGGGGGCCACAGCAGTTGCAGCAGGTTGATCTTCGGTTTGAGGATCAAGTGGTTGCCCGATGGAATGCCGGTCTTGCCCGGCGCGACTAAAGACTTGCAAAGGACCCTTCATGGATAACATGATTGTAGGACTCGACATTGGTACAACAAAGGTGTGCGCTGTTGTGGCGGGAACAGACGAGCATGGAAGGATCAATATTCTCGGAATTGGACTTTCACCGTCAGATGGGATAACGCGTGGTGTCGTGACACATATTGATCGCACGACAAATGCGATCAGCACTGCCATCCACGAGGCGCAAGCGACGTCGGGTGTGGCTATCAAATCGGTGATGGTGGGAATTGCCGGCGATCACATCCAGAGCTTCCAGAGCCGCGGGGTCATTAGCATTAGCGGACCTGAGCATGAGGTATCTCAGGCAGATATTGACCGTTTAATCGAAGACTGTAAACGTGTGGCGCTCCCCGCTGACAGAAAGATCATCCACGTCATTCCCCAGGAATTCATCATCGACGGACAGGATGGTGTCTATGATCCACTCGGGATGTCTGGTGTGCGCATGGAGGCAAACGTCCACATCATTACCGGATTGGTGAGTGCGGCACAGAACATCTATCGCTGCGTGCAGCGCGCCGGTCTCGAGGTGACCGACATGGTGCTTGAACCGCTGGCCTCCAGCTATGCAGTCCTTGACGACGAGGAAAAGGAAGTTGGAATCGCCCTCATTGATGTAGGGGGTGGAACCACCGACCTCGCAGTATTCGAAGAACGAACAATCCGGCACACGGCGGTAATCGGCATTGCCGGGAGGAAGGTGACAGATGATATTCGGAAGGGGCTCGGCATCCTCAACGATCAGGCGGAACGTCTCAAGAGGGAATACGGCTGTGCATATGTTCCAGCGGTGATGAATAGTGATCTAATTGTTCTTCCTGGAGTTGGTGGGCGGGCACCACTTGAAATTGACAGACTGCTCCTTGCCCAAATAATTCAACCGCGCATGGAGGAAATTTTCGAGATTGTTGCGCTGGAAATCAAACGCTCTGGGTATTCAAAGCACCTCTCCGGCGGTGCAGTGCTGACTGGCGGTGGGGCCCTGATTAAGGGGACTGCTGAACTTGCCCGGGATGTTCTGGGTATGCCGGTGAAAATTGGGATCCCAGCGGGCTTCTCGGGTGGTCTTGTCCGAGAGATCGAGAACCCTGCCTACTCAACAGCTGTAGGTCTGGTCTACCATGGACTAAAGTATAGGACAAGTGGAACACCCCTAGGTCCCGCAGCAGCAGGCTCGAAAGACAAATCGCTGCGAGGTATAGCGAGCAAAATGAAAGCATGGTTTGATCAATTATAAGATACTCACAATTCTTACCAGGAGGTACCTGTGATTGAACTCGATAATGGTCCCGAACGCGGTGCGAAGATCCGCGTTGTAGGTGTGGGTGGTGGCGGTGGGAACGCAATCGATAGCATGATCAACAGAGGTCTTCATGGCGTTGATTTCTTCGCCATCAATACCGATCTGCAGGCGTTGGAGCGCAATCAGTCTCCGACCAAAATCCAGGTCGGCAAGAATTTGACGCGCGGTCTTGGAGCCGGTGCCGACCCCACGATCGGCCACCGTGCTGTAGAAGAGGACCGCGATGAAATCGCCCGTGCCTTGACGGGGAGCGATATGGTCTTCGTGACCGCCGGTATGGGAGGCGGTACTGGGACCGGGGGCGGCCCGCTGGTTGCCAACATTGCGAAGAGTCTGGGCGCACTTGTGGTTGGTATCGTAACGCGTCCGTTTGCCTGTGAGGGCAAGAAGCGGGCTGCGCAGGCGGAATTAGGTATCCAAGAACTGAAGAAGCAAGTGGACACCCTGATCGTGATTCCAAATCAGAAGCTGCTGTCCATTGTGGACCGGAATACACCCCTGACCGAGGCATTTGACATTGCCAACCAGGTCCTTTACGGAGCAACACGAGGTATCTCCGAGCTTATCACAGTACCCGGGCTAATCAACGTGGATTTCGCCGATGTCCGCACGGTAATGCGTGAAATGGGTGATGCGGTCATGGGATCCGGAGTTGCCAAGGGTGAAAACCGGGCGGTCGAAGCCGCTCATGCAGCAATTTCGAGCCCGCTGCTTGAGGATGTATCCATCTCCGGTGCTCAGGGCGTGCTCGTGAATATCACCGGTGGTCCAGGCATCACGCTGTTTGAAATTGACGAAGCAACGGCGATTATTCATGATGCTGCCGGAGAAGAGGCGAACGTCATCCTGGGCGCCGTGATCGATGGCGACATGGAGGACGAAGTCATGGTGACCGTCATCGCTACCGGTTTCAACCGTCGGCCTGGTCAAGGGCCGCAGATTGCCACGGTTGCACAGCCCAGACCTGTCCGTATGGTTGAGAAAATCCCGACGGGTTTCGATGAATTGCAGAAGTTCGAAGTCCCGGCATATATTCGCCGGGGTGTAGAGATTCAGATTAACCCCTACAGGAATAGTCCAGAGCAGGAACGGGAAAAGATCGATAAGAGTGACCCCGAGAAGCCGGCATTCTTACGGAAAATTATGGACTAAATCCTGTCTGAAGCCGTACTGAAACCGCCCTGCCAGAGAAATTGCAGAGTGGGCCCCCTCCTCTTGGCATGTGTGCCATCAGAGCTGACTTGGCACGTCGGAAATGCGAGGGCTTTCCTAGCGGGTTGGCTCTTGATCCCAACTTCCGTATCTGCCGTGCCTCTGCAACTCGGTCCTACCCTATAGCGTACCTACCTGGGGTGATGGTTGGATTGTACATCGAAGTAAACAAGCATCATCCATGATGGTCTTCTCCCTCGCGTGTGACTGTGCCGCTTGATGAGTCCCAGACAAATTTGTGGATGGGGACGAATGCGTGTTTATAATTGGGTGCAATTTGCGAAACAAGATGTTAGAAGCAGTCTCCCGCCCAGTCACACGGGTGGCAAGAAGATGCTCGTCATTAACAGACTCGGATGGTCCTGTTGAGTCTGCCGTGAAATTGCTTCTTCCTCCCTGCTTCTATACCTTAACAATGGACATGAATGCAAAAATGCTGTGACACGACAGATTTCGGTGATTGTTTGCTGTCTTCTCTTTTGGGCCGTACAAGACGCTGCAGGTCAACCGGCGCGCACATCAAGTGCCTTTAGAATTGCGCGGGTGAAATATAGTGGCGGAGGCGACTGGTACAATGATCCGAGTGAAGAAGTAAACTTGCTAAAATTCGTCCGGCAGCAGACGGGGCTTGAAGTGGAACCTCGGTATCAATTCGTCGAGCTGGGAGACGAGAATCTGTTCAACTACCCATTTCTCTATTTGACCGGGCACGGCAACATCTCGTTTAGTAACGAAGAGGTGCGCAAACTAAGGATGTACCTGGAAAATGGAGGCTTTTTGTATGCTGATGATGACTATGGCATGGACAAAGCATTTCGCCGGGAGATAAAGAAGGTGTTCCCGAACCAGGATCTGGTAGATCTTCCATTCTCGCACGAACTGTACCACATTCTCTTCGAGTTTACCAGTGGTCCTCCAAAGACGCACGAGCACGATGGGAAGCCACCACAGGGGTTCGGTTTGTTCCATAATGGGCGACTGGTTGTGTACTATACATATGAATCGAATCCGAGCGACGGTTGGGCAGATCCTGATGTACACGGCGATCCTGAGAGCAAACGGCTCGAAGCTCTGCGTTTTGGAGCAAATATTGTTGTGTGGGCATTAACTCATTAGAGAATCAGGTGTTCACTGCTGAAGAAATCCAGTCTGACCTTCGTCTCCGGCTTGCAGCCGTCAGAGGGAAGAAACGCAGAACCGAACTCCTTCTCGGCGCTCTGTACGTGGCATCAGCCCTGCTGGGTGTCGTTCTCCTTTCTCTGGCCCTTGAGGGCACGTTCCGGTTCGGGCCGGCTGTTCGGACCGTATTATTCTGGGGAAGTATCACTGGCGTAGCCGGGCTTGCAGCCTGGCGTATCGGACGACCGTTACTTCGATTGCTTAGGCTGATTCGGTCGGAGTCCGATAATGAAATCGCCGCTTCGATCGGCAGCACATTCCCCGAAATTCATGATCGTTTGGTCAATGGTCTTCAGTTGTTCGACGAGCGCAATCGGGGGTTCTATTCTTCCCAGCTTGTTGATGCGGCCCTCGGGGACCTCTACAATACTGTTGCTCCCCTCAAGTTTGACTCTGTGGTGACCTATGGCGCGTCGCGCCGGGTCGCAGGGGTGCTTGGCAGCTCCAGCATTATCGCTCTTATTCTTGTGTTTCTTTTTCCAGCTTCCTTTGCTGGGTCGGCATATCGGCTCTGGTCCTACTCTGTGACCTTTGCTGCTCCTCGGCCATTCATATTCATTGTGGAGCCTGGCGATAAGGAAGTTGTCAAAGGTAGCAGTCTGGCCGTCACTGTCCGCATTCAGGGCGAACAGCAGTCACAAGTCACGCTTGTGAGCCGCCGCGAAGGCGAAGAGGTAGAAGAATCGCACACGCTGGATCGGTTGCCTGATTCAACATTTCGGTACGAGTTTGTTGCCTTGAAATCAACGACATCGTATGCCTTTGCTGCAGGGTCGATGCAGAGTCCGACATATCGCCTGACGGTTGTTGATCGTCCGGTGGCGAAAATGTTGCGCGTGAGCCTTAGATTCCCTCCGTACAGTGCTCTTTCGCTGAAGCAGCTCGATGACAATGTTGGAGATATTGTTGCCTTGAAGGGAACGCGCGCATCCTTCTCGGTCGAGGCAAACAAGAAACTGCTCCGGGCGCAGCTAGTCTTCAGTGACAGTGCGGTCCTCTCTCTTCGCGTTGAGGGGACAAAGGCATCGGGTGATGTTGCTCTGATGAAGGAGCGCTCGTATTGCATTGCGTTATTCGACAGCGACGGCCTCTCCAATGCTGACCCGATACAATATTCGATCAGGCTCCAGCAGGATGCCTATCCAACCGTAGCTGTTCTTGTTCCCGGGACCAACCTGGACGTTACCGACAAGACGGTCCTTCCAATGCTCTTCAAGATATCGGACGACTATGGATTCTCTCACCTGCGCCTCGCGTACCGACTAGTGCAATCTCGCTATGGAAAACTTCCTGATGAACCAACATATATCAGCATTTCGCTTCCGAAGGGAGCTGCTACAGAGGCACTTATACCGTTCTCATGGTCGATTGAGGGGCTGAATTTGGTTCCAGAGGATGCTGTGCAATACTACGTTGAGGTCCTTGACAATGACGTTGTCTCTGGGCCGAAGTCAGGAGTCAGTGATAACTACATGCTTCGATATCCCTCTATTGAAGAAGTGTTTGCTGACGCTGACCGAGAGCATAACCATGCTATAGAGATGACACAGGAAGCAATGAAACAGGCGGAAGAAGCAAAGCGGACCTTGGAAGAACTCAAACAGGATCTCAAAAAGGAGCAACAGAAGGCTGACTGGCAAGATCAGAAGAAAACAGAAGAACTGATCAAGAAGTACGAAGATCTCCGGAAGACAATGGAGGAAGCTTCAAAGACAGTTGACCGGGTGATGAACCAGCTGCAAAACAATCGGCTGCTCTCGCAAGAGACTGTGGAGAAGTACCAGGAGCTCCAACAACTGCTGCAGCAAATGAATTCGCCTGAGCTTGCGGAGGCAATGAAGAGGCTTCAGCAAGCCATGGAACAGCTCAGCACAGAGCAAATGAAACAGGCTCTCCAACAGTTTACCTTTTCGGAAGAGAATTTCCGCAAGAGCATTGAACGGACTCTGAACCTTCTGAAGCGAATCCAGATTGAGCAAAAGCTCGATGAGATGATTACGCGAGCGGACGCAATGGCTCAGCAACAGGAGCAGCTTCAGAGGGAGACCGAACGAACTGCAAAGGAGCGACAGGGGGCACTTCCTGATCTGGCTGAAAAGCAGCGGGATCTCAGCAAGGATGCCGCGTCACTCAAACAGGAACTCTCGGATCTGAAGAACAAGATGGAAGAGTTTCCCGGGGAGATGCCATTGAAGGAAATGCAGGACGCGCGCAATGAGTTTGAGGAGAGCAACCTTGATGGGCAGCTTAAGGATATTGCCCAACAACTCAGTGAACAGCAGGCGGGACCTGCTATACAAGGCCAACAACAGGCGCGTCAGAAAATGAACCGAGTTGTGCAGCAGATGCAGCAGGCGAAGAAGTCAATGCAACAACACCAGCAACAGCAAATCGTTAATGAGATGCGGCGTGCCTTGCAGGATCTGTTGGAGATCTCACGTCGACAAGAAGCACTGAAGAAGGGAACGGAGTCTCTGGAACAGAATTCGGCTGGGTTTAGAAACCAGGCGCAAGGACAGATGGATGCGATCCGAGATTTGTCTGTCGTGCTTGATAGGCTGGGAGCTCTTTCAAACAAGTCGTTCAGTGTCACACCAGAAATGGGCAAATCCCTGGGTGAAGCGATGCAGCGAATGGGAGAATCAATGCAATCGCTTGATCAGCGCAATGGAACAGCAGCGGGGCGACAACAGTCAGCAGCTATGGGAGCACTGAACGAAGCCGCGATGCAGGTTCAGAACGCCTTGAGTGGAATGATGCAGGCCGGCTCGGGGGGGATGGGTATGTCTGGGTTCCTTCAACGACTTCAGAGGCTCACGTCGCAGCAGCAGGCGATCAATCAGGGAACGGAGGGTCTTACGCCGGAACAGAGGGAAGCCATGGGTCGGCTGGCTGCGGAACAGGGTGCAGTCAGGAAGTCGCTTGAGCAGCTCACAAGAGAAGCGTCAACCTCCGGACAGCTAAGCAGGATGCTCGGCGATTTGCGCAAGGTTGCAGAGGAAATGCGTGAGGTGCAGACCGACTTGGCGCAGGGGGAGGTTAATCCGGAGACGTTGAGGAGGCAGGAGCAGATTCTCTCCCGGCTTCTTGACTCCCAAAGGTCGACGCAAGAACGGGATTTCGAAAATAGACGCAAAGCTCAGAGTGGAACTAACATCTCACATTCCAGCCCTGGTGCTCTTGATCTCTCCAGCCAAGAAGGGAAGAGTAAGCTTCGGCGTGACCTGATGCGGGCACTGCAGGAAGGATACTCACGCGAATACGAGGAGCTCATTCGAAAATACTTTGAGGCCTTGGATCAATGACCCCCAACGCCCAAGCAAAACAGCTGTTTCATGCCTATGAGGACTACAAGCTCTCGCATCTGCGACCATCAATCTGTAAGCACGGGGTGCTTGTCGACGAGCTTGAACATCTGGTCGTTCGAGGGAAAGGAATCCTGCGCATGGAGGAACTCGGCTCTTCCCTCGAGGGTCGAAGCATTAATCTCATTAGGATAGGAACAGGCAGGAGACGGGTACTCCTCTGGTCACAAATGCATGGTGATGAGACCACAGCCACCCTAGCATTGTGTGACATCCTCAACTTCTTTGTTGCCACAACAGATGAACGGCCGTGGGTGTCCAGCATGCTTGGAGATATTTCGATTGCGGCGATTCCGATGCTGAATCCAGATGGTGCAGAGCAAACCAAGCGGCAGAATGCTACCCATGTGGATATCAATCGGGATGCGCGCACTCTCGTGACCCCCGAAGCGCGAATTCTCCGGGAGACACATCGGGCACTGAAACCGACATTCGCGTTCAATTTGCACGACCAAGAATTGCATTCCGTTGGGATGACCAAAAAGGTTGCCGCACTCGCATTTCTTGCTCCCGCGGCTGACAGTGGACGAACACGATCTATATCCCGTGTACGTGCAATGCGTGTCTGTGCATTGATGGCAAGGGCGTTGAACCAGTTTGTTGAGGGACACATTGCGACGTATGACGATACTCATGAACTGCGTGCGTTCGGAGATCAGATGCAGTCGTGGGGAACCAGTACCATCCTGATTGAATCCGGACACTGGCCCGACGATCCGGAAAAACTGTTCATCCGGAAACTGAACTTTGTTGCGCTGCTTGTTGCTCTACGGTCAATCGCGACTGGATCATACCAGGATGAAGAGCTGGAGCACTACCATGCGCTGAAAGAAAATGGAACACTGTTCTATGATGTAATCATCCGAGGCGTGAAGGTGGTCCATCCGAGCGGATGGTGGTCTCGGGTTGATCTAGGGATATCGCTCGAACCCGAAGAGAACCGGCATGCTGCAACACCGATTGCTACAATTAAGGAGATCGGCGATCTAAGCACTCATGTTGCACTCCAAACGCTGGACGGTTCAGCACGTCGCATCCCTCACAGTGAACTGGGAATTGACCGCCGTGTGCCACTTGCGGACTTGCTTGATCAGCTGCAACTTTACCACACGATAACGTAGAAGAAGAACCACTCCCCCTTGATTGTTGGGGGGCGCTGTTGTATTATTTACTACTTTTCGCAGCAGGTTCATGCTCGACCATATCGAGTGCTCTATATGGCAACCGGCAAGAAGATAGAGAAACACCTTGAATTTGAGCGCGAGGCACTTCCCCACACCGAGCTCTTGTACAACTATGCCCTCCGCATGACGAATAACTCTTCCGATGCTGATGACCTGCTACAAGAGACATTCCTCAAGGCGTACCGCTTCTGGGACAAATACGAATCAGGAACTAATATTCGGGCGTGGTTGTTCCGGATAATGAAGAATTCGTACATCAACCGGTACCGCAAGGAGACAAAGGAACCGACGACAGTCGATTACGGCGAGGTCGAAAACTTCTACAACTCGATAAAGGACGAATCGGCTGACGCCAACGACCTCCAGGAATCTCTCTATGGTCATCTGCTTGATGACGATGTTGCTGCAGCGGTTGCCGACCTGCCTGAGGATTTCCGAACAGTCGTGATTCTGTGTGATATTGAAGGTCTGTCGTACGAAGAGATCTCGGAATTCGTCGATATCCCGTTGGGCACCGTCCGGTCCCGGTTGCATCGAGGAAGAAAGCTGCTGCGCGGAAAACTGCTGGAGTATGCCCGTAAGAGAGGGTACGTCTCCCGCAACTGAGCGCCAGCGTGAGTGAGGCATGTCTCATGAGATGGTCTCAGAACCGTGAAGTGTAGAGAATTTCAGGAGCAGATCACCGCAGCTGTCGACTGCTATTTGCGGGATCAGGAGAGGGAGACGTTTGACGAGCATGCGCAGCTGTGTCCTCCCTGCCGCCGCGAGTATGAAACGGAACTGTCAACCAAGGAACTGGTCCACAACAGGGTCCATATGGTTGCAGTCCCACTGGTGCTCTACCGGTCCATCATAGAGAAGCTTCAACGACAGTTGAAGCAAGCCCGGTCTGTTCGAACTCTTTCCACCCGCCTCTTCCAATCGCCACTTGTCCGTCCAGCTATCGCATTTGTACTTACTGCAGTTGTAGTGATCTTGGCCATACGCCCCGCTGAATCTCCGCGGGGGATTCCCTTCCTTACTGCTGCAGGGTTCACACCGAACAATGTTGTTCATCAGTCAGTCGAGAACTACCATAAGGTCCTCCGAGGTGAAATCACCCCACAATTCCTATCGAGCCAAAAGTCAGAGGTACAGAATTTCTTTGCCGGCAAGACCGATTTCCCGGTTAGGGTTCCGGTGATGCGTCAGTGTACGCTAGTGGGTGCGGTGGTCAACCAGCATGAGGGTGCAGGTCTGGCACATGTTGTTTATCGAACGGGCGAAGATGTCATTTACTTGTATCAGGCGTGCTGGCAGACAGTTCAGAAGGGTGAGAAGCTCGAACTTGCACCGGAAATCAAGGCGGACCTCGTGAAGGCCGGGTGGTATCTGAGTGGTGGACCCGGTGCAGATGCAATTGTACTCTGGAAATCGGGACCGACATTGTGTATCGCAGTATCCCACATGAAGAGTGATCGTCTGCTTGAGTGTTTGCGGCAGGCGAGCATTGACTCGGCCACCGCATGGTAACCTGCCCCAATTGCGGTTCTCGATGCTCTCATCGAGCGCCTTGACAAACCGTCAATATCTTGGTATCATTCTAAAAGGTGTCGACCCCGACACCTTTTTCTGTCTCTTATCAGTGTACTGACGATGGCTCAAGATTCTTCCATACAGATGCCTCAGCATCAATCTCACGGCACTGCCATTCCCGAACAGCTTCCAGTTTTACCTTTGCGGGATGTCGTAGTGTTTCCCTCTATGATCTTCCCGGTGCTCGTGGGACGCGAATCATCACTGCGCGCCGTTAATGAATCACTGGAGCGGGAGAAGTACATCTTCTTGGCGGCGCAGAAGAATTCGGGAACTGAAGAACCCGGCATTGAAGACATCTACCATGATGGAACCATTGCGAAGATTGTACAGATTCTCAAGCTGCCCAACGGCCTGATGAAAATTCTGGTGGACGGGGTGGTGCAGGCATCCGTTAAACGCTGGCTGCCGAATGTGAAATATCTTGAGGCAGAGCTGACGATCCACTCAACAGCCGTGGTACTCGATTCTGAACTGGATGCTCTCCTCCGACATTCCTCCAGTCTCTTCGCAGAATATGTGCATTTAAACCGGAATGTTCCGAGCGAAGTGCTAGTTGCACTAGAGAACACCCGAGAGCCCCTGCGGAAACTGTTCTATATCGCCTCCAACATCCTGCAGAACGTGGAAGTCAAACAGGGAATTCTCCGGCTTACCGGCATCCGTGAACAGTTGCACGAATTGATTCGCATTCTCAACTCAGAGAATGATGTCCTCAAGATCGAGCGAGAGATTGACAATAAGGTTCATGACAATATCGCGCGATCACAGCGGAAGTTCTTCATTCAAGAACAAATTCGCATTCTTCAGGATGAGCTGGGTGACGAGGATTCCTCTCCCGAGTTGCTCAAGCTGAAGGAACAGATTGCCAAAGCAGGAATGCCGAAGGAGGTTGAGGATAAGGCACTCGAGGAGTTTACGAAACTCAAAAAGACACCACCGATGTCACCGGAGTCTGCGGTGATTCGCGGTTACCTTGACTGGATGATCGGAGTCCCCTGGCAGAAGAGGACAAAGGACAACCTGGATGTTGAACACGTCAAACAGATCCTGGATGAGGATCATTTTGGCCTCGAAAAACCAAAGGAACGAATCCTTGAGCATATTGCAGTTCTGAACCTCGTGCGAGAGGTGAAAGGGCAGATCCTCTGCTTTGTCGGGCCGCCAGGTGTCGGGAAGACATCGCTTGCGAAATCGATTGCGCGGGCGATCGGGAGAAAGCTTGTTCGGATTTACCTTGGCGGGGTTCGAGATGAGGCGGAAATCCGGGGGCACCGACGGACGTATATCGGCTCTATGCCCGGAAAAATCATTCAATCGATGAAGCGGGCAGGTGTCATTAACCCATTGATGCTTCTCGATGAAGTGGACAAGATGAGTATGGACTTCCGCGGAGACCCATCGGCGGCTCTCTTGGAGGTGCTCGATCCTGAACAGAATTGCACGTTCAACGACCACTATCTTGATGTCGATTATGACCTCTCGCGCGTTATGTTCATCACCACAGCAAATGTGCGATATGCGATTCCACTGCCGCTGCAGGACAGGATGGAGATCATTGAGCTCCCAGGGTATCTCCAGTACGACAAGCGGGAGATTGCTCGACGACATATTGTTCCTAAACAACTTCAGGAACACGGTCTTGGGAAGAAGAATGTAAGAATTACTGATGAGGCGGTTGACAAGATTATTGCGGAATACACGCGTGAGGCCGGCGTGCGCAATCTGGAGCGGGAAATCGCAACCGTGTGCCGCAAGGTGGCAAAGGACATTGTCCTTGGAGTACAAAAGAACGGGAGAAAACAAAAAGTAAAGACCAAGAAGGTCTTCGATGTCAATCCGTTGAAAGTGGAAGAGTACCTCGGCGTGCCACGCTTCCGCAACCGTCAGCGGCGGGGAGAAAACAGAGTCGGGTCCGTTACCGGTCTTGCATGGACCAGTATTGGTGGGGATATTCTCAATGTTGACGTGACAGTTATGGCGGGGCACGACAAGCTGACGTTGACCGGGCAGTTGGGTGAAGTAATGAAAGAGTCGGCGCAGGCTGCGTTGAGTTACCTGCGGGCAGAGGCGAGAACACTGGGGCTTTCACCCTCTTTTTACAAAGGTAAAGAGATCCACATCCACCTTCCGGAAGGATCTATCCCGAAGGACGGTCCATCGGCAGGCATTACGATGACCATGGCGCTCTACTCCGCCATTAGCGGGAAAGCTGCGCGCAGTGATGTTGCGATGACGGGAGAGATAACTCTGCGCGGCGAAGTTCTGGGGATTGGTGGACTTAACGAGAAGCTGATTGCGGCACAGCGCAGCGGGATCGCAACAGTACTTATCCCCGAAGAGAACGTGAAGGATCTAAAGGAAATCCCACCCCGGGTGAAGGAAGGGTTGACCATTATTCCCATTGCACGGATCGAAGATGCCTTGCAACACGTATTTGGGCCTGTGCGACGCAAACGGACAGCGTGAAGTATGAGTGAATACATCGTCACGGCGCGAAAATGGCGTCCGATGCGGTTTGAGGATATCGTAGGACAGATCCACGTTACTCAAACCCTCCGCAACGCGATTGCAAGTAATAGGCTCGCTCATGCGTACCTGTTCAGCGGACCGAGAGGTGTCGGTAAGACTACGACAGCTCGGCTGCTGGCGAAAGCAGTGAACTGTCGTAGTCCCCGTGATGCTAATCCTGATAACAGCTGTGATATCTGTCGGGAAATCACCGACGGGACGAGCTTCGACGTTCTAGAGATTGACGGTGCAACAAACCGTGGTATTGACGAAATCAGAAATCTTCGTGAGTCTGTCCGATATGCCCCTGCCAAAGGAAAGTACAAGATCTATATTATCGACGAAGTTCACATGCTGACAAAGGAGTCCTTCAATGCATTGCTAAAGACATTGGAAGAACCCCCGACACATGTGATGTTCATTTTTGCGACAACCGAGATTCACAAAGTACCCGCAACAATTCTCTCACGTTGTCAGCGGTTCGATTTCCGGCGGATCGCGTTGGATGAGATTATGGGGAATCTGCGTGCGATCGCCAGGGAAGAAGGCTTGGAAATTGATGAAGAGTCTTTACTGATAATTGCCCGCAAAGGAGATGGATCTCTCCGTGATGCGCAGAGTATTTTTGATCAAGTTGTTTCCCTTTGTGGCCGAGCGATCACACATGATGCGATACTCCAAGCGTTGAACATGGTGGACCAGGAGGTCTATTTCCATATGACAGACCTGGTGAAAAGCCGGGATGCAAAGGGTGCGCTCGACCTTGTGGAAAATCTTCTGGGGCAAGGGCATGATATGAAAGATTTTCTCTCGGGGTTGCTGGAGCACCTTCGCAATCTACTTGTGGTGAAGACAACCGGTTCGACACGGCTACTTGAGGTCTCCGATATCTACAAGAAGAAGTATCAGGTGGAGGCAGAATCCTTCAGTGTGGCGGATCTGCTCCGCTTCCAGCGTCACATCAATGGAACCGAGGCTGCACTACGCTATGCAATCCAACCACGGTTCCGGCTCGAAGCGGACTTGGTGCAGCTGGTCAGTTTCCCGCGTGCGGCAGAGATTTCCGGCGTGATTGAGGGAATCGAGGAGTTGAAAAAAAAACTCAATGATTCCACACAGGTCCCAGGTTCTCAAACGAGGCCGTTCGGTAGTATGGGGGCGAAACCGGAGCCAAGGCGAAGCGAAGCAAGTATATCCGGCGCCTTGCCTGCTACCGGCCTTTCGGAAGCCGAAATCCGATCTCGCTGGGACGAAGTCCTTGCGGAGGTGCGGCGACAACGGATTTCTCTCAGTGCAGTGCTTGAGGCAGGAGTACTCTCTGGCGTAAAGGGGAACATTGTGCAAGTGATGTTTGCGGATGAGTTCCAGGTATCGCACGTTCAGCGGAATCGGGAGTTCCTTTCTGGCTTAATCTCGAAGGTGTTTAACACCACCGCGCGAATTGAAGCTACAGTGGACCCTCACGTAGGTACTGCCGCGGGCGGTACGCAGATCCACCCTTCGGCAGATCAAGGTGATTCCTCGGAGGAGCATCCCGTGATTACCGCTTTGAAACGTGAACTGGGGGCAGAACCCCTGGATTGAGTTGCATGTCTGGTGCGTTTTTTGGATTTTGATGGCGAATGGGAATGCACATGTGGGTGAGGCGCGCATGAAAAATCTCAAGGGGTCTCTCTTCTTATTACTGCTCCTGCCGTTCTGTTTAGCGGAGGGCGGTACGGGAGTTGGAAAATACGCGGGAGAATTCCTAGCGATTGGTGTTGGTGGGCGAGCGCTCGGAATGGGCGGTGCGTCTGTTGCGTTGGCTGAGGATGTTACAGCGGGATTCTGGAATCCTGCAGGTCTCGCACGGATCGATTACCCGCAGGTTGTCCTGATGCACAACGAGCAGTTTGGAAGTCTGCTCAACCATGACTATGGTGCCGTAGCCATCCCGATTGGTCCATTGACCAGTCTCGGAGTAAGTATCATCCGGCTTGGTATCGATGACATTGCGGATACGCGGGCTGCGGGCGTTGATGCAAATGGCAACCCGACGTACGATCTTGCGCAATTCAGTCGCATTGACCCTAACCGGGTTAGCTACTTCAACGCTGCAGATTGGGCGTTCCTGTTTACGTACGCGCGCCGTGTTTCGCCAGAGTTTACCTATGGTGCCAATTTGAAGCTGCTCCGGCGGTCACTGGCGGATCATGCTGCAACAGGAGTCGGGATCGATGTCGGTGCGTGGTATATGCCAATGGAAGGCCTCTTTCTTGGGGCCAACCTGCAAGATATCACCACGACATTCTTGGCTTGGGATACCGGGACAAATGAACTGATTTCGCCAACCGTGAAGGTCGGAGGAGCCTATCACATTGAGGCTCTCAGCGGAACATTCATACCTGCGCTGGATCTTGATGTTCGCTTTGAAAACCGCCAGACGGCATCTATGTTTCACGTCGGCCCGGTGAGCGCTGATGCACATACCGGTTTGGAATATCAATTCAAGAAGCTCGTTTCTCTCCGGGTAGGCTACAGCGACGTGAAACAACTTACACTCGGCGCAGGGCTCCGTCTTCCCAAGGTGAACATTGACTACTCGTTCGCGAAGTTCGGTGGGGAGAACGGAATTGCTGACAGCCATCGGATCTCGCTAGTCTTCTCTCTGGAAACAGACGAGTTCAAACGCCCCAGCGAGTAGCGGAGGTAGAAGTGCGCGTTGCCAGCGGGTGCGCGTTGCTGCTGCAAGTTTTTCTTATTGGGTGTAGTACCGGGACTAAGCTATCTCCCGCAGTTCTCCTTCCCCTCTATTCCCTGTCGCGTGACGGAGGTCTACAGTATCGCCTTCCTTCGGGATGGTTCGATGCATCTGCGGATTCCCAAGCTGTTGGTCATGCTGTGCTGCTCATTCGCAACGATTATGGAGCGACAATCGCGGTTGACGAAGTCTACCTCGATGCCAATGCACGTGGCCAACTTCAGCAGGGTGGTCTTATGCAGATTGCGCAGCTCATGATGTCGCTCACGTCGTGGGATAACGGAACTATCCTTACAGATCCACCGCGTGCCTTGACTCTGAATGGGCAGAAATTTTGCCGCTATAGAATGGCGGCCGCCGCCTCACAAGATAGCCTGCAGGTCACGCTGCTGGACACCGGGAAAAAGGTCTATGCAGTGAGTGTATTGCTCTCAGGGAAAGGAGCCGGACGGGACGGTGTGTTTGACGTCTTGCAGGACAGCTTTGTAAGTTCGCTTCGTTGGTAGGCTATTTGGATTTCAATACATAAACTCCATCCCAGTTGACAGGAGGAGGAGCAGCGGCATACTCTTCCGCTCGTGTAAGAAACAGGCGCGAGGGAACGTCATCCGGACGAACCTCAAGAGCCTCGTTGAACGCACGTGCAGCATCGATGAATCGCCTTTCCAGATAAGAAGTCAACCCTTCCTCGTACAATCGGACCGCTTGTGCTAGCGCCTGATCAAGAACACCCTCACGGGTCTGAAGCAGTTCGTAGATTGTGACGGGAACCGCGCGGCCCTGCACCGCAATCTGATCGAGCTTTCTGCCGAAAATGGAATCCTTCACGATCTCGTATGTTTGTTCGCTCACCAGGATATTTGTCCGGTACATTTTGTTGGCCCCTTCGAGCCGTGATGCCAAGTTCACGCTATCGCCCATGACGGTATAGGCGAACTTCCCTGTTGCCCCCATGTTGCCGACAACCATTGGACCGGTGTGGAGGCCAATTCTCATGTTGAGGTGAGGTTTCCCCTTGATAAGCCATTCTCGGTTCAAGGTGGCCAGTGCCTCCTTCATCTGAAGAGCAGTATGGCAAGCAAGAACAGCGTGATTGGCTTGCGGGATGGGAGCGCCCCAAAAAGCCATGATCGCATCCCCAACGTACTTGTCTAAGGTGCCACGATTACGAATTACAATGTCGGACATAATGTTGAAGTACTCGTTAAGCAACGCGACCACTTGCTCGGGTTCCAGATCTTGTGAAATGGCCGTAAATCCCTCAAGGTCTGAGAATAACACAGTGAGCTCCTCTCGCCTTCCACCCAGTACAAGCTTTGTTGGATCGTTAACGAGTTCTTCGACCAATTGTGGGTGCACGTAGGTGCTGAACATGGATTTGATAAGGATACGCTGCCTGCGCTCGGCGATGAAGTTGTAGGTCGTGCTTCCAACATAGCCGAATGTTACAGCCAGTGTCGCGGGAGTGACCGAGAGAATGAATCCCCACCATTGGAACACAGTCATTGCTGTCAGCGCGACAACCGTCAGAAGGCCTATTGCTACAGCTGCCGCAAGGAGTTCAGTTAGAAATGTTTTTCGAGTCTTCCACTCTCGGATCTGGGAGGTACCAAAGAATGCGACGAACGTCAGCCCAATTACCATGAGAATTTCTGCTGCTAGAGGTTGTTGACGGAGAAAATCATTTCGCAGGACATTTTCAATAAGGTTCGCATGAAGTTCGACCCCGTACATTAAGTTGTCCCCTCGTTGTTTCCCGCGACCAACGGCAACAGGAAAGAGATCTTTGTATTCCGGGACCGTCACACCTACGAGCACAATCTTGTTACGGAACGTGCCATCGTTCAGGTACCCATAGTCTGGATCACTGAACGTATTGATTTGCTCCCCTAAGCCTGCCTCCTCTGATGTAACAAAGCTAGTATCGTCAAGCACGTCCTGGCAGTTGATGTGACGAAAGGTGCCACTCGGGCCGTAGTAGTTCACCAGGACGGACGAGCGGTCGTATGACGGGATTGACCGGCCGGCATACGAAAATGATGAACCCTGCGGAGTAGGGACTGTCTGAGGTGGAAGGCCGAGGTACTTGTTGAGGGCGGCAAAGCCGAAAGTTGGGACGAGGACCTCCCCATCCGCAGATGTATCAACTGAAAAGGCGATATTGTAACTGCGATATACGCCATCGGCATCTGGACGAATGTTGACAAAGCCGAGAGCGCTATCGACAGTATAGAAAATATTGCCATAGGTCAGACCAGCTGAGGTCTGTACATAGAGGGGGTTGTCCTGTTCACGCTTCCCGGCAAGTACAGCGATGCCAGTCTCGACGATCGCAGCGCGGAGGGAGGAATCGTTTTGGACTCCGTGGTTGTCTGGCTCGTCAAAGATGAGATCGATCGCAACAACACGGGCACCTGCACTTCTGAGGTTACGCAACAAGCGAGCGTAGTACGAACGGGGCCACGGAAAGCGTTCAGGGACTGAGCGGAAGGAGCTTTCGCTGATCTCGACGATCACGACATTCGTGGAGTCAAGAGGATTGAGGTGCCGGTGAGCGAACCGGTAGTCAAGTGAGGCTAGCTCGAGCCGCTCAAGGATACTGAGGCGGAACAAACGATCTTGAGTGAGAACTGTGACGCCTAGCGCAACAGACAGGACAATCACAAGTTTCGTCAACCAGGCCCGCTGGCTTGTCGTTAACTGATGCCGCGTCATATCAAAGGTCGCACCGGTATCGCAAACTCACAAAGTTCTCGTCTGCGCTGCCGCTGTTCTTAAAGTAGCTTGCCTGAAGGGTGAAGCTCATTGGCGGTGTCATACGCCATTCAATGCCTGCATCAAAAACTGTTCGGGTAAAATCTCCCACTGTTGGTCCTACTGTTGCCATCACGACCAGAGACTCGTCGAGAATGCGGTATCTGGCGTGAAAACTCAGCATGGTGTAATTATAGGAACGGGAAGAATTCGTAGTGGTACCAGGAAGATTGTTCAGATTCACGGAGGTAGAGACCTCCGTTTGCAGCGGGAGTGCAAACTGCGACGTGAGCCCCAATCCCACAACGTAATTCTTAATAGTCTGTTTGCGGTAAGTGTCGTCCTGTCGGACAGAAGATGAGAAGCTCAGGAAGGCCGTATGACGTGCGCCGAACTCAAAGTCATATGCTGACTGGAAGTACACACGGTTGGTCACATCATTCACAGATGCCAAGCTATCTCCGGGGAGCCCATTGTCGTTGTCATAACGGGAATATCCGACTGTGATACCGGGAAAGTCTGCTATCACATTGAAGCTGAGTGCCGCATTGAGCGAGGTGTAAGTGGTGGTAGCGCTCTGCGTGCTGGCGGTATTGTCCTCCAATCGCTCGTAGCCTAGTGTTGCGAAGATCTTGTTCCGCAAGAGACGAATCCTGTCGACGATGTTAATGCCCTGAATATCTGTCCGCAGGTATGTCTGCCCAAACGAATTGAAATCATTTCCTCGAAACAGATAAGTGAACTTCACTGCATTATCTAAGTAATTCAGTGCGAGGCTTCCCTGCCCTGCCAAGGTGGCCAACTTCTTAAAGGAAAGCGGCCGGAGGTTCTCGTTAAACGTGATCAGGGACTGAAGTATGTTCCGCGCGGTCTTGATTGCATCACGGTCATTGGGATACACAGAGTCGATGTAGGCATCTGTGAACGAGCCGCTGGAGATGTCGCTATTGAATGCACTCATGGCAACTTGCCAAGCGATCTCTGTCCGGCCATTATCCAGCCGTGCAAGGAAATCTGTGCCGAGAACGATATTCTCCTGTGGGCGTATTCCGTAACGGATTGATCCAAGATCATCTTTGCCGTTCAGCCAGGTAAATCCAAGCTGCCATGTCTCGCCGGAGCCAATACTCGGGCGAATGGCGAACAGCGTCCGTTCATATGTTCCGTAGGAAAACTTCCCCCATGTTTGCGCATTGATTTGGGCGTATGCAGCGTGTGGGTCCTGCATTTGCTGGAAAAGCAAGCTGTCGAGGGGAAATCGTTGGAGTTCAACTCCCTCGATTGCCCGGGTGACAGATCCGTAGGCGAGGTCGAGGTTAAATGCTCCAAGGTGCAGTGATGACGTGATTCCCCTGACGCGCTTGCCGCTCAAGATTAGGTCGGGAAACTCAGGATAGGCGTCGCCTAACCCAACCCTTAACCAAGGAACTTCCGCGCCCACAAAATACCGGTTCTGTGGTTGCCGATAGGATTTCTCATCTGAAGTGATAAAGAGGTTCGAACGTAGGCGAAAGTCGCCCGTTGTTCCACGGAAGCTAATGCCGGCACGATTATACCACTCACCAGATATCCCAGTATCCTCATGGCGGGATTCGATCTGCAGCGAAGCATCGTACCGAAGAGCATCTGTCCGAGGTTCGCCATAGAGAGCAATTGGCTCACCTTGAATTGTGAAAGTGACAGAAGAAGAACTACGCATTTTACCGCTCCGGTCAAACAGGAGCACGGTTGCGACGTGCCGCCCCGGTGCGAGCGCAATATCCATGTTGGCGGGATTGAAAGCGATGATATCCCCAACGAAAAGCGCCTTGGAAGTAACATCTGCCCCGTCTAACATGAGCTGTGTGGCTTCTCGTGCCAGTGAACTGTCGGTCCGGAGAAGGGAGACGGAGATCAATACCTCGTCCTCTGACAATACACTCATTGGATCCGGGCTAAGGAAGACCGCCTCTCCACTTTCGGGAGCAAGTTCGCGCACCTGTATTCGTTTGGTGTTCTGAGGAGGAGAGGTCAGCGGGTTTGGGGAATCGCTGAACGGATAGACCTCAAAGGTTCCTGAGCGATCACGTACAACAAGGTAGTATTCGAGAAAAGGAGGCGTGACCGCGGTTCCCGGAATGACTGCGCTGGCCCGGTCGCCAATGATATCCATGTCGATCCGCCGATACTGACTTTCACCAAATGGCCTATACAGGAGGATGAGGCCGTCGATGGTGGGTGCTTGCTGGAGTTCGACAAGAATAGTGAGCGCCGTTCCCGCAGTTCCTTCCTCAGGTGAAACGGCGGCGACTCGCGTGGGTACCTGTGCGGTGGTGAAGGAGGTGAATAGGGCCAATGCAACGGCCGTTGACAAAATGCGAATTCCGCTCGTCATCAAGGCAAATCGATGAATCGTCCTACTCTTTCATATCGATAATGAGATCTCGCGTTTCGCCCTTGCGATTCTTAAGTTGAAGTCTGAGATGACGCTCCTCCTCGCTGAGCCTGGAAGCACTTCTGGCAGCGTCTCTTTCCTGCTCACTTGCAAGTCGTACAGCCACACGGCCATTCACTTGTGAAAGGGCCGTGTATCCTTCCGGGACGTCCACAGAGATCATGGATACAAGGTTTGTGATTCTTCCGAGCCCAGTGAGAATCGTGAAGACATCTCCCGAATCGGTGAGCGCAAAGACTCCCTCGGTTCCACGGATGGATGCAACGGAAGTGGGTGACGTGAAGCGGAACTCCTCTCCGGCCCGTTGCTTCTGAATCCTGAAACCTATGATGCCATCGTTGATCTTAGCTCCCTTTTGGAACACACCTCGATCGGAGATCCCGGTTAGAGTAACCAGAGACTTTTCCTGTATCCGGAGCAGGCTGTTGTCCTTGAATTTCACGACGGCGAATGATTGTTGGCCGGTGCGCACCGCTTCTCCCCCGTCGAGAATGTCTCCACGCCGCGCTTTGGTCCAGTCTCTCGATGAAGGGCGGCGGCTAACATCCATAATGACCTTGCTCACAAGGCCTATTGCCTTTTCCCCCTCCGTCTGCGCAGATGCGGGGGGCGTCAGGACGAAGGTACCTGCAATCATGATTGCCGAAAGACCGTGAAGAATTTCCTTCATAGCAGCTCTCAGAATGGCTGGTCACTCAACTCGAACCGCACGCACGATATCAGGATTCTCCTGGAAACGATTGACCAGCGCGCGAAGCTGTTCTAGGGTAATGGACGAACCGTTGAGTGTCAGCTGGCCGGAAGCTGAGTACTCACTGCTCCGGATCTGATCAAAGATCGATTTGTATTTGGGACCGAGTGCTCTTTCTAGGATGTCCAGAATAGACTCTGCGGGAGGAGGCCCGGGAATAGCAACAGTGAAGGACCGCAACTGGCTACGGACTGTTTGGACTGTTCCCCCAGCGCTCTGAATTAATCCTTCAACAAACCAGACGTAGGACTTTCCTGGTTGAAGAACTCTTGCGCCTGACGATGGGTACGAAAAGGATGTTCCCGGCACCTCTTTCACCAACTGTGCTACACCGCTGGCGGCATCTTCAAGGCTGCTCTGCTCTGGGAGGCGTTCGTAGACGGAAATGCGTGACTGTGGGCCATCGTATATCCATTGAAAAAGTGGATACTGCCCAACACCAGTGTCCCCGTCTGGAGGAAACAGGAGTTCAATGGTCGAGGGATTCGAAATTACAAACACGATCTTGCCGTGGGCTAGCTCAGTCCCAGGGAAGCCGCTCAGGTTTTGGTAGACTGAAATGTTGAGTGTGTAGATTCCGGAGGGAAGTCGGGTACTGGAAAGTGCAATGTCCTTCACTCCTAGCCGGTCGATCTTGGTATTATCAAACCTGTACTCCCCTTTGATTCCAGGCTGGCCGAGATCAATGTTTGTAAACACCCGTCTGCCTTTGAGTTCAAATGGCAGACTCTTCAATATCATTACGTCTTGCTCGGCCCTTCCGCTAGCAAAACTGAGGTCACCCGTGATTGCGATGACCAAGTCTTTCACCGATTCGTCCGGAGGGTCAACGCTAAGTTCAATCGTGAATAGCCACTTTGGAGATGTTGAGCGTGCAAAATCCACATCGCTGATCGTCACCTGGTCCAGCACTGCTGCCGATGTAGTCATCTGGATCTTCTGCGCCGGTACACGGGCGGCGAGCAGAAGAAAGGTGCAGAAAACGGCAAGTGATCTGATCATGTAACCGATCTCCGATCAGAAATGGAGGATATCGTTGTACAGGACGAATGCCATGAAGGCTAGGAGGATGACGAGGCCGGCTTTTTGGATCCCCAACTTTACTTTTACCGGTATCTCTCGACGGAATATTCCCTCAAAAACAAGAAACATCAAATGACCGCCGTCAAGGACCGGAAATGGCAGAATATTGAGGATTGCCAGGCTGATGCTCAGCAATGCCATGAAACCAATAAATGTGAGGAATCCCAGTTCGGCTGTTTGCGTTGCCATCTGCGCGATGCGGATCGGGCCACCAACCGATTGGGAGAACGATGTTTTCCCCCTAATAAGTTGAGCGATCTGTTGAATGAAGAGCCCACTAGCTCTGTACGTGTCTTTGACTCCCTGTGGCAGCGCTTGGAGCAGGCTATAGTGAATTCTGGTGACGGGGCCCGTGTAGGCAGCTGAATAGGATATACCGATCTTACCATCCTCAGTCGGAACAACTGTTCCCTGCCAGAGCGAGTCCCCGCGCAGCCATTTCACCGCAAGTTCACGCCCGGCGTGTGCGCGAACGATCTCGCGGACCTTATCATCATACTGCAAAGGCGTTCCCGCCATGGACACGAGTGTATCGCCGGGTTTCAGTCCAAGCGTACTGGCCGGTTTGCCTAGTTCCACGGTGGTCACAAGGACTTTCGTGTAAGGGGGAACAATTCCCAGAGGTGCCTGTCCCGGATCAGGGATGGTGCTCCGGGGAATGATGAGTTGTGTTTCCTTTCCGTCCCTTAAGACTGTGAGAATAAGATCAGACCCGGCGGTTTCAATGTACACATCATTGAGGATCTGATCCCAGCTGGTAACCGGTTTGTCATTGATTCGCAGGATTTTGTCCCCGGCGCGGATGCCTCCTTTGGCCGCAGGACTCTCCTCCTGGACATAGGAGATCTCAGTCGTCTCCCGAACAATCCTTCCCTGATGGTAATGGATTGCCCAGAAGA
>Ga0153915_10000789_pt1 | contig 29261 bp, 33 predicted proteins | sample Opewatmetagenome_2_FD_107003 | JGI IMG/M metagenome (GOLD analysis project Ga0153915, IMG submission 107003) | Freshwater wetland microbial communities from Ohio, USA - Open water 3 Core 3 Depth 3 metaG | ecosystem: Environmental > Aquatic > Freshwater > Wetlands | place: USA: Ohio, Lake Erie...
CATCTCCCAATTGATGGCCCTGCCGGTGACGCCGCGCACCATCAAGAGCAAGCTCATGGTGGCTCGTGACTATTACGCCCAGAAAGAGCGGTGCCTCTATTGCGATGTGCTGGAACAGGAGCTGGACAGCGGACGGCGGCTGATCGCCGAAAATCAAGACTTCGCAGCCTTTGCTCCGTTCGCCTCGCGCTTCCCGTTCGAGATGCGGGTACTCCCCAAGTTTCACGGTAGTGCGTTCAGCCAGATCACTTCAACGCAGGGGGAAAACTTGGCGCAGATCCTGCGCAACGTCTTGCAGAAGCTCGACCGTACTCTGGGGCGACCTCCCTACAGTCTGTCCCTGCAGGACCGGCCCTTTCTGCGTCCGAGAAAAAGCTATTGGGAGACAATTGAAGCGGACTTCCACTGGCACTTGGAACTCTTGCCGCAGGTTTTTCGAATCACTGGATTCGAGTGGGCTTCCGGTTTTTTCTACAACCCAGTACCACCGGAAATCGTAGCGCGATGCCTTACGCCTCGCAGCGAAGGATGGGCGAGGCATTCCACTCATCCGGAGTCGGGGTGATGGCTCGTCTGCTTCGCGCTCAGGTGTGGAGTGACTGTCGGAACAACCCTCCTCACTTCGGTGTGTGATATGGCGCGGTCTGGGCTGACTCACTGCGTCTTTTTCCCTCTCGCTCGCGATTGATGCGCCGACGAGGCAGACCTGGTTCCGCGCCGATTGGGAGCGTTAACTCTTTTTTTCACAGAGAGTTCTGAGCAAAGCCCAGCTCCAATTCCCTTAGAATGCCCCTCATCGCAGCTCCGAAACTGTGCTGGCCACAGGGATGCTTTACTCTGATCGGGCCCTCACAACATTGTCCGTACGAACGCGGAACAGACCGGGGATTCGCCTTGGGGCGATGAAGTAAGCACGGTACCGTGGCGGGAAGGGTGCACCATGCTATCACCCTACGGTCTCAACGTCCTTGAAAGCTGCCTAGCCTGCCAAGTGCAAGGCGATAGATGTTTTCGGGACCTGTCAACCGCGACCTTGCAAGCGTTCGAAGCGATCAAGTACACCTCCGCGTACCCCCCAAGCGCAGTGCTTTTCGTGGAAGGCCAAGCTTCGCGTGGGGTATTCGTTCTTTGCCAAGGTCGGGTAAAACTCTCACTCTCCTCCAGTGACGGCAAGACGCTGATCCTGAAGATCGCCGAACCGAGCGAAGTGCTAGGGCTTAGCGCCACCGTTTCCGGCAAGCCGTACGAGCTCACTGCGGAAACCATCGATCCCTGCCAGGTGAACTTCGTCAAGCGCGAAGACTTCCTCCGCTTCCTGCGCGAGCACAGCGACGTGTGCTTCCGCGTCGCCGAGCAGTTGAGCGACAAGTACAGCGCCGCCTGTCACGAAATCCGCTCGCTGGCCTTGGCGCACTCCGCGGCCGAGAAGCTGGCGAAGCTGCTGCTGGAGTGGAGTTCAAAGGAAGGCGAGTCTGCCAAACAGAAGCCGCGGGTCAAACTGGCCCTGACGCACGAGGAAATCGCGGAGATGATCGGCACTTCGCGCGAGACGGTTACGCGCCTGTTTACCGAGTTAAGGAAGCGGCAGATCGTGCACCTCAAGGGCTCGACGCTGTTGATCCGCAACAAGGCAGCGCTGGAGCTGCTTGCAAATCCGAAGTAGAGCATGAACGGTGGCCCATGCGGTACCTCAAAGCCAGCAGGGAAGAACTGCAAGCGCCGAAAGGCAAGTTTCGAGTAATCGGAGTTGACGTGAACGAGGGTGCGACAGGGATTTACCAGCTTGGTGATTTTGAGACCTTAGAATTATCCGAGAAACTCGCAAAGGAGAAGGCGACCATCGGGGTGGCCGGACTCGGTTTTCCTTATGCTCGCGATCAGAATTATCGATTTCTCCTCTGCACAAGCAACGATGCATAATTATCGGCTTTCGAAACGTTGCCCGTACTTCGCATGGCACGAAGTTGCCAACTAAGTAGGTGCGGTATGCCCAAGACACCGACCGCCAACGACGCACCATCGCAGGATAACCGGAAGCCTTCGTGTTCGGTGTGCTGGCAGGACTTCAGTCACAACCACGAATTGGACGACCACATCCGCCAAGGCCATCCAGACCGAATAATCGATGAAGACGAGTTATTCGCCCGAGCGTCGTAAATTCGTAAGCCGCTGACTTGGAGGTCCGTATTCCGCCTCCGATGTGCTCGCACACGGCGCAGCCTCGGATCTGCGTGGCTGGATAACCGACGACTACCGTTCAGCTATTGACAGGCGGCACCGCAGAGGCAAGCAGAACGCCTCTTTGCGATTGCCATTACTGCATGGCGCAAGTGAGCATGGGCCATGAAAACGGTTCATCAGGTGGACGGTAAGCGGAATGAGGATGTACGTCTCCGTCGCCGAGGCTAATTACCCAACTCTGGTGCAATTGGTTGAAGGCCCATCTTTCAATTCCTTGCCCCTGCATCTTTCGCCGCGATTCCCACACGGGCGCACAGATTTCCCCGAATTGTCACACCATTTCCAGAGAAATAGGCCATCGCCCCCTTTTCTTGCTTTGCCGAACCGCCCACAATCTCGTCCCTGAGCGGCGGCAGAAGCAATGGCGGCAAAAGAAGCTCCACGGTGTACAACTTGTGATCATGTTCCGCTCACTCTCCTCGTGTTCGCCAATAGCCAGATTGTGAGTGCCCGTGTGGGCTGCGTTTGCCGGAGTACCATGTTTTACGAGGGCGGCTGTCAGCAGAGCGAACAACCATCGGTCCCTGTTGAAAGAAGCGATCCCGAGCGGCAGCGGCGTCTACCTTCCGGGTACGAAGGCACGGCGCGTATTCATTCAATAGCAACCCTTGGCACAGGGGCTGGGTGTTAACCGACACCCAGTCCCGGATTTTTCTTAAGAGCGGGCAGCAAGCCATCCGCACGCGCTGGCGGCATCACTATTTGCAAATTGCGGTTCGACTTCGATGGTGGTGCACCGCATCGGAAGCACCTAAGCGTCAGGGGACTTGTTCGGTTCGCACGTGAGGCGGCTGTCGCCGATTCCCACGACCTTGTGAAAAACACTCGGACGAAACACGGGCCTTCACCTCTTGACATTCAAGACTGACGGACCGTTTGACGGATCGCACATCGAAGGATGCGAGCCAATCCTGCTGGCGTTTTGAATGCACCAAGAATGGGCATTGACAACGTTTGGTGCAGTGTCTACTCTTCTTCCCGTCGATGGCTGAAAGGGTTGGCGTCAATCATCGGTCGCCAGTCCGAAGTAAGCTGGGTGATCCAGTTTGGCGGAGCGATCCGCCGGACAGCCAGACCCGAAAAAACCGATGGCGCTGCGAGGTGCCATTGGGGTTTGGAACTGCGAAAGCAGTGGTCGCATCAAGGGGCTGTGACGGTGCATGTTCCACGTCGTTAACTCCCTCGCAGGAGTCGGCGGCTAGAGCATAACCAATGTCGCAGCCCTTTTAATTTTCCTGCCGCTCGTCTGATTCCACCGCTTACCGAATGTCCTTGCCAACGGCGGCGCTGGTGCGCACAATTCCCGGTTTAATCGTATCGCTGCAAGCGACGAAGTGGAGGCATAGGTATGGCGAAAGTAAAACAGCTAACAATCTCCTTGGAAAATCAGCCCGGAGCACTGGCTCGGGTCGCTCAAGTTCTGGCCGATGCGAAGGTGAACATGGTGGCGGTGCTGGGCAGCACCTCAGGGACGCAAGGCTCTATGCAGGTAGTTGTGGACAACGTCACCAAAGCCAAGAAGGCTCTGGGCGGGGCGGGACTCTCGTACACCGAGGGGACGCTGGAACAGTTTGAACTGGCAAACAAGCCCGGCGCACTCGCGGAACTGGCCGGGAAGCTGGCGAAGAAGGGCATCAACATCGATTGCGCCTACGCCACTGTGCACAAGAACACGAGGAAGGCGGTCGTGGTGATCGGGACTTCCAAAGCGGGCGAAACCGGCGGAGCTTAGTTGCAGGCCCTACGCCGCAGCCGCAATGGAAGCACGGCTATGCCTGCGTCGGTCATTTTCCTGCTTTGGGCCAGCGCCTCGGCGAACGCCAGATTCCGCTTGCTCCAAGGGCTTCCGGGCCGACGCGGCGTCAACCGCACCGAAAACCTCTCAATAGGCGTGGCCGCACAGCAATGCAAGAACAACGCATATATCTCGACTTTAATGCTACAACTCCAATCGCGCCCGAAGTGGCAGCCGCGATTAATCAGGCACTGGCGGAGCCGTTCGGCAATCCGTCCAGTGAGCACTGGGCAGGGCTACCGGCGCGACAGGCCGTCGAAAAGGCACGGGCACAAGTGGCGGCATTATTGCACTGCAGTTCGGACGAGGTTGTATTCACCAGCGGCGGAAGTGAATCCAACAATCACGCGCTGAAGGGCGCGTTTTTCGCCCAGGGCGGGCGTGGCGGCCACATCATCACCACTCAGGTCGAGCACCCGGCGGTTCTCAACCCGTGCCGTTTTCTTGAGCGGCTAGGAGCGTCGGTAACCTACCTTCCGGTCGATCGCTTCGGCCGGGTCGATCCGGAGGATGTCCGGCACGCACTGACGCCTCACACCATCCTTATCTCGGTGATGCACGCCAACAATGAGGTCGGGACCCTGCAGCCCATCTCCGAGATTGCTCGTGTTGCGCGTGAACGCGGCATCCTCTCCCACACCGACGCGGCGCAGTCGGCAGGCAAGATTTCTGCGCGCGTTGATGAGCTTGGCGTGGATCTGTTGTCGCTGGCCGGCCATAAGTTCTATGCGCCGAAGGGCGTTGGCGTTCTTTATGTTCGCAAGGGTGTTTGCCTGGAGCCGCTGATTCACGGAGCCGGTCACGAATCAGGCCGTCGCGCTGGGACCGAAAACATCCTGCTCGATGTCGCTCTGGGAACGGCTTGTGAGCTGGCGCAGTCCTGGCTGGGGGTGGAATCGATACGCCAACTGCGCGATCTCTTCTGGGAGCTGCTGCAGACACGGTTCGGCAAACGAGTGGTTCTGAATGGCCATCCGACCGAGAGATTGCCCAACACGCTGAACGTCAGTTTTGTGGGAAAGATTGGTTCGACAATCCTAAGTGGCTTGGAAGGCGTGGCCGCTTCCACGGGCTCCGCCTGCCACTCGGGGTCGGTAGAGCTTTCGCCGGTATTGAAGGCTATGAAAGTTCCGCCGGAGATCGGAATGGGCGCCATTCGCTTCAGCCTTGGTCGGACAACGACGCGCGAAGAGATTGAACAAGTCGTTTCGCGGCTATAAGACGTACCGATCGTTCTCATTCCCCCTAGTGAAATACGGCGGCTCTCTTGGCCACGTCTGCTGGAGTCCTGTCTGGCAGGCTGTCGAGCCGGTTCCGGGCGGATGGTCGGCAATTCGGAACTTAGGGAGTCCGGACCGGAATCCTCCTCTCCCGTGCCCGACACCGGGAGACCTCGTCAACGCGATCCGTGAGGTCAAGTTCAAACTGTTACAAATTGTTCTATTTCTCTAATAGCAGATTCAGTATGCGCGCTAGCTGTGCCTGGTCTTTCGAGGAATCGCCTGCTTCTGATGGGTGGTCGGCAAGGGCGGCAAGTCGGTTAGCCAAGATTCGTACCGCGAGACCGTGCGGCAGGTAAGTGGTTTTCAGTGGGAGCCGCAGTTCCCAGGTGTTAGCGTCCCGACGGGTCAGCACCCAGCGTTGCTGCTCCGAGCGCTTCTTCGGAGTCACACGCCCGGCTACAAGCGAAGAGAGGCCATCAATCTTCACGCCAGCCCACGCCTGGTTTCCCTTGAGGTGCACACTTTTGACTTCGATGTGATCAAAGACAATAAGAGGTTGGGAGAGCCTCAGCACATCCTGACCTCGGAGTGCTTGGTCCGTCTCGCCAAAATGTTGCGAAAGCCTCTCATTCACCTGTTTCGGTGTGGGTTGAGGCGCATGCATAACGAGGATGCGAGGAAGGTTGCTCACCGTCGGATGTGCGGAAGTTGAAGGGGCATCAGTTGACAGATCGTCGGAATCTCTTTCCACGGTGAGTGGCGTGCGTGATTCGACGTTGCGCAGAGTTGGACGCTTGGCAGTCGCAGTTCGAGTTACAGGCGAACTCGGCGAAGCAGGCTTCATGTAGCGGAAGAATCGAGGGGGGCCCCGGTGTTTCCAATATTCCGAGCCGTAGGACTCGACCCGAAGTCCCGAGCGTGTCGAGCTGAAGAAAGAGTGTTGCGCGGGACTGATCACAATGGCGGCGTGCCCACGCCATACTGCTAGATCACCCGGCTGCGGATGCGTGACTTGTCGAAAGTTCCCGGTCCCGTCGTAGAGTTGGGACGAATCGGCATAGCGATACGGAAAACCTGCTTGTTCGTAAATGGCGTGAACTAAGTGAGAACAGTCCCCATTTGAGTGCGTGCCGTGGCGGGTTTCAAGTGCGGCTCCGATGATCGCCAGACCTTCATCCGCGGTCAGCAGGCGAGACGAGGTTGACTCTGAAACTAGTTTTGCGGATGTCTCGACAGAGTGCTTGTCCGTCGATTTCGGTGTGTGCTGCGCCAACGCCACCGAGGTAAACGCACCCAGAACAGCTACCCAAAGAAGGCGTTTTGTCTTAGCCCCAGCCATAGTTCATGTTCTACCGCAATCACAAAAACCAGAGAAGATTACGCTGGGGCTGCCAGGATAGCGAAAATAGACATGCAACTTCCGGGTTGCCCGTGATCCAACCGGAGCACTCAGTGACGCACCGAAACATCGGTAAACGCGGGGCGACTGTCGGCGGGTAATCCGCTGTTGTCTGGGCAGGTCGCTTTCATGTGGGATCGATCCGGTACACAGGATAACGCCCCGCGATCGCCTCGAAGTCCGACAACGGCGCGCCGACGGCGAGCGGAAAGTGCTGTCGGCCGCTCGGCGCGATTCGTACGTACTCTCGCAGGATGGGTGCCCTCTGTTCCGGCGGCACTGCCACGAGGCGAGGATGTCGAATCCATCAACCCGCTGGTCGGCGAAACGAACGACGGATACCTGAATGACATCCGGGGACGGCACATCACGCGGGAGGACGTGTTCGCTGCCATCAAGAACGCCAAGAGCGGGCGGGTCGAGGAGGGCTCGGTCGGCGCGAGTACCGGGACGGTCGCGTTCGGCTTCAAGGGCGGCATTGGAACCTCCTCCCGCCGCTTGACTCCCAAGCAGGGCGAGTACACGGTCGGCGTCCTCGTCCAGACGAATTTTGGGGGCGTGCCACTATCGGGGGCGCTCCCGTAGGCCGGGAACTAGGCCGCTACTACCTGCGCGAAGAGCTTCAACAGGAAGGCAGCGTGACAGATCGGGGAAGCGGATCGGTGATGGTCGTCATCGCGACCGACGCGCCAGTGGAGGCTCGGAACCTGAAGCGGATGGCAGCGAGGGCCATGCTTGGGTTGGGGCGCACGGGGGCTGCGGGCTCGAACGGCAGCGGGGACTATGTAATCGCTTTCTCAACAGCATCCCAGATGCGCATACGAGCGGAGGACAGGGCGTCACCCCGGCACATCGAGGTGCTGCCAAATGATGCGATGTCGCCGTTGTTTCTGGCCGTGATCGAAGCCACCGAAGAAGCGGTGTACAACTCCCTGCTTCGAGCAACGACGATAACCGGACGCGGGCACACCGTCGAGGCACTGCCTCTTGAGAAAACCACCGAGATACTGAAGAAATACGGAGCTATCAAGTGAAGGAAAGCGAACTGAAAGCCCGCCTCTCCCGCTACCGCCAGATCAAGATCGGCGTCGTCGGCAGGAAGTCGGGGCGCTCGATCTCCATCCCGGTCTGGTTCGTCTTGGGGGGCGACAGGCTCTACCTCCTGCCCGTGCAGGGCTCCGACACGCAGTGGTACAAGAACGTGCTCCAGAACCCGTCGATTCGGATTGATGCACGAGGCGCAAAAGCCGAGTTCCGAGCCATCCCCCTGACTGAGTCCAAGGCTGTGAAGACCGTGATCGAGAAATTCCGGGAGAAGTACGGGGCGAAGGACGTGAAGAAGTATTACTCAAAGTTCGATGTGGCGGTTCTGGTCGAGCTATAAAGACCATCCAAGATGGCCGCGGTACCAACCAGCACAGATCACCTTTGCCAGCCTCGTGACGGGCTGTTAGGATGCCAGCCCGAGGAGCCATCATGGACACCAACAGGATTCTTGCAGAACTCCGTGCAGAGCGCGACCGCATTGACCGTGCAATCGCGGCAATTGAAGCCGTCAACTCAACTGGACGCCGGAGAGTAGGTCATCCGCCAAAGGCGGCAAGGAAGGTACGCAGCCGTGGCCGCATGAGCGCCGCTGCCCGGAGGAAGCTGTCGCGGCTGCTAAAGCAACGTTGGGCACAGGGGAAGATGAAGCCGAAGGCGAAGGCGGCGTAGACCAGCCCAACGACTCACCCATCGAAGCCGGTATGCGGCATCATCCGTATCCAGCAACCCGGTGGCGCACGGGAGCGCAGTGGACTCACACGCCGCGGTTTGTGCGCGGCCAGTCGATCCGCCAGCGCCCACCCGGTACTGCTAGCCAGAAGAGTCGTTTGGGCGGCGTTCCTCGCGCAAGATGGTAGAGCGCGGCGGTGCGTTCGTAAAAGCCTCGTGTGTGCCACGAGTCGTGGAACCCGAAGTGCTGGTAGTCGAGGTGGTGGCAGAACTCGTGGCATAGCGTGCTCAGGAAGGTTCCGAAAGAGGTGATCTCCTTGCGCACCGCCGTCCGCATCCACAAGCGGATCAGCATGGTTTGTGGATTGTAGTCGCCGAAAAGCTCTGTGGCCCAGTGTTCCCGGACCCGCAGCGGCCGGGCTGCGAGCACGCGGACACCGCAGATCGGAGTTCCGTAGAAACCTGATGTTTCTGCCAGAAGCTCCGCGCAGGCGCGGCGGGCATCCACACTTTGTCCAGCCTTCATGGCCGACTCGATGGATTTTGCAATCGCGGGCAGACGCCCGTGCTGCGGCAAATCGAGTGTCCTTATCAGATCACTTTCCAGAAAACCTTCGCGGTTCGCGTTGCGTGGTGGAGCGTCCGTAATCATCATCCTGCTCTGGTTCCGTCGGGCACTCTCGATTCCGGCACCGCCAGCACTGGGGTAATCCCGTCCAAATAGCCGATGTCGAACAGCATGCCTTCCGAAACGACCCCTGCCATCTTGCGTGCCGGAGAATTTACAACGAACAACGCTTGCTTGCCTTCGATCTCCCGCGGGTTGGCACGCTCGCGCTTCATTCCAGCCAAGACCGTGCTCTTGTGATCGCCGAAGTTGACGCGGAGTGCGACCAACTTTTCCGAATTGGCAACATCGCTCACGGATTCGATGGTGCCAACTCTTATGTCGATCTGGTTCAGCAGTTCGGGCGAGATCGTGAGCTTCACGTGCGCGGGCGTCATGTTTGCGATTCTGATCGGATCGAGGCGTACGATTGGGCATGAGCAGAATACATCCAGAATGCCCCGACACAGACCCTTCTCGCCGGGCGCTAGCTGCCGATGTCCTCCTTCGACAAGAGCCAGACGAGGAAGAAGACGAAGAGGAAGGCGACGGCGACGGCAAAGAAGATGACGATGATGACGACAACGACGACGGCTACTCGGAGTGATAGATTTGCTCAACTTCCGCACAAGGACGGTCGTCATGGCGATTCCGCTTTCCAACGAAATCAGAGCTTTGCTCGATGGCCCCAACTTCGCCCATCTCGCCACCGTGATGCCTGACGGTTCACCGCAGAGTGTCCCCGTTTGGGTGGGCCGTGAAGGTGACCGCATCCAGATCTGCACCGGGAAGGCTCGCTGAAAGCGAAGAACACACGACGCGATCCGCGTGTTGCGCTCTCCATCGTCGATTTCCACGATCCCTATCAGGAGGCCCAGCTTCGCGGTCGCGTGGTCAAGCGCCGTCCTGATGGCGGCTTCAAGTACATGGACCCCATCTCGATCAAGTACACAGGCAAGCCGTTCCCGTTTCGCAGCCCCGTCGTAGCGCCCGCAAAGACCTAGTGCTCCTGACCTGCCGCTGCCACAGATTTGACATCGCCGCTGCACCAAACTCAGGCATTGATTTAGCTTGGGTTTGCTCTTAAGGTATTTCAATACTTTCCCAAGGAGCATCTCCTCAACATGTCAGCCCCAGCAGCAAAAAACCACAGTCGAACAGCAACCGCTCCCGCCATTAGCATTCCGTCTGAAGACAAAATTCGAAGCCGTGCGTATCAGCTTTACGAGGAGCGCGGAAGAGAAAATGGTCACGCGATGGAAGACTGGCTACGGGCAGAAGCAGAGATCACTTGCAACAAAGCGCGGATTCACGCGGCGTAGTGTTTGACGAAAGCGTTCAGTACCAGCGGAGCCCCTGTCTGCCAGAAACTACACTGGGAGCATTGTCGTTGGCTCACATTCCACAGGTCGGCACATGTGCAAACCCGAGATGCACTGCGAAGTTCAGGCGCTTGGGCGAGGGCAGAATCTCGGTGATTTCCACCGACGATCCAGAGGCATGGGGTTTACCAGAACACATCAAGCAGAAAGTGGTCTGGCTCTGCGACGAGTGCTCATCATTGCTGGATATTCGGGTAGACCACGGTAGTTGCCTCGTTCACCTCATTGAGAAGCCTCGGAATTGGGCCGCTTAGCAGGAAGGCGGGTCCTCATCCTCCGCCGAGACCGAAGGCGTGGAATCAATGATAGGGGAGCCGAAGTCGCCTGTTCATGCCACAAGCTGCAAGTACGCCGTCACACCTAGCCACCGCCGGTCCGGGATGGTGCTAGAATTCCGGCTGGTTTGAAACCGTAGCTGGGCGGTTTTCTTCTAGCCATATCCTCTGCCTTGGAAAAAAACAGATGCGATCCACGCCTCGATCTAGACCGGCAACACTTCGATACGGGCTGTCGCTGCTGGCCGTAACCGTGAGTTTGCTGGTCAGCATCTGGCTCAGGCCGCACAGTTTCACGACTCCGTATCTGCTTTTTTATCCCGCCGTGATCTTGTCGCTGTGGTTCGGAGGGCTGTGGCCGGGACTCTTAGCAACTCTGCTTTCGGCTCTGACCGTCGATTTCTTTCAACTTCCGCCCTATGACCGCTTCTCCACAGATGCAGCCAACGTTCTTCGCACCGCCTTCTTTTTCTTTGCCTTCGCAGTGATCTGTTGGCTGATTGACAGGAACCGCGCCCGGACAGAAGATGCGTTGCTCGCTCGCGAGCAAGATGTGCGTGCAGGTCGGCAGCATCTGGCTGCGATCATCGGTTCGGCCATGGACGGCATCATCACAGTTGACCGTGACCAGCGCATCGTCTTGTTTAACAAAGCGGCAGAGGAAATCTTTCGCTGTCCGGCATCAGAGGCCATTGGCCAATCACTCGACCGCTTCATCCCTGAGCGTTTCCGGCAGGTTCACCGCACCCACGTCGCGGATTACGGTGCTACGGGAAGAACCACTCGTTCGATGTACTCGCCCGCCACGTTAACCGGTCTGAGAGCGGATGGCGAGGAGTTTCCTGTGGAGGTCACCCTCTCATGGGTGAACGTCGGAGGCCAGCAACTGTACACCGCCATTCTGCGGGACATCACCCAGCGGAGGCAGACCGAAGCAGCACTGATCCAGAGCGAAAAACTCGCTTCGGTCGGGCGACTCGCTGCTACTGTTGCCCACGAGATTAACAATCCTCTGGAAGCCATCAATGGGCTTCTCTACCTCTTGAAATACAATCCATCGCTGGACGATGCCGCACGACGATACGTGGAAATGGCTCAGTTTGAGGTCAAGCACGCTGCCCAGATCACGAGACAGACGCTTGGGTTCTCAAAATCAAGAGCAGCAATCACTCGATTCCAACCGGCCGAAGTTATGGGCAGCGTGCTCGAACTGTTCGAGCGCAGGCTCGACAAGAAGAACGTCACTTGCGAGAAGGAGTTTTCCACGGACTTGGTAGTCAGCGGCGTTGAGAGTGAGATTCGGCAGGTTTTCTGGAATTTGCTGACGAACAGTCTCGATGCGGTGCCGCCGCAAGGCCGGATCAAGGTACGAATATCGGCCAGTCTCCCTGTTGCATGTGCTCCCGGCGTGCGGATCACCGTCGCCGATAGCGGGCACGGGATCGATGCCGACAAACTGGAGCATGTGTTCGAACCGTTCTTCACGACCAAGGAGAACGGCAACGGGCTGGGATTGTGGATAACGAGCGAGATCGTGAAAAAGCATTCCGGCCTGATGCGAATACGATCCCGCAGTTCAGGAGAGCGAACCGGAACCATTTTCTCCATTTTCCTTCCGCGTGAATCACCAACAAGACCGGGATTGCAGGTCGTTCCGCCTGCCGTAGCTATCCGGCCCAACTGTGGCCAAGCAGCGGTATGAGCGGTTGGCAACTGGTTTGAAAGCGGGCAAACGCCGCAGGCGAATGTTAGACCACGAGTCACTCACAAGCCGAGGTTCGGATTATGAATGCAGGAGCCGATACCGAAGGAGCCTTGGGCACAGTTCCCCTCCTCAATGCCGCGTTCTGCGTCGATTGTGAAACGATCAGCAACAGCCCCCATGATGCCTGCACCGTTTGCGGCAGCCACTCCCTGATCAGCCTTTGTCGAATGTTGGGAGGGACGCTACGGGGCCAAAAGGCATACTCCACCGAAGACCACGCGAAAACGGCGAAGTATGAAGAACCGATTCCATGTCGTTGACGTTACCGAGAAGCCAAACCTGACTCTCACCCGGGGGGACGCGCAGCGGACCCGGCGTAATGTTACAGCGCGTTGTTGGCCCGCATTCCAACAAAGAAGTTCCTCCTCGGGGCTGCATACATGAAATGTCAACCGCAGAACCGGTGCGAAGGGTACTCGTGCAGCGTCGTCCGGCCAGTGATAACCGTCACAACCGTCAATCAGGCCAGGAATGGCGTTCAAAAGGTATACCGGGCTGACCAGCACGGGCGCGAGTTTATCGGACATTAGATTCATGCGCTTGCGGCTGCTGCGGAAGAACCCTTTTTGACCACCGGGACTAAGAGCTGATTTCCGCTTGAGTTCGTCCCGCTCGTCCGGTTTGTTGCCGGGGATGGCCCTAGAGGGGCGGAGAATCCAGACACCCCCGGCCGGGCATGACTTCCGGTTTGCCCGTGATCCAGGAGTGATCGAGAATTCAATTACGTCAGCCTGCCGCTCTGGCCGGCGTGACCTCTTCCAAGAATCCATCCCGCCAACTGGACCAACGAGGCCGCCAGCCAAGTTCGCGCTTCGCTTTTCCGTTGGAGGCGCCTCGAACTTCCGTCATCAGCACAACACCGGGTTCGCCAACGGCAAGCCACGCGAGAAACTTTGGGATGTGCCGTGGCAGCGGGGCGCCAACCGCCTGCGCGAGAGTTGGCAGCCATTCCGACACACGTGCTGGCTCATATGTTGTAAATGCCCGAGATATCGCGTTCGATCGCGGCCGTATGGAGCGCTTGAGGAAAATCGCGCGTCGATGGCCCGGTTCGGGACCGGGATCAAGCCGATTGAAGCAATCGCGCGAGTGCTTGCCTGATAATCAGACTCCTGTTCCGAATCCCGCTTCGAACGATTGACTGTCTCGACCGATAGCTCCCGGATGGTCAGCAAACAGGAAACTATGCGGTTGTGGTCACAGAATCACCTTCACGCTAGCACCCCGGTCGCTTGAGTCTATGAATGCTGGGCGACCCACGCTGCGGGAGTAAGGTCTGGGAGGCGCTGGATCAGGCGATCAGCGAGTCCGGGGAGAACCGCGGCCAAATAGTTACGAACTGGGAGTTTTAACCTGCGGCAGCTTTCCACGACCGAGAGAATCGCCGCAACCTTAGGTCCCGCCTGGGAGCTGCCTATGCGTATCCAGTTCTTCCGACCCCGTGCCACGGGACGCATCGAGTTCTCCGCCAGGTTATTGCTCAGCTCAAGTTCCGGATATTCCTCGCGGCTCCCCCAATGCTTCCGTTTGGTTTAGCGCTGCCCGCACGACGTCCAACTCAGGATGCTGGTTGTCCTTCGCCAAAGCTAGATCGCATCGCTGTCTGGCCGAGTTACGCGGGCGCCCGTAATCAACCGGACTCGCGGATCAGTGGTTCTTCGCTCAGATCAACCAACATCGAATGGTGCTGGTAGTCGAACCTGGTTCACAGATACCACGACTTGGCCGCAAGACCTCAGTTGCGAAGTCTTTTGCCACTGGAGGTCTCTGCCGTCGGTCCAGCCCACTCCTCTCCAAACTGTTGCTTGGCCCCCACTCCCACCGTAACCTCGCGCGCAACCAACTAGCAGCTATGGTGCTGCTGCCGCCGCGAACGTACGATACCAATCCACCGTTCGGCGGAGACCTTCTTCGAACATCACCGCGGGTTGGTAACCGATCGCCGCTTCGATCCGCGAGATGTCGGCGAGGGAGTGCTTGACGTCGCCGACGCGCTCCGGGCCGTAGTAAGGCGGTTCGTCGAATCCGGCCAGCTTCTGGAGCACAGCGTAGGTCTGGTTGAGCGTCACGCGCCGGCCGGTTGCTGTGTTGAACGCGCAGCCCGCAACTTGGGAGGCGGGCGCAGAGCAGGCGAGGAGGTTTGCGTTGACGACGTTCTCGATAAATGTGAAATCTCGGCTCTGCTCGCCATCACCGTAAATCGTCGGGCGCTCGCCTCGGAGCATTGCCGAAATGAACTTCGCCAGCACCCCGGAATACTGCGAGGTGGGATCCTGGCGCGGACCAAAGACGTTGAAGTAACGTAGCGCAACCGTCTCCAGTCCGTAGACGCGGTAGAAGGAAGTCATGTAGTACTCGCCGGTCAGCTTGGACACGGCGTACGGCGAGATAGGATTGGGGATCATGTCTTCGCGCTTCGGCAGAGTGGGCGTATCGCCGTACAGCGACGACGACGACGCGTAGACGACGCGCTTGACTTTTGCGTCGCGCGCAGCCACCAGCAGGTTGAGCGTGCCGTCCACATTAGCGCGGTTGCTCTCGATGGGATGCAGCACCGACCGTGGCACGGACGGGATGGCGGCCTGGTGCAGGACGTAATCCACACCGCGACAAGCTTCAGCGGCGGCTGTGGCGTCGTTCAGATCAGCCTCAATCATGTCGATGCGCGAGCGGATCGCCGCGAGGTTAGTTCGTTTACCAGTGCTGTAGTTGTCAATCCCGCGCACGCGCTCGCCACGCTCCAGCAGCGCGTGAGCAAGTCCAGATCCAATGAAGCCAGCGATCCCGGTAACCAGGTACAGAGCCATGTAATAGTCCAGATCAGCAGGGAAGAATGTTCGGAGCGTTCATGCCGTGGCTACGCTTACGGGTTTTCACGCCAGCTTGGTTCGCACACGGAACGCGGCCGCAGTCGTAATAGGAATAACCGGTGCCAGGAACTCTTCCGTCGTTCCGGGACACATCTTACCATCGCTGCCAGAGTTCCCCCTCCATGACGATCCTCCCGGAGAGCACTCAGCTCCAGCGCAAGCGGATCCGAGTAGCGTCGGCTGATGTGGAGAGGAGCACCTATTTGCTTCCGCACGACGACCAGAAAGATGGACCAGAACCCTGAATCAGATGCATGACCGACCAGCCGGGAGTACAGATATTCACACCTGAACACTATCTAATACTTGACACATGCACAGTAATTGGTGCACATACACGTAAACTTACATAATGACCGATCAGAACACCACCGGGAAAAAAGTGCTGAGACGGGGGACGCCTTTCACTATTTATTTCGAGGCTCAGCAGATGGAAGCGCTGAACGCGCTGTCCAAAGAACGTCATGTATCGAAGGCGACCATTGTGCGCCTAGCCGTGGTTCAACTGCTGCAACAGCTTGAAAGCGGACAAATGCCGCTGCAGCTCGGCATAGTAGCTCCCATGAAGGACTAAAGCGTCCAAGAAGGTCGAAGGACAAGAGGATAAGAGATTCATAACTAATCAGGCAGTTATTGTACTAAGTCATTGTAGTCAAAGTAGTTATCTGATTTTTCGGTTGGGAGGAATAGGGCGAAGCTATGTCCGCGACCGTAGTTCCGGGTTCTGATCTAGCCGGGTTGACGCCTCTTGCGGCGAACTTTCTCCAGAAAAATTGGTATGCGGCGCAGACGGGGGCAAACCAGGAAAAACAAGTGGCCTTCCGACTCCATGACAAAGGAATTGAATCATTTCTCCCGCTATATCAGGACGTGCGCCGCCGGACTGACAGAACAGTCGTGCTCGAGTTGCCGCTGTTCCCTGGATATGTGTTTGTGCGTATTGCGCTACGGGACCGCTTGAGGGTCCTCGAAGTTCCGCGCTTGGTGCGGCTAGTTGGCTTCGGGCCGATCCCGCTGGCAATCCCGGAATGGGAGATTGACACGTTAAGAGCCGGGCTTCGACACGGTGAAGCGTTGCCTCACCCTTACCTTCATGTGGGGCGTACGGTCCGAGTGGTTGCCGGACCTTTTGAAGGCATACAAGGCACTCTGGTACGGCGAAAGGCTTCACTGCGGGTGGTTGTGTCAATCCAAGCCATCCAGCGTTCGTTCACCATCGAGGTGGACGAAAGCGAAGTTGAGCCGATGGGCTGTGCGCTTGTTTCGCGGTAACCCAGTGTCGGTTCGATGCGGCCGCGTGCTCTTGGTGGTCTTCGCAGCTTGGTTGATCTCTCGAACTGTGTACGCACAATCGGCGCCTGGGAAAAATGAGCATGGTGCCGTCAGCCTTGCCGACAAGATCTTGGGTACCCGCATCGTCGACTCTGTCGGGTCCACCTCTATTCCACTCGACAGTTGGATTTATCCGGCTGTCGAACGATTGGCAGCGCAGGGCTACGTTCGGAACCAGTTCCTAGGTCTTCGTCCATGGACGAGGGTTGCCGTCGCTGAAATGCTCACCGATGCCTCGGAGCACTCGGACTACGATCCCCAGCCCGAAGCGTTCGTTGTTTCTCTCATGAACCGTTTGCAGGCCGAATTTGCGAGGGAACTGAGTCTCGAGACGTTGCCGAATCAAGCCATCCGTCTCGAATCGCTATACGGGCGTGCGGGCTTCATCTCCGGCACGCCTCTAAACGACAGCTATCACTTTGGCCAGACGATCGTGAACGATTTCGGCCGCCCTTACGGCGAAGGTTTTAATGCTGTGGCGGGATTCACCACTCGCGGGGAATTCGGCAGGTTCAGCATTTTCGTGAGAGGCGAGTACCAGCATTCGGCGCCGGCCGGCACATTACCAGCCGCGGTTCGCAACGTCCTCGCTTCCATCGACAACACCGCCGCCCTGCCGCCCGCGACAATGCCCTCCGGCGACGGCTTTCGATTGCTTGAAGCCTACGCAGGCGTGACATTTCTCGGACATCAGTTGTCGATTGGCAAGCAGAGCCTTTGGTGGGGACCAGGCGAGAGTGGCGCGATGATTCTTAGCGATAACGCGGAGCCGTTCTACATGGTGCGGCTTGCACGCGAGGTGCCGCTGCACTTACCGGGCATTCTGCGCTGGTTGGGACCTGTCCGGTACGACAACTTCTTCGGAAAGCTTGCCGGGCACCAGTTTCCTCCCGATCCCTTCATGTACGGCCAGAAGATCAGCTTGAAGCCAACTCCGAACTTGGAGCTGGGCTTCTCACGCACAACCGTATTCGCGGGCAAGGGCGTCAGCCCGCTGACGTTCGGCAGCTTCTTCCATAGCTTCTTCAGCGTTACCAGCGGCAATGGATTGGCTGGCAACCTGAGGCGGAACCCGGGTGCGCGGCACGCCGGCTTTGATTTCTCGTACCGGCTGCCAGGACTGCGGCGTTGGCTCACCATTTACAGCGATTCTCTGGTGCACGACGATGTGTCGCCGGTTTCCGCTCCGCGCCGTTCTGCCATCAACCCCGGCATCTACCTGTCGCATGTGCCCGGAATTCCCAGGCTCGATTTCCGCGCCGAAGCTGTTTCGACAGATCCTCCCACCGGTAGCAGTGTAAATGGCGCTTTTCTGTACTGGGAAGTGATCTACCGCGATCTCTATTTGAACAAAGGCAAGCTAATGGGAAGCTGGATCGGGCGGGAAGGGAAGGGTGGCCAGGCCAGGCTCACGTATTGGTTGAGTCCGTCGAGCACAATTCAGTTTAGTTACCGTAATGCCAAGGTTGCCAAGGATTTCATCCCTGGAGGCGTCACGCAGAACGATTTTTCCGTCAACACGAGGATGCGTCTGCACCGAGACCTGGAACTGCAAAGCTCGCTGCAGTACGAACGTTGGAGCGCGCCGCTACTGGCGAACGGACCGCAGTCTGACTTCACGACATCAGTCCAGGTTACTTATTGGCCGAAACGAATCATGAAGAAAGCAGCCCAGTGAGACAACGGCAATCATTGCGTTGGCACGCCGCGATGGTGTCCGTATCCTTGGCTCGCTACGGTGAGGAATTGGTTTAGATGGAGTCTCGTCCCAGACCGACGATTGTGCGCGTGATCTCGCGCTTGAACGTGGGTGGCCCTTCGATCCAAGCCATTCTGATGACGGACGCATTCCGCGCCCGCGGTTACCGCGCTTTGCTGCTCGCGGGTGAGGTCCCCGACGGCGAGCGCAGTATGGAATACCTGGCCTCCCGCAAACAGGTCGCTGTCACTCGTATTCATTCGATGTCACGGCGCATTTCATTGCTGCGTGACCTTTGGGCCCTGGGCCGCATTTTGTCGATATTGCTTCGCGAAAAACCGACTGTCGTGCATACGCACACCGCGAAGGCGGGCTTGCTGGGTAGGATCGCAGCAATTCTCGCGGGAGTCCCCGTCCGCGTGCACACCTTCCACGGGCATGTTTTTGAAGGGTACTTCTCCCCGGCGATCACGCGTTTCTTCATTGCCATCGAACGTGCGCTGGCTCGTCACACCGATCGCATTATCGCGGTGAGCGAGCGACAGCGCTGGGAACTGGTCCACCGGTTTCGCATCGCCGCGGAAGAGAAGGTCGTGACCGTGCCGTTGGGCTTTGAATTGGAACCATTCCTGGACGCCAACGCAGACGGAGCTTCTTTTCGGCGCGAGGCGGGCTGTGCCAGTGGGTGTGCGCTGGTGGCGTGGATCGGGCGCCTCGCGCCCATCAAGCGCCCTGCCCTGTTCGTCCAAGCTGCTGCCGCTGTGCGTCGCTGCTCTTCGTCATCGCAATTTGTCATAGTTGGAGATGGCGAACTGCAGTCCGCGACCCAGAGTGTAGTGAACTCCTCCGGCCTGGAAAAGGTTGTTCGCTTTATTTCTTCTCGCGCCGACATGCCAGCGGTGTACGTAGCCCTGGACCTATTGGTACTAACCTCGCAAAACGAGGGCACGCCATTGGTCCTTCTGGAAGCGATGGCATCCGGAAAGCCGTTCGTGGCGACCGACGTCGGGGGAATCACGGATTTGATGGTCGGGCCGCCTCACCAGATGAGTGGCTTCCGCGTTTTCTCCAATGGAATCCTGGCAGACAGCACACCCGGCGCGATCGCGGACGCAGTTCTGTATCTGCTCGACCGAGCAGATATTCGTCGCGAGATGGGTAAGGCGGGCCGAAACTTCGTCGCGAAACAGTATTCACATGAGCGTCTCGCTGATGACCTGGAACAACTCTACCGTCAGCTAGCGCTGTCGAAAGAACGGGCGAGCACGCATCCATCTGCATGGCCTGAATCCCCGTCCCGGCGAGGCTGCCTGCCGGGTCAGGGGAATTTGGAGCGCCTTGCCGAGACAGACTCTCGTTGGTCGCGCGGCTAACACAGCACAAAAACTAGGAGGACTTACCTGTGCGGGCATTGATTACAGGCGGTGCTGGATTTATCGGCTCCCACCTGGCGGAACACCTTTTGGCACGGCGCTATCGCGTCATTGTCCTGGATGATCTTTCGACCGGGTCGATCGCCAACATTCGCCACCTAAAGAACAATCATCACTTCCATTACGTTATCGACAGCGTGATGAATCGGCCAGTTCTGGCAGAACTCATCGATGAAGCGGATGTTGTTTTCCACCTGGCGGCGGCGGTCGGGGTCAGGTTGATCGTGGAGTCACCGGTGCGGACACTCGACACCAACATAAGGGCCACGGAATTGGTGTTGGACACGGCGGTGAAGAAAAGGAAAAAAACCCTGATCACGTCCACCTCGGAGGTATACGGGAAATCCAACAACACACGTTTTGGTGAAGATGACGACCTGATCATGGGGCCTCCAATTCGTGGACGTTGGAGCTACGCTTGTTCCAAAGCTATTGATGAGTTCATGGCGATCGCTTACCACCGGGAGCGAAGCTTGCCCGCCATCATCGTTCGCCTGTTTAACACCGTCGGGCCGCGCCAAACGGGCAATTACGGGATGGTGCTGCCACGATTTGTCTCGCAAGCTTTGGCCGGCCTGCCCATAACCATCTATGGCGACGGTACCCAAACACGCTGTTTTGGATGGGTGGGAGATGTTGTCGAGGCCATCGTCAAGCTCTCCGAACAGCGTTCGTCGGAAGGCATGATTTTCAACATCGGATCTGACGAAGAGGTCAGCATCAATCAGCTTGCCGAGTTGGTTAGGGAGGTTACGGATTCCCGCTCCGCGATTACCTATCGTTCCTACGACGAAGCCTATGGCCGCGAGTTCGAGGACATGATGCGACGAGTGCCCGACCTGTCTCGCATCCGGCAAGCCATAGGGTATGCGCCGACGAAGTGCCTAAGGGAAATCGTAATGGCTGTCGCAGAGGACATACGCAAGAGGATGTCAGAAGAACCTGCAGTGATAACACTGGTGCCTGGAGATTAGGCACCAACGTTACTGTAGGGTGTGAAAGATGCAATTTGGATCGATTCGACCGTGGCTTATTCTTTTCGCAGCGCTGCTTTCATTTGGCCTTACTGCAGCGCTGGTCAAGCTTGCCATTCGAATCTGTACCGCCGAGGGTTGGGTCGCGAAACCGCGGCGCGACCGCTGGCATCGTGGCGCTCCCTGCCTGTTTGGAGGCGTGCCGCTGTGGGCGGGCTTCGTCCTGGTGTCGTCCCTGTTGGTGGACGATGCAGTAATCTGGAAAGTGATCGGCCTGTCGTCGGTCATGCTCTTGCTGGGCATTGCCGACGACATTTTCCGGCTGCGGGCGCGCATCAAGCTCTTGGTGCAACTTGCCAACGCCCTCCTGCTGGTTTCCATTGGCGTGATGTATCCGATCTCAACCAACCTCTATGTATGCGCGGCGTTTTCTGTTTTGTGGGCCACTGGCATAACCAACGCCGTCAACCTTCTGGACAACATGGACGGACTGGCGAGTGGCGTGGCCCTGATTGCGGCTGGGTATCTCGCGGCGTTTTACTACCTCGGTGGCGACACTCAGTACGCGATTGTGATGGCCATCTTCGCGGGCGCCGTGGCAGGGTTTCTGCTCTTCAACTTTAATCCAGCACGCATCTTTATGGGTGACACCGGCAGTCTCTCGATCGGGTTCTTCCTTGGCAGTGCCATGTTGTTGCGTAGGGTTCACCTGGCAAATGTCTCCGCTTTTCTGTTTGTTCCCGTTCTGCTGCTGGTCGTGCCGCTTTTGGACACTTTTTTTGTCTCGGTTACCAGGAGGCTGCGCGGCCAGCCCATTTCGCAGGGCGGCACCGACCACAGCTCGCATCGGTTCGTGAAGTTCGGCCTGCAGGAGCGGAGCGCGGTGCTCCTCCTCTACGGCATTTCCTGCATTTCCGGAGCCATCGCTCTGCTGGTGCGCACGATGCGCTACCATGATGCACTCGGGTTCGTACTCAGTTGGTTTTTTGTGCTGTTCGTGTTCGGTGTTCACCTGTTTCAGGCGCAGTCGGGTCGTCGTCTTTCCAATTCTGTGCCGAACCTGGTACGGCAGGTGATCAGCCGCGATGTTCTCGCCCTGCTGCTCGATCCTGCGGCGCTGTTTCTCGCTTACTACTTGGCGTACGTGCTCCGTTTCCGGGCTCCGGGCCGGGAGTGGGCAACGTTCTTTCAATCTTTTCCCATTCTGCTGATCGCGAAGTTCGGCTCCCTCTATCTGACCGGCACCTATCGGCGCTCGTGGTGGCGAGGCAGCGTTTCCGACGTCTGGCTAATCGCACAGGCGGTACTGCTCGGAGACGTGATTGCATTGGCAATTCTGACCGGAGTGTACAGATTTGCAGGTTATTCGCGCCTCGTATTTGTCCTCGACGGTGTGATTTCCTGGCTCATTTTGATTGCCGTCCGTAGTTCGTTCAAGCTGTTTGAACATTTCCTATTCGCCGCCCGCGTTCCTGGCTCCAGTCGCCGGGTTTTCCTGATTGGAACGTCCGCGCATACCGAAGTGGCAATTGAATTTCTGGAAAAGGCCGGCATCGTGTGCGTGGGCCTGATCGATTCCAACGGAGGAGTTGATCTTGGCCGGCATGTTTGGGGTGTTCAGGTCCTGGGCCGGGTTGAGCAGATTGGCGCCTTGGCAACCGAACACCGGGTCTCTGAAGTTGTGATACCGCAACTCGAAGACTCCAGTTTCAGTCGCTCCGAACTGGCGCGCATGTGTCGGGAGGGTGACATAACCTTGACAATGCTGGGTCTTCACCCAGAAGACGCAATCACGGCGCCCGATCTTGCCATGGGCACTGTTCGGGGCCATCACTCTGAGGTACCAGCTTGGGATACACAGCCGGCAGAACTGACTGAGATTTGCCGCGCGCCGGTGAGCTCTTCAGGCTAGCGCGTGAGGCAGACCCGTAAGTGCGTCAAAGCAGTGGGATTCAATCTTGAGCCCCAGCCGTTTCATTGGGGTTTGACGATTCCGACTAGGCAGGCGCACGACACACTGATCCGATCACAAATTTTCAGGAGGTAACGCATGAAGCCGAGGATTCGCCTGCGAGCGGGCGAGCGTATTGCACTTCTCTTCATGCCAGTGCTGCTGGGGCTCGTGTTCTCTGGTATGACAGGTTCCTCAGCCGCTCAGGAGAGCCCATATCCAGCGCTACCGGCTACCGCCGCTCAGGAGGGCCCACATCCAGCGCCACCGGCTACCGCTCCGCACGAGACGAAGCAGGCCGCTCCGCCCGAGACGAAGAGTGCCACTCCGGCGGCCAAGCGGTCGCGGGTTCCGCCAATGTATGAGTCCATCCCGTCACTGAAAGACCTGTATTCCCAAGTTGACTCGATGGGCGGCCCCGTTGAACGCTTCGGGATCTCGCTGTTTCGCGGTGCTACTGCGTCCGCTGCCGCTGCCTCTGCTGCCGCTGCGTCTGCTACCACTGCGACTGCTACCGAAGACGTGTCGGTCACCACGGACTACCTCCTCGGGCCTGGTGATCTGGTGAATGTTGATATCTGGGGTGGCGTGAACCAACATCTCACCCGATTGATCGACTCCCAGGGCCGTATTTCGCTGCCTGACGTCGGTACCGTTCTGCTGGCGCGCCACACCGTGGCGCAGGCGCAAGAAGTCGTGTCCGATGCGTTGCGCCGAGAATTCAAGCAGGTGCGTGCTGACGTTTCCCTTGCGCGTCTTCGCACCGTAAGGGTCTACGTGGTTGGCGATGTCGCTCGTCCTGGTGCGTATACATTGTCCGGCAACTCTACTTGCATCAATGTTCTGATGGCCGCCGGCGGGCCGACGGAGACGGGATCACTCCGCAAGCTGCGCCATCTTCGAGGCACGCAACTCGTGCGCGAGGTCGACCTTTACGATTTCGCGCTCCACGGGCTACAAACGGCGCTCGAAGCATTTGAGAACGGCGACACACTCGTGGTTCCGACAATCGGATCGCAGGTCGCCGTGATGGGAGCGGTGCGCCGGCCTGCGATTTACGAGCTCAGGGACGAGCGATCGCTGGATCAGGTGCTGAGGCTTGCGGGCGGCGTGCCGGTGGCAGGCACGCTCCGAGAAGTCACCATCGATAGAATTCTGGCGCACAAGAATCGAACTACGGTCACATTTCAATTGCCGGAAAAGGCCACCCCGGACCAGGTCGAGCAACAACTAAAGTCCTTTGTAATGCAAGATGGAGACCGGGTCAGCATTCAATCGATACTTCCGTACAGCGAACAGACCGTTTATGTCGAAGGCCACGTATTTCGACCCGGCAAGCTGCAGTTCCATGAAGGCATGACCGTTGGTGAAGTCATCCATTCGTATGAGGAACTGCTGCCCGAGCCGAGCCAACACGCCGAAATTGTACGGCTCAGTCCTCCAGACTACAGGCCCACGGTGGTTTCCTTCAATCTCGACGATGTAATGGCCCATCGCGGGGCGGCAATCCCCGTGCAGCCCTTCGACACAGTCCGGATATTCGGGCGGTACGAGTACGACGCCCCTAAGGTTTTCATACGCGGCGAAGTCCTGCGGCCGGGAGACTATCCGCTCCAGGAAAACATGACAGCCGCCGATCTGGTGCGGCTCGCCGGAGGGCTCAAGCGAAGCGCATACACCGGCCAGGCCGATCTTTCCCGATACGAGATCAACGATGGCCGGCAGATCTTGACGGAACATCGCGACATTCCTATTGGCGATGCACTGAGTGGTAAACCCGACACGGATGTATTGCTGCATGTAGCAGACGTGCTCAGCATCCGCCAGGTTTCCGGCTGGGCAGACGTTGGCAGCACGGTCACCATAAGCGGTGAGGTGCAATATCCTGGCTCCTACGGCATTGAGAAAGGCGAGCGCCTCAGTTCCATGTTGAGGCGGGCCGGGTGGTTTCGGGATGCGGCCTATCCGGCTGGTGCGGTGCTCGAACGGGTACAGGTGCGTGAATTTGCGGAGCGCAGCCGCAGCGAAATGTTGTCGAAGCTGAAGCTGCAAGCGGCACTCGCGAACTCGACGACCGGGGGCGATGCAGACTCAAAAAAAGATGCTGCTGCCATGGCGGAGCGGGCCCAGCAGATACAGAGTGAGCTGATGAGCCGGCCCCCCAGTGGGCGGCTGGTAATTAACATTTCCCAGCCGGTCGCGAAATGGGAGAACACGTCGGACGACCTGGAAGTCCGGCCGGGTGACCGGATCTTCATTCCCAAGCGGCCAGAGTTCGTTCTCGTCGATGGCCAGGTGTTCAATGCATCTGCCCGGGCGTACGTTCCCGGCCAGCGTGCGTCGTGGTACTTGCGCGGCACTGGCGGACCTACCCGCTACGCGGACGTCAAAAACATTTTCGTGATCCGCGCTAACGGTCAGGTTGTGGGGCAAAACCGGGGCCAGGGTTTCTGGGCCGACCATGTGCTGGATACCAGGATGGAACCGGGCGATACACTCGTCGTGCCGGAGAAGATTGCCACCGGCAGTAGTACCTGGAAGAACCTGATACAAGCAGCCCAGGTAATGTCAGCCCTCGCCATCGCTGCCCGGGTGGCGACCAGCTTTTAGTATCGAGGCACTCCCGTGGGCAGCGAAGAGAGCGCCTGCCGGCACGTCGCCGGAGCATTCAATCTGCTGCCTCAGGACATGCCCGGTTTTGACAATTCCCGCCGCCACCATGGCACGCGAATGTAAGCAGCGCCGGTGTGAAATGCTTGTCACGACTGGAAGAACAATGTCACTGATCTTGGGGACGGAAGTATGAAGGAAACAGACCTGGTTCTTGAGCCAATCATGAGATCATCCACCCGGCCCAGGGAGGCCTTCGCGGACGCAGTCCGACTGCTGTGGTCGCGACGCCGATTCCTCTTGGGTGTGGTTGCAAAACTTGCGTTGCTGTCGGCTCTCGTTTCCGTGTGTCTCCCACCACGCTATGAAGCGACGACGCGCCTATTACCGGCACCGCGCTCCTCAGTCAGCGAAGCTTCACCCCTGCTGCGTCCCGAGGCATCAGCGCTGGCGGGCTTGGCCGGCCTGAGCCCGGTTTCCGGGGAGGGGCGTTTTGTCGCTCTCCTGCACAGTCGTGTCCTCGCGGATCGCATCATCGATCGATTCGGTTTAATGAGGATTTACGGCGCCGAGTACCGGCACGAAGCACGAACCGCGCTTGCCAAACGCACCATCATCCAGGAAGACAGGAAGACGGGCGTCATCACGATTTCCGTGTCCGATCGGGATCCCAGGCGCGCTGCCGATCTAGCGGGCGCCTATGCCAACGAGCTGCAGAAGCTCAACGCGGAGCTTAATACTTCTGGCGCCCACATGGAACGCGTGTTCCTGGAAGCAAGAGTTAATGAGGTTGGGATGGAACTGCACGCTGCTGCGGAGCGCCTGAGCCAATTCTCGACCAAGTATTCCATTCTCGATTCCCAGCAGCAGCCCAAGAGTACGGTAGAAGCGGCGCTAAAGCTGCAGGGCGAGTCAGTGGCCGCACAGGCGGAACTCAAAGGCCTGGAGCAGATCTATACGCCTTACAGCCTGAAGGTGCGAACTGCCGGGGCCAAGGTGGCGGAACTGAATCGTCAACTCGGCGAAATGCGAGGATCGAGCGCGTTGTCGGAGGTGCCGGCTGATGGATCGTTTCCTTCGATTCGCAGCCTGCCGAAACTCGGCGTCACCTACGGGGAGCTTTTCCGCAAATCCAAGCTGCTGGAAGCTGTGCAATTGTCTCTGACGCAGCAACTGGAGATGGCCAAGACGGAAGAGATCAAGCAGCTTCCGGTACTCCGGGTCATGGACCCAGCCGAAATTCCCGAGCAGCGCGTTTTTCCCCGCCGAGCTCTCATCGTGCTCGCTTCCGCCTTGTCCGGTCTTCTATTAGGAATGGCGCTCGTGCTGGGTGGCAAAGCGTGGGGGAAGGTCAACCCGAGCGATCCGATCAAGGCATTGGCTTTTGATGTACGGCAGGTCATATCAAGGAATACCTTCCTACATTGGTTCGACATCGCTGATCGGCGGCGAATGATCCGGCAACGATCTGCCGATCTCGAGGAACGCAGATGACCCCCGTGGTTGCCCCCGCAGCCAGCGTGGCCGACCCGCCTGCGTCCCCCTCACCTTCCGGCATAGGTGTGATGCGCAATTCGCTGATCTTCGGCTCGGTTTCTTTTGCGACGTATTTGCTGTCACTCGGCAAAACCATCCTCGTCAGCCGATATTTCGGAACGTCGCCCGACATGGATGCTTTCACCGTAGCCATCTTCGTTCCCGACTTGTTTGGGGCGCTGATTACGGGCAGTGCGGCTGCCGGCCTGGTTCCTGCCCTGGCCAAAGCCGGGCGCGACGGAAGGCAACAGCGCAGCGACGCGTTCCGCACTTCCTTCACGTTGGTGGCGGCGATTTCCGCTCTCGGCACCATTGTCCTTGCACTTTTCGCCCGGCCTATGATGCACGTGGTCGCGTCAGCCTTCGATGCCCAGCGACTTTCGACTGCTGTCAGGCTGGCGAGGTGGGCGGCCCCATTGTTCCTTCTGAACGCAGTCTATGCGTTCGCATCCGCCGAACTGCTGGCGCGAAAAAAGTACGCTTTGGTTGCAGCCGCCCCGGCTTTCAGCACGCTGGTTTCATTTGCGCTGATTGCCGCCTTTCATAGACAGGGCGTTGCCGTGCTGGTGTGGTCGCTCATAACCGGTACGGCGGTGCAAGCGGCCATCCTGCTGATTCCTGCCTGGAAATCATCCGCGGGCGGACGCGTTACCCGCTGGCGCGACCCCTACGTGGCCAAAATTCTGGCGGCGCAGGCACCGTTGCTGGCCGCATCCAGCATCGGTGTAGCCAACGCTTTTGTTGACCAAATGATGGCTGCGTTCCTGCCGGCCGGCAACGTCAGCGCCCTGAGCTACGCCACCAGCTTGAACGGAATGGCCATGCAGATGGTGGTCATGGCCATGGGCTGGGTGATGTTGCCGGAGATTTCCGAGATTGTGGCGGCCCGGGATTGGGCGCGGCTGCGGAAGAAGATAAGGGTATGCGTGATCGCCGTCGTCATGCTGGCAGCTCCGGCCTGCCTGGCGGTTGTCGGCTTCGGCGAGCAGGCCATCCGCGTTGTCTTTCAGCATGGTCAGTTTCGGGCAGACTCGACCACACTGGTCTTCCTGGGTTGGGCGGGGTACAGCCTGGGGCTCGTTCCCGCAGCCATCGGCATGATCGCCGTTCGGGTGGCGAACGGCTTACAGGAGAACTGGCTGCTGTTCCGCATCGGTATTGTGCTCCTTATCGCCAACGCAGGCCTCGACTACTTGCTCCTGCGCGTAGCGGGCATTTTAGGAATTACGCTCAGCACAACCCTGGTTTATTGCGTGTCGAGCCTCCTGGTGTACCGCGGGTTGCGCCGCCGGGTGGGTTTCCTGTTCGAGCCGGGGACCGGGCGCCGCGTCCTGATTGCTATTGTTGCCGCTACTATTGCTGCGGTTCCGGCGTTGGCAATTCGCCTACTGGGAGGAAGTGGCATGGCCAGTTCGGCACTCGGTCTGGTAGTGTTCGCTGTCGCGCTGGCCCTCACGTACGGCCAGGCCGGGCTGATTACATTCCACTTTGTCGGCCGGCTATGGCCGGCGCGCGTGTCGTTAGGTGCAGCTTTCCGCGGAGAGTATCAATGAGTGCATCGGCAATAACGGCAACCGGCCGCGCTGAAGACCACGAGTTGCGGTTCGAGTTCGGAAAGAATTGGTCGCGCTTCCTGCAGACGCTGGACGAGTCGCGCGTGCGCGAGGCGGAACAATCGCTGCAGCGCGCCTTGCGGCTGGAAGACCTGTCGGGAAAGTCGTTCCTGGACCTCGGCTCCGGCAGTGGACTGTTTTCGCTAGCAGCGCGGCGACTGGGTGCGCGGGTCCACTCGTTCGATTACGATCTCGACTCGGTGGGCTGCACGCGCACGCTGCGCGAGAGGTTTTTCCCGGACGATAGCCGCTGGACCGTGGAGCGCGGCTCCGCGCTGGATGAGAACTATATTCGCACTCTGGGCAAGTTCGATGTCGTTTATTCCTGGGGCGTGCTTCATCACACAGGCGATCTGTGGACAGCCTTGGCGTACAGCACGGAATGTGTGCGTCAGGGCGGATTGTTTCTGATTTCTATTTACAACGACCAAGGGCGCATGAGTCGATTTTGGAAGGTCGTTAAGAGGACCTACAACCGGCTCCCACGTCCGCTGCGATTCCTGGTCCTGGCGCCCACAGCAGCGGCGATCCTCGGCAGCACGGCAGTTCGCGATCTTTTGGTGCTTGCCCCTTTCCAAACCTGGCGAAGGTACCGGGAGCGCCGCGGCATGAGTCCTTGGCACGATGTCGTGGACTGGGTGGGAGGATATCCGTTCCAGGTCGCCAATCCGGATGACATCTTTGATTTCTGCGACCAACGAGGATTCCGGCTGCGCTCGTTAAAAACCTGTGGCGGGAAAATGGGCTGCAATGAGTTCGTCTTCATGAAGGAGAACCGCCGATAAAGCCGGTGAAGATCACGTATTTGATCGGCTCGCTGGCTCGAGGCGGGGCGGAAGG
>Ga0153915_10000790_pt1 | contig 29242 bp, 25 predicted proteins | sample Opewatmetagenome_2_FD_107003 | JGI IMG/M metagenome (GOLD analysis project Ga0153915, IMG submission 107003) | Freshwater wetland microbial communities from Ohio, USA - Open water 3 Core 3 Depth 3 metaG | ecosystem: Environmental > Aquatic > Freshwater > Wetlands | place: USA: Ohio, Lake Erie...
CGGCTTCTTCAATAAAAAGATCCTATTGCAAGCCGCAAAAGACAGTTTCAAAAAGCTGGACCCTTCCTTGTTGATTAAAAATCCGGTGATCTTTATGGTCGCCATTGGTGCCGCGCTGACCACGTTGGTCGTGTTTGGAGGTCTTTTTCAAGGGGCGTTTTCATCCTTCAACTTCCAAATTGCTATATGGCTCTGGTTTACGGTGCTGTTTGCCAATTTTTCGGAAGCCATTGCAGAAGGCAGGGGAAAAGCCCAGGCCGACAGCCTCCGCAAAAACAAGACCCAAACGAAAGCCCGAAAAATGGAAGGGGCGCAGGAAGTCTCCGTTTCAGCTAGCGAGCTTAAAAAGGGTGACGTTGTCGTTTGTGAAACGGGAGATGTGATCCCATCGGATGGTGAAGTGATTGAGGGTATCGCCAGTGTGGACGAATCGGCCATTACCGGGGAATCGGCACCCGTGATCCGGGAAAGTGGCGGCGACCGTTCGGCGGTGACCGGAGGGACCAAAGTCATCAGCGACCGAATCCTGATCCGCATCACCAGCGAACAAGGTAAAACCTTTATCGACCGGATGATTGCGTTGGTAGAAGGAGCAAAACGTCAGAAAACGCCCAACGAAATTGCCCTGTCCATTCTGCTTTCGGGCTTATCCATCATTTTCCTGCTGGCCGTGGTCACGCTGCCTGCTTTTTTCGGATACAGCCTCTCCGCATCCGGGTTGCCTTTAACACAGAACCTCACGCTTCCTGTGCTGATCGCCTTGTTGGTTTGCCTGATTCCCACCACCATCGGAGGCTTGCTCAGCGCCATCGGCATCAGCGGCATGGACCGGCTTTTGCAACGCAACGTGATTGCCACGAGTGGCCGGGCTATTGAAGCAGCCGGAGACGTAGACGTACTGTTGCTGGACAAGACAGGGACGATTACGCTGGGAAACCGCATGGCAACCGATTTCCTCCCTGCCGAAGGGGTCACAGTTGAAGAATTGGCCGATGCGGCGCAGTTTTCTTCTCTCTCGGACGAGACACCTGAAGGACGCTCCATCGTGGTGTTGGCCAAGGAAAAATTCAATATCCGGGGCCGCGACGTTCACCAGCTAGATGCAACCTTCCTGCCTTTTACCGCACAAACAAAAATGAGCGGGGTCGATTTCAAGTCTGCCAACGGGACGCTGCACCACATCCGGAAAGGTTCTTCGGAAGCCATTCGTGTCTTTGTGGAAAACAACAACGGCTATTACCCACCCAAAGTGCAGAACGTTGTTTCCGACCTGGCACGAAAAGGTGCGACACCATTGGTGGTAGCCGAAGACAACAAAGTTCTCGGGGTCATTCACCTCAAAGACATCGTGAAAGGTGGTATCAAACATCGTTTTGAAGAATTGCGGAAGATGGGTATCAAAACGGTCATGATTACCGGTGACAATGCATTGACAGCCGCCGCCATCGCTGCCGAAGCCGGCGTGGACGACTTTATGGCTGAAGCCAAACCAGAGGATAAACTTCGCCGCATCCGCGAAGAACAGGCTAACGGGCACTTAGTCGGCATGATCGGTGACGGCACAAACGATGCACCCGCTTTGGCTCAGGCCGATGTCGGCATTGCCATGAACTCCGGGACACAGGCAGCCCGCGAAGCCGGGAACATGGTAGACCTCGACAGCAACCCCACCAAACTGATTGAGGTTGTGGAAGTTGGCAAACAACTGTTGATGACCCGTGGCGCACTCACCACCTTCAGCATAGCCAACGACGTGGCCAAATACTTCGCCATCATTCCGGCCATAGCTCTTTCGCTTTATTCCGGCGGAGACGGTGTCGGCCCGCTTTCGGCCTTGAACATCATGGGGCTGGGTTCACCGCAGAGTGCCATACTGAGTGCTATCATTTTCAATGCCCTGATCATCATCCTGCTGGTTCCACTGGCTTTGAAAGGTGTTCGCTATAAGCCGGTTTCCTCCAATGTCATTTTAACCAAAAACCTGCTGATTTACGGGGTGGGCGGACTGATCGCCCCTTTTGTCGGAATCAAGTTGATTGATATGCTCATAAACTTATAAATACTATGGAACATTTGATTTGTGACTTGAAAGAAAAACTCTTCGAACGAAGAAAAAAAGAAGAGGAAAAGATATTGAGATACAACACCGAGACAGATCGGGAACAGATTTTACTTGCCTCAGGGAAAATTTTCGAACTGAATGAAGTACTCGGTTTCCTCGAGAATTTACTGACTTACAACAACCAAACAAAAAAAATTACCCAATGAAACGAGCATGCCTGTACCAGGCCACCCAAGCAGATGATAATCGGCATGCGGCGTTCCATCTGGCCTTAAACGAAAAATATAGTAGAAGATGAAAACCTTATGGATCTCACTCAAAATATTCTTGTTTTTCACTGTACTAACCGGAATTATCTATCCGTTTACAGTGACTGGCATTGCCCAACTGATTTTTACATCAAAAGCAAACGGAAGTCTGGTATTTAGGAATGGAAAAACCATTGGTAGCGAACTGATTGGACAACAATTTGACAGTATTATTTATTTCACGTCGCGACCATCCGTCATTGCATACAGCCCATTGCCTTCCGGTGGTTCAAACTTGGGGTTGACCAGCTCTACGTTAAAGAATCTGGTGGATGAGCGTAAAAGTCAGTTCCTTTCTTTCAACCAGTTGGATAGCGGTACGGTCATTCCTTCCGAAATGCTTTTTGCCTCGGCCAGCGGCCTGGATCCTCATATCTCTCCCGAAGCTGCGCTACTTCAGGTTAATAGAATCGCCAAAGCACGCGGATTCAATCAAGTTCAACGGGAACAACTGGTACAGTTGATTGATCAACTGACTGAAGAACCTCAGCTATTCTGCCTTGGAGAAAAAAGAGTAAATGTATTGTTGCTTAATCTCAATGTTGACGAAATTGAAAAGTAAGATAAATGATCAACCGGGAGGAAAGCATGGATTAGGAAATTTCTTTAGATAATGCCGGCACGGAGGTCAATGTGTCAATCCTCTATCAGTTTGTCAGTAATCCGGATGGCATCCAGAATGCATTTTTCACAGATCGTTTCGTGTAAATGATGCTCCTGCAAATACCGCTGACCTTCTTCCGTATTCAAATCGCAATTGATCAACGTACGGCAATCGGTAGCTCCATGAATGGACTTGAATTCTTTTGCCAGCTGTTGTACCATGACATACGTTTCGTTTTTCCTGATCTTGTTGTCGGTGTGTTTTTTGCAATTGTAGACACCTAATACCATGAAGGCTCCGGTCACAGCTCCACAAGTTTCCTGCAACCGTCCCATACCTCCTCCGAAACCACAAGACAGGCAAAGTGCCAGTTTCGGATCAAACGAAAACGTGTCGGTGTAAGCAGCTACTACGGCTTGTGCACAATTCAATCCGGACTGAAAGGACTGAATAGCTTTTTCTTCGTGTGGTTTCATACTATACTAATTTTTTTAAGGCCAGATGGAACGCCGCATGCCCTAATTATACCACGCTTGGGCACTTATACATGCATGCTCGTTTCATAAGACAGGTAATTTATAGATAAAGAAAGGATCATCGTCGGTTGTGGAAGCAAGAATCAGCTGGGTCTCCTTTTCGTTTACGCAAAAATAGCCCCAGCGGTCAAGCTTGAATTTACGGATGGGATTGCCGTTCCAGTCGAATTGCTCAACATAGATGTAAGTCAAGTGCTTCTTCCATTCATTGGCAACATCAATGGGTGTGCGTCCACTATACAGCAAATATACATACTTTTCCTGAGCGGAAATGCCCCAGTAATGGGTAATATTGTCAGGCTTCAACATTTCAGTCGCTTCTCCCGTCTCCGCTTCCTTCTTGTTGAAAATTAATGTTCTGATTTTTCCGGTCTCCGTATCCATAAACAGTAACCGTTTAAAATACTTATAAGCATACACCAGTCTCTTTTTATTAGCGTTGACGCCAAAATCTCCGATGTAAGAAGCCCAGTTAGTATGGTCATCAGAGAAGGAGATATCCTGGATTTGTCTGACAGCTGTCGAATCGTTCGGATAAATGGATAAATGAAAGATGGCTTTTCCCTTTTTGGTTGATTCGGCATACAGGAAACTGGTATCAGACGTATTCACCAGTTGCTTGTCTCCGAAAAGGTTATTATTGCCACTCAGGCGTATAGCCGACTCGTTAACAGAAAAGTCATTATCGACCGAATACAGTTTGTTTTGATCTTGCTCATAGATATAGCATACGTAATTTTTATTGGCTGAATTGACCAGTTGACAGATCTGCATTTCACCCGGGCCTCCGCCGACTTTTCCAAAGGATTTGAGATACCGGAAATCGGGCAACGAAAAAGTCATGAATAAATAGTCCTCGTTCCTGTTTTTGACAATCAGTAAACTATCCTTTGCGATCATGCCTGTTTCACCAATCTTGAAAATCTGATTGACAGGATGTTGTTCACCACTTAGTTCAATAATATCGCCGAAGGCATCGTCGGTCAGGGCTATTTCTCCTTCCTTCAAAGGAGGCAACGCTTTTTCAACGATTGCATCAGGTTTTTGACCGTCTGAGTCCGATTGTTTGTTTTGATTGCAGGAAAGCAATGCAAGGGCTGCAAGAAATAAAAGGCTACGTTTCATTTGTTATTTATTATTACACAATTTTCTGGTATGATCAATCAATTCCAATCCTCCAAACTGCCCATGTCCAGGAATGACTATTCTGGCAGTCGGAAATGTATCTTTCAATCTGTCAAGGGTATGTTGATAGGCTGTTAAAACGCCGTCGGAAGTGTTTCCTAAATGTTTGGAATCTAAGCTTTTGACCATGCACCCCGGAAACAATATCTGCTCCGAGGGAATCCAGACAGCAATATTATCCAACGTATGCGATGGGCCTAAATAATAGCACTGAATGACTTTTTCGCCAAGCTGTAATTGCAACGAATCTTTGAATCCTTGCTTCGGAACAGGCAGGCTCTTTTTTTGAGCCATATCGATGGTCAGCTGGTTTGCATACGAATCAATTTGCTGACTGTGCAAATAGGCCAGTCCACCCATGCAGTCTTCATGCCAATGATTCGGTACAAAGCCAACAATCCTGAGCTTCAATGAATCGGTCAGGAATTGAACCAGGTCTCTGGTTAACGAATCAGTAACAGGCGTATCAAACATAAACGCATCTCCCTTGTTACAAAAAATCAAGCCGTTTGAAGGTACCCTGCCGTAACTTGGAAACTCATACCATGAAATATGCACATAGGCATTTTCTGACAATTTAATCAATTCGATGTCCTCAGATACCTTGATTCTTTGATAATCCGTCTGTGCCAGGCAGGTATATTGAACCAGTCCGAAAAGAAGTAATAACACGATTTTCATTTCATACTATTTGTACATCAGCGTATCAAAAGAATGCAAATTCATGGTTCAATCTTTTACACAACGAACGGAAAAGCCGGCATTTTTATCGCAGGTGTCTTCGTAAAAATCAGTCCAGCTGCTGCTGAGTACCCGGAAATAGGCTTCATCCGTGTTTTCGGTGTTTTCAGTGGAAGTCCACCAATAGCCGTATTCTCCTGCATCAAAATAAGCACCGGTGCTGCCTCTTCCTCCACCGGGCAAGGCTGTAAAACCGCTGCTGTTATTCAGCGATATTTCGTAACCGATTGTCCCTTCGATTACGGACAACGTCCATCCGGAAGTGGTAGCCAGTGATTTGGCTGTTTTATCTTCTGATGCTGATCCGTCATAATTATACCCGTTGGCAATCAGGTATTCAACCAGAACGGTCCATTCGTTCCGAGAAGGAATATGCCATCCACTCGGGCACAGTCCGGCTGTTTTGACGGCATACCAGTTATACAACCGTCCGTAGATTTCCACACTGTCGAGGCTGCTGTTGTAATTGCAGCAGGCTCCGGTAGAAAGCGCAGTCCAACTGGAGGCACTGGTTGTACTGGTGATTGCTGTACCATTGCTGTAGCTGGTTGTCCTGAGGTTCTCAGCCATCCATTCCTGATCTCCGATGGTTACTGTTTGGTAGACATAACCGCTGGCATCTTTGCATACCTCTTTTGATTCTTCCTCATCGCCCTTACACGCCGTCAGCAGGAAACCAGCCAGCAGCAGACAAAGACCTGCTTTCAAAAGCAGTGAAGCCGAACGTTTTATGGTATGAGAAATAGTGACGGATAAAACGGATCGTATCATAGTGGTTGAATTATCATGTTCATACTATACTAATTTTTCGTTTAAGGCCAGATGGAACGCCGCATGCCCTAATTATACCACGCTTGGGTGCTTTTACATGCATGCTCGTTTCATTTCTTGATAAACCGCAGCGTTTGAATGGTACCCCCTTCTGTCTCTGCCTGCAACAGGTAAATTCCTTCAACCAGGTCTGATACCGGAATCGGTTTGGTTTCCCGGGTTTCCAGGACAATCCGTCCGGATAAGTCCCTGATCCGGATATAGCGTACCGTTTCCGGCGATTGCAGGGTGAGGACATCGGAAGCAGGGTTGGGATATAGATTCCATAAACCGGACGAGGTTGCTTCCGAGAGCCCCACGGTTTGGTTTGTAACGGTGAAACTCAGTATCGAATTAGCCTGTGGAGTGATAACTGTCCAGCTATCTGAGGGATAGTAATACAAGGCAAGGAAATAATCAGCAGGAGCCAGGTCAATGGTTCCTGTTAACGATACGGTTTGTGTTTCATTCATATCAATACAGATGGTCTTCGGATCAAGGTACCCGACAGAATAACCGCCGGCTTCGGGGAATATAAAGGCAATAAGGTAATAATCATAGTAACCGCCTGAATTGGTGATGGTTGCATTCAGTGCCACTTCCTGGTTCTTGCAGATTGTCGTACTGCTGTCTGAAAAGGCTACGGGTGAATCAAGTGTAATGGAGGCCGTTGACGGGGTACTCAGCACGATTACTGAAACCGGATTCATGGATGAAGGTGTCAGCTTTTTGTAGTTACCGGTTGATAAGTTGTTGGTACTGTCGAAGACAGCAACCGCGTAATACGTACCGGCCGAACAGGAGAGGGTTCCGCTGATGGTAAAGGTGCGGGTTTCACCGGACGGTATGCATACGACACCGTAATTTACATACTGGGTAATACTGGTACTAGTTGTTTTATACAGGTAAACAGCCAGATTGGAATAAAATTCCGATCCCGTATTTTGAATGCTGACGCTGAAATTGGCTGTCTTACCTTTATAGGCATTTCCCAAAAGGCGTAACGTGTCGGCAAGTGTCAGGACAGGTGCCTCTGCCGGTTTGCTGATTGTTACGGAGGAACCGTCAACCGTTACGTTCAGGTAATTGTTCAATTGATTATTTGGCTTAAATACACTCCAGGCTGACGTTCCGGTAGGCTTGTAAACAGCGTACAGTTGATACGCTCCCGATGATAACGAGGGTAAGGTTACGTCCGTGAGAGAATAGTCTTCCGTTCCGTAAAAGGAATTGACCAACGCGGAATCTGAAGCCAGGATATCCTGTAGCGTTCCTTCTTTATAAAGTGCCACACCTATATGACCGTTGAACGTGTTCAGTCCGTAATTGACAAAGCCATAACTCAGCGTAAAACCGGAGCTGGCGGAAGAAAGCCTGGATGTGCCCGATGTCAGACCGTTACTGTATAGGACCATCTGATAGAAGGGTTTCGATACGTTATCCGGTTTCTGAATACCGGTCAGTATGATTTGGTCGGTGGTGTAACCTCCGGTCGTGTAGGTTTTGTCCGATTCGTAGTTTAACACACTTAATTCATAATAACCGTTGTACATACCAGAATAACCCCAGTTGATGTGAAACAATCCGTCACTGTCGTAACCGTCGCAGACATAAGCGTGTCCATAATCACCGGATGTACCACTATAGAGTACAGGCCTGGCAGCATTAAGCTCGTCCATAACCAGGGCAGCCCACTGGGACGAGGAATAATATTCGCGGTTAACATATTGAATATCTTCATCGTATCCGAAGTGATCCACTAATGCGGTTGCTGCACTGTAACTGTTTGAACCACTTCCGTCGACGCTGTAATCCATATCGACGGCCACTCCGCAATGATACATCAGCGTGGCTACGGCATTTTCTTCGGTATCGCTTGTATTACCACCGTAACTGTCAAGCATATTGTCCCAGTCGTAGGTGGTTGTTCCGAAGTTGGCATACTGGAATCCGTAGCCGTCAAGCATGTAGCGATTGGATCCGGTACCGGTGACCGGCCATTCGTAATATTTCATGATCTGGGCCATGGCAGTAGCGATGCAACCGGTGTAGGTATAGGCATCTTCTTCGCTGTCGTAAGGACATAGATTATAATAGGGGCTTCCCTGATCCCATTTGATGGATCCCAGTAACGGTTTAACCACGTTGGTTGACCGGAGACTTACCGTTGTAGCCGTTTTTGAGGCTGTATCCTCTGTATCAATCCAGCGAACAGCCAGGCCGTTATTTGTTGTAGTGTCTGTTTCTGAACTGTCCAGTAAAGCGGTACTTGTACCGTTACTGATGGCGTCTTTAATTGCTGAACGGTAATAATTAAGCCAGAATTTAAGATTGTCCGGCATATCAGCTGTTTGAAATACACTTTCGTCGGAATATCCCAACACCGTTTTAGTCACATCATTCCCGGATATGATGACAAATCCATCGCTCTCGCCGACATTGAACACGTAGTAGTAGATAGTAGTATCGGTTTCAGCACCGGTTGTCCCGGAGGCTGAACGTAACAAGGAAAGCGAGTCTTTGCATGTATATACCAGAGATAGATCAGTTGTTGATCGGAGTGATGTACCGTTTTTTGTGTTCCAGAACTGTGTCGCCTTTTCCAAGGCTTGTTCCTCGGTAATTTGTGCAGAATAAACAACTGTTGACAAGATACTTGCAACAAAAGTCAGTACAAAATGTATGTGTTTCATCAGAAATGAGTTGAAATATCCAAAAGTATTAAATTTTGTGATACAAAAGTTGGTTATTCAAATGAATCGACAGATTTTAACGGTTTTTGGTTCGTTTTTTGAGCCATTAATTAAAAGCTGCGCTCGATAACCGGCAAAGTAAAAATTCCGCTAACTTTGTATTATACGGACTATGAGAGTATGAAACGAGCATGCTTGTAAAAGCACCCAAGCGTGTTATAATTAGGGCATGCGGCGTTCCATCTGGCCTTAAACGAAAAATATAGTAGAAGATGAAACATATTTCCTTCCCCGCCGAATGGTACCCCCAGTCTGCCGTTCAGCTGACCTGGCCTCACGCAGCCACCGACTGGTTCGACAGGCTTGATGAAGTCACGTCCTGTTTCGTCACTATTGCCCGTGAGATACTGAAACGCCAGCCCCTCATCATTGTTTGTGCCGATAAAGCCACTGTTTTGAGTCAATTAGACGACGTCAACCTTGACAGACTCCATCTCTATGAAATCAAATCGGACGATACCTGGGCAAGAGACCACGGAGGCATTTCTGTATTTGAAAACGGAAAGCCTGTACTCCTTGATTTCACTTTCAACGGCTGGGGCAAAAAATTTAATGCCGGCAACGATAACCAAATTACTTACAAACTTTATAAACAGCATGCTTTTGCACCAAAAGTAAACTATGTAAGCCACATGCCTTTCATCCTTGAAGGTGGCAGCATTGAATCTGACGGCCAAGGCACCTTGCTCACCACTGCTCAATGCCTGATGGCCCCAAACCGAAACCAGCCGTTGGACGAATCTGCTATCGAAGCAACATTAAAACAAACTCTTGGTATCCAAAAAGTACTCTGGCTACGAAGTGGCTATCTATCCGGAGACGACACTGACGGCCACATCGACATGCTCGCCCGCTTCTGCAATGAACACACCATAGCGTACGTTGCAGCCACTGACCAGGAAGACGAGCACACACCGGCCCTCCGTCAGATGGAACAAGAACTGAAGACCTTCCGCACTCCGGACGGTCAACCTTACGATCTCATCAAATTACCTATGGCCGCCCCCATTTATTATGGCAGTGAACGCCTCCCCGCCAGTTACGCCAATTTCCTGATTATTAATGATACCGTCCTGCTACCCGTCTACGGCCTTAAAACCGATGAGCAAGCTCTCTCCAGACTGCAGATAGCCTTCCCCAACCGGGAAGTTATCCCTATCAACTGCCTGCCCCTCATATACCAGCACGGATCCCTTCACTGCCTGACCATGCAGTATCCCGAAGGTTTTCTTCCCGAAAGGCACTAAAAAATGAGGACCATCTATCCCAGACAGCCCTCACAACAACATAAACTCATCCAAAAAAACCTACAATAGCATGAAGCTATATTAATGGTGATAGGTTATAACGCCAGGGGTTCCCCCTTGTAAAAGTCTACTATTTTAATGCAGAACACATAATTATACTTGGCCTGAAGCAAGTTTGATAAAGCAGAAGCCACATTCATCCGAGCCTCATAATATTCATAGGCAGTCGATCGTCCGTTGTTGAATTTTTCCTCTGCAAACTTGAACGCAATATCAGACTGTGTCACAGCTTCTTTCGAAGCATAATACTTTTCCAGCGCGGTCGTGGCATTAAACCAGGCCTGCTGGATTTCTTTGTACAGCGTTTTTTTGGAGTTTTCCACTTCAAGTTCAGCATTCTTAATGTTTAACTTGGCGGATCTCACGGAGTTACGCGTGTCAAACTGACTGAAAATCGGAATGGACAGACTCACCCCAACCGATGTGCGAGAGTTTGTTTCAAGCTGATCGGCCAGACTGGTCGAACCACCATAAAAGCCATTGTCATAATTGGCGCCAAGAGACAAGCTTGGGTAATACCCACCTTCGGCTACCTTTAACTCTTTCTCACTACTTTTTAAACGCATTTCCGATGCCTTGATCGCTGGCTTGTGCGTTGAGGCATAGGCATAAATTTCTTCAGCCGGTACGAGCTGTAAACTTAGTGCTTCTACTTCAAGGCTAGGCACCACAACATCAAAGTCCGACCATTTCTCCAATTCAAGCATCTGTGACAAGTCCAGCAAGGAGAGTTTCAGATCGCTCAACGCTTGGGCTGTTGTCAACTTGTCATTAGCGAACTGAGCCCTGATTTCCGACACCTGACCTTCAGGAATCTTACCGAGTGCTGCCATATCGATGTAACGGTTGAGTTGAATCTGCGTCAATTTCTCCTGTTCCACCGCAACCTGATGGATTTCTTTATTGTAAAGCACCTGCAGGTATGCCGATGCAATGGAAACAGACATGCTTTCCTGTGCCTTCTTCAAGTCTTCGACCGAAGCTAACAAGTTGAAACGCTGCGCTTCGATGGTGTTGTTCACCTGGAAGCCACTAAATAAATTGACACTGGCCGAAAGGGACGCTGAATAGGTCTGTGAATTACCAAATTCATAATACCCCTGGCTGTTCAACGATTGACCGAAACTCAAGGCTTGGGAACCGGAGGCGTAGACACTGGGAAGACGTTGATTTCTGGCATTCTCAAGTGTGATTTCCTGATTCTGTTTCGTTAACTCCGACATCTTCAGGCTGATATTTTGTTTCAAAGCGTGATCGATACATTGCTCCAGTGTCCATTTCTGCTGGGCCGAAACGCTGCCGGTAAGGAACAGAGCAATTAGTAAGCTGATTATAAACGGTTTCATGTTATATTATTTTGAAATGGAATACAAAGATACTAAAAAGTTAATTAACTATTACTTTTTTTCGCCTTCGGATCGATTACCGCGCCCTTGAGTTTTTCTTTCAGCTTCAGACCGCTGGTAACTTCGATATTGATACCGTCGGAGAGACCGGTCGTGATTTTACGGCGGACAAAAGTCTGCGGATTCTCGGTTTTCAACACGTTGACAAAAGCTGTATCCTTATCAAATTCAATGACACTTTCGGGAATCATCAACACGTCTTTGGCACTATTCAGCACTATTTCAGCATTGGCACTGTAACCCGCACGTACGAATACATCCTTCGGAATACGTGCTGCCGCCTTGATTTCAAACAGGATGGCCCCGCTTTCTTCCGTTCCCTTAGGAGAAATGTATTCCAGCGTAGCATCGAATGACTGATTATTCAGCGCACCGATGGTCAGTTTGAGCGGCATACCCTCTTTGATACGACCAACTTCTGTTTCATCCACCTTGCCGACAAACAACATGTCCTTCATGTCAGCCACCGTAGCAATAGTCGTACCATCGTTGAAACTGTTCGACTGGATCACCGAGTTACCAACTTTGATCGGAATGTCAAGGATCATACCATTGATGGTCGAACGAATCAGCGTGTTGCTCTGTTGGTTACCCTTGGTTGTCATGCCGTTTTTGGTAATTTCCAGGTTATTGATGGCCGTTTCGTATTCCTCTTTCGAAGAGTTCAGTGTAACGTTGGCCTTTTCGTAGTCCTCTTTCGAAATAACCTGTTTTTTAAACAACTCTTCCTGACGGGCGAAATCCTTTTCAGCTTGGTCCAGATTGATTCTGGCCACGTTTACCCGCGATTCGGCAGAGTTGAGACTGTTCATGTCAGGAATGACCTTGATTTTGGCAATGATTTCATCCTTTCTGACCATTTCACCGGCCTCTTTGCACATTTCGGAAATGATACCCGAAATCTGCGGTTTGATGAGAATCTCATTGCGGGCTTCCACCTTTCCGGTAGCCACGGTCTTTTTCTCGATGCTGCCTTGGGTGACAGCTACGATTTCATAGGTTTTGACAACCGGTTTGGACTTTTTATACAAGAACGCAAAGGTTCCTGCCACGACTGCCACCAGGGCAACGATAAAAAAGATTCTGAAAAACTTTCTCATGTTTTTGACGATTATTGTGTTACTGATTTGATTTATTCTTCACCCAGCGCTTCGATTGCTTTGATCTGCATAGCCCTCCATGCCGGAAGTAATCCCGCCAGCAATCCCATAAATACCAGGATAAAGGAAGCGGCTAACGCTAAATCAAAACGGATCACGATATTTTTTAGTAAAAATTCTTTTTCAGGAGGCAGATTGTTGATAAGAAAATCGAAAATGGATAAGACACCGACACCCAGGCTTAATCCGATAAAACCGGCAATAGCTGTTAAAACCAGGCTTTCGTTCAGGATCTGGGAAATGATATTCCAAGGTTTGGCCCCCAAAGCCCGGCGAATACCAATTTCCTTGGTGCGTTCCCGGACTGAAACCAACATGATATTGCTCACACCGATGGCACCGGCCAGTAAGGTTCCGACACCCACAATCCAAATCAAGATGCGAATACCCAGAAACAGGTAACTGAACATCTTGAATTGTTTGCTGATGTTGAAACTGCCCAACGCCCTTTCATCTTCAGGGGCAATATTGTTCTGCGATTTGATAATGGTCTTGATTTCCTGCTCCAGTAAGCTGGCATCGTAGTTGGGTTTGGCTGTGGCTGCCAGAAAATGGATGATGTCGCCTTGATTGTAGGCACGTTGCATGGTCGAAAAAGGTAATACCACCATGTCATCGCTACGTCCGCCGATTTGCACCTGGCTCATGCCGGAGCCAACGCCGATCACGGTATAATAAATGCCGTTGCTGCGGATAATCTTACCGATAGGGTCTTCACCGGGTGAAAACAACTTCTCGTAAACATTCTTACCGATAAAGCAGACCTTTCTGACCTCTTCAATATCAACAATATTGATGTATCTTCCATAAATGATTTCTTGTTCTTCGATCAACTGATAATCGGGATAGCACCCGCGCACACTAAACGTACCGGTTTTATCTCCTCGCACGGTATTGTTCTCGTCTCTTCCTCCGAAAAGCATGGGAGCAAGGGCATCAAGGCCTTTGACATTGGCTTTGATGGCCACTATATCGGCATTGTGCATATTCCAGTTGCGCCCTTTCTTAAATCCTTTGAAAGGTACGGAAGTCTGTTCCGTATAGAAAAAACAGGAATTGGTGGCAAAACCCTTGATGCCCTCAGCCATACCATTTTCAAGGCCGTTGCCGACACCAAGTAAAATGGTCAGCATCAGAATGCCCCAAAAAACGCCGAAGGCGGTAAAGATGCTTCTGGTCTTGTTTCGGGTGATGGTTTGCCAGATTTCCTGCCATTTATCCAGGTCAAGCATAGAATAGTTCGTTTATTGATGATTGTTTTATTCGTTTTTATTCGGCTCGCATGGCTTCAATCGGTTTGATGCGGACAGCCTTTCTGGCCGGAAGGTATCCGGCAATCAGTCCTGCTAAAATCAGCAGCAACGTGGCTGCAACCACGATGGTCAGATCGACGGTCGGATTCATGAATATCTGTATGGATTCACCATCTTCTCCGCCATTACCGGCATTTTGACTCATTGCCATATTGAGCCCTTCAAGTATCCCGATGCCCAACATCATGCCGATATATCCGAACATACCTGTAATGACGATGGATTCCAGTAAGATGGAATTCAGGATGGTGCCTGGGGTTGCTCCCAGTGATTTTCGGATACCAAACTCCTTGGTACGCTCCTTAACCGTGATGACCATGATGTTGCCTACACCTACGATACCGGCAATCAGCGTGCAAATACCTATGAACAGGACAAACAAGTCGATGGTTGAAAATATCTTCATGGTCTGGACGTAATCAGATGCCTGATTCCATAATCCGATGGTGTTCAGGTCGTCCGGATGAACGATGAGTTCACGTCCCAGCATTGCCCGCACTCTCTGGCCAAAGTCGTCAATTTCCTCTTTTGTAGTCAGACCAAGTACCGAAAAACTGATCTGGTAAACTTCGGTTCCAATATGATAGATTTTTTGAGCCGTGTTTAGCGGGATGTAACATTCGCTACCTTCTCCACGTGATACTCTGCTGTCTATGCCGATAACCTGAAAGGACAGACCGTCCACTTTCACCCATTTTCCAAGGGGATCTTCCTCTTTGAACAAGGCTTTTGCCACTTTTTTGGGAAGAACAATCACCTTACGTTCCTGACTTATGTCATAGCCATTGATGAAACGTCCTTTGCCAGGCAATAACTTCAGGTTGTTGATGCCATTATATCCAGGTTCTACACCAGAAATCTGGTAACTGCCGCTTTCGTTTTTGTAGCTTACAGTGGAAGAACGGTTTACTTCACCTGTTATCAGTCCGATTTCCCTGAAACGGTTTTTCAGCAGGTAGACATCATTGTTGGAGAGATTCACTTTCCGGTAAGCCTTGAATCCCTTGTAAGGCATGGTGGTGCGACCCGTCCAGATCATCATGGTGTTGGTGGCGCGGTCGCTGAAATTGGAGGTGATACCATTTTTCAGACCGTTGCCAGAGCCCAGCAGGATGATAAGCATAAAGATACCCCAGGCAACCGCGAATCCCGTCAGGAATGTACGAAGCTTGTTCTCACGCATGGTGATGAGTATCTCGGTCAGGGTATCAAATTCCAGAAACCTCATGATGAACCAGCATTTCAGGGTTAATGTAATTCAGGTTGGATTCGTCTGATTCGATGATGCCATCTTTCAGGTGAATGATGCGTCTGGTTTTGTCGGCCACCGATTTTTCGTGTGTGACAATAATCATGGTAATACCTTCAGCATTTACATCGGAGAGTATCTGCATCACCTCTTCAGTAGTTACACTGTCGAGCGCACCGGTTGGTTCATCAGCCAGGATGATCTTCGGTTGTGATATCAGTGCTCTGGCGATGGCGATACGTTGTTTCTGCCCACCGGATAATTCATTCGGGAAATGATGCCACCAGTCTTTCAAACCCATCCGGTCCAGGTATTCCATGGACATTATGTGTCGTTTCTTTCGGGAAACGCCTTTGTAGTACAGGGGTAGGGCTACGTTTTCCAGCGCATTCTTGAAGTTGATCAGATTGAATGACTGAAAGACAAAGCCTACCAGTTTGTTCCGGTATTCGGCTGATTTGGTTTCCGACAGGTTTTTGATGAGTTTTTCATCCAGGTAATAATTACCGGCTTCGTAGTCGTCAAGGATGCCCAGGATATTGAGCATCGTCGATTTGCCGGAACCGGAGGCACCCATGATGGAAACAAACTCCCCCTGGTTAATTTCCATGTTCAGACCTTTCAATACATGCAATGGCTGTGCGCCGGGATAGGTCTTGTGAATATTCTCAAACTTGATCATAACGACTGGTTGTATGGTTGGTTGTTTTCGAGTGGCGTTGCCGTGTTTGAAGCGGCGTTTGTACCGGTGAACTTTTTGTAATTGCTGATGATTTCCTCGGGTGAAATTCTGAGCAAGGTCATAGTCTTGAAGAACCATGGCAAGGTGCTGTCAAAAAAATCCTCTCTCCGGTATTCAAGAATACGCTCAACAGCTTCATTCTCTACAAAGTAGCCGATGCCTCGTTTGTTAAAGACGATGCCTTTCTGCAACAGGAAATCGTAGGTTCGCAGTACCGTATTCGGGTTTACCTGTACCAGCATGCCCATATCCCTTACCGAAGGAATCTTTTCACCTGGAGGCCATTTTCCGGTCAGAATCTGCTCACAAAGCAGATCGACTATCTGGAGATAGATACTTTTATGATTGTCGAATTCCATAATGGTTAGATTTGAATGGTTTTAAGTCTGAAGAAAGCAGCAATCCAGCAAGCAAAAGGTATAACCCAGGTCGATATGATCAGGACTTTAACCAGACGTTCAAGGTCATCAAATTGTTTGATTTCATTGAAAAACGAAAATTCGTTGACACCGTTAAAGGTAAAAGATTGATTAAAACTATATTCGGTCAGACCATAGCGGTTTTTGATGATCAATCCGGTAATGATGCTGAACGTGAAAATGCTGACAAGGATAACAGCCGTCGTTTTACCGAATGGATTCTTCCGGAAAATGACAGAACCAAGGAAATACAATGATTGGAAGAAAAATAAATCTTTCAGAATATCCCAAAGCTTGCTTATGTCCGGGAAATGATAAGGGTATCCACTTCCGGTAATAAGTCCATAACTTGTAATAGCCAGAAAATGAACCAGACTGTATGCTGCTAAATAAACAACGAATGTCACTATGGTTGAATAGATAAGAGCCGCCAGGTATTTTTCGGTAATGGTTGCTGGTACCATCAGGTAATAAATACCCGACTTATCCCAGCGAAGTCGGCCAAAAACATCCAGGCTATTGATTAAGGCGGCTATGGTGACAAAAAGCCCAAAATTATCAAAGGGATTATCATCGTCCAGAATCATTCCATTGAATACCTTGAAATGATTGAGCAGAAAAATCAGGCAGAAAATGAGCAGGAACAGGCCGTGTCTGTATGCATTTTGATAGCTTATTATTTTGAATTGCTCGGCAAAGCGTTTAAATGAGAACATGGCTCGGTTGTTAAAGGTTAAACAAATGGTTGATGGTTTCCGGTTGCTCGATGCACATGTTGAACAAAGCTTCGAGGTCGATCTTGCTTTCCAGATGTTCCGGATTGTTCATGATCACCGAAAATCCTTTTGGTGTCAGTTCGGAGAACAGAACGCCCTTAGGTTGGTCAAGCGAAGTGATGATGTCGAAAAAGAGTTTGTCGCAGACCTGATCGATGGTTTTGTTCAACAGAATTTTACTGTTTTCCAGGATAATGACGGTATCAATCAATGTTTCCAGGTCACGGACCTGATGGGTTGACAGCACGATGCAGCGGTTATCTTCCATCAGTTCAGCGGCCAGCTTTCTGAACTTGCTTTTGGATGGAATATCCAGTCCGTTAGTCGGTTCGTCAAGCATGAGTAACCTGGCCCGTGTGGCCATGGCATAGCTAATGGCAAATTTCTTGCGTTGTCCGAACGACATTTTTTTCAACCGGACATCCGGTCTGATGTCAAATTCGCTCAGGCAATAGTGAAAATAGTCATAGTTGAAAGTTGGCCAGGATGGGGCGTACATTTTTACATAAACAGGTATCGTCACATCGGGCAACCATATTTCTTCTGGTAGGAAATAGATATTCTTCAGCATGTCGGGATTCCTTTTGCTGGAATCCATACCAAGTGCCTGACACGAACCGGCTTTAACAAACTGCAAGCCTGCAATGTTTTTCAACAGGGTGGTTTTCCCGGCTCCGTTCTTTCCCAGCAGACCATAAATCCTGCCGCCTTCCAGTTTTAATGAAAGGTCCTCAAAAAGAGGCTGTTTCGAACTATACGAAAAATAAATGTCTTTAAGATCTACCATATCGGTTAACATGTTTTAGTGTATTACTGAACTAAGACACTGCAAAGGAAAATGCATTTTTTGAATTATACAAGTTTTTTTGGATAATTTTTTATAAAAAACTACTTTTACAAGTAAAATTAACGACCGCTTTTTTTTTAGTGTCAAAATGCCACAAAAACACGAAGAAATATGTAGCTTTGCACACTTAAACACATTGTATTATTACAATGACGTTAATCCCAATCAATCATAACAATGTCAGTTACTAAAACCATAAAGAACGCGCTGGTTTCAGTGTATCATAAGGACGGGCTTGACGAAATCCTGAAAAAGCTTCATGAGCAAGGGGTGTCATTTTTGTCCACGGGAGGTACGCAGCAATTCATCGAAGAATTGGGGCTGCCTTGTCAGGCCGTCGAAGAGTTAACGGGTTACCCCTCCATTTTGGGAGGCCGTGTTAAAACCCTGCATCCGAAGGTTTTCGGAGGTATTCTTGCCCGCCGGGGTTTGTCGGGCGATATGCGTCAATGTGACGAATATGATATTCCCGAAATTGACCTGGTCATTGTGGACCTGTATCCGTTCGAAGATACAGTCGGATCGGGTGCTGAGGCTGAAGATATCATCGAAAAAATAGACATAGGTGGTATTTCACTTATCCGTGCTGCTGCCAAGAATTTTCAGGATGTAGTGATTGTCGCTTCCAAGGCACAATATGCCCCGCTTCTCAATATCCTGAACGAACAGGGAGCTGAAACCACCCTCGAAGACAGGAAGTGGTTTGCCAAAGAAGCGTTTGCGGTATCGTCATATTATGATTCTGCCATTTTCAACTGGTTCGATAATGGAGAAGGATCGGCTTTCCGCTGTGCGGGTAATAATGCCAAAAGCCTGCGCTATGGAGAAAATCCTCATCAACAAGGTTCGTTCTTTGGTAATTTTGATGACTCGTTTGAACAATTGCAGGGGAAGGAAATTTCTTACAACAACCTGCTTGACATAGATGCTGCCGTATCGCTGATCAACGATTTTTCAGATACAACTTTCGCCATTCTCAAACATAATAACGCCTGTGGTGTTGCTTCCCGTCCTATTTTGCTGGATGCCTGGAACGATGCGCTGGCTGGCGATCCTGTATCCGCCTTTGGCGGTGTACTGGTCACCAATGCTGTGGTGGATCAGGTGACTGCCGAAGAAATCAATAAGATTTTCTTTGAAGTAATTGTTGCTCCCGATTATGATGTGGAAGCACTTAAAATCCTGACATCTAAAAAGAACCGCATCATCCTCATACAGAAAGAATCTATCAGTACCAAAAAGCAATTCCGTTCTTTATTGAATGGTGTATTGGTACAGGACAGGGATCTCAAAACAGAGACCTCTGACGACCTGAGGCCAGTTACGATGGTTGAGCCGAACGCATTACAAATTGAAGACATGTTGTTTGCCAATAAACTGGTGAAGCACAGCAAATCCAATGCTATCGTGCTGGCTAAAAACAAGCAATTGTGCGCCAGTGGTGTCGGTCAGACATCCAGGGTCGATGCCCTGAAGCAAGCCATTGAAAAAGCAGACAACTTCAACATGGATCTGAAGGGTGCGGTTATGGCTTCGGACGCTTTTTTCCCTTTCCCTGACTGTGTGGAGATAGCTGACAAGGCCGGCATCAAGGCGGTCATACATCCGGGTGGTTCCATCAACGACCAGAAATCCATTGATTATTGCAATGAACATGGCCTGGCCATGGTCACAACCGGTTACAGACATTTTAAACATTAATACCAGTTATGAGTATTTTTTCTTTTACGCAAGAGATCGCCATGGACTTGGGTACGGCGAATACCATCATTACCCAGAACGGAAAAATCATAGTGGATGAACCCAGTATCGTGGCACTTGACCGACGCACGGACAAACTGATTGCGGTAGGTGAGAAAGCGCGTCAGATGCATGGTAAAACCCCGGAAAATATCAAGACGGTTCGTCCGTTACGGGACGGTGTGATTGCTGACTTTTACGCCGCCGAACAAATGATGCGTGGCCTCATTAAAATGGCTACTTCCCGTCAGAAGTTGTTTTCACCAAACCTTAGGATGGTGATCAGTGTGCCTTCCGGCTCAACCGAAGTGGAATTACGTGCTGTCCGCGACTCTGCCGAACACGCAGGCGGACGAGATGTCTATATGTTGTATGAACCCATGGCTGCCGCACTTGGTATTGGGATTGATGTGGAAGCACCGGAAGGGAACATGATTGTCGATATCGGTGGTGGAACGACAGAAATTGCCATCATCTCGTTAGGCGGTATCGTAGCTAATAAATCGATCCGTATTGCCGGTGATGATTTTACCGCTGACATTCAGGAATACATGCGTCGTCAGCACAATATTCGTGTTGGTGAACGTACCGCCGAAATGATTAAGATCAACGTGGGTTCGGCCCTGACCGAACTGGAGAATCCACCGGAAGATTATATTGTACATGGTCCCAACCAGATGACAGCCTTACCCATGGAAGTACCTGTATCCTATCAGGAAATTGCCCATTGCCTGGAAAAATCCATCTCCAAGGTTGAAATGGCTGTATTGAGCGCGCTGGAACAGACACCGCCTGAATTGTATTCTGATGTCGTTCGCCGCGGTGTTTATCTGGCTGGTGGTGGCGCTTTGCTGAGAGGTTTGGCTAAACGTCTGAGTGACAAAATCAACATCCAGTTCAATGTAGCTGAAGACCCATTGCATGCTGTGGCGCACGGAACTGGCATTGCCTTGAAAAATGTAGATAAGTTCAATTTCCTGATCAGGTGATCTGTCTCAGTTGAAAGTTCATTACATCGTTGCTGATTATTCGTTGTTCCTTACATACTATCATCAGTATGCTCCGGTGCGTTTCCTGATCAGTATCCTGTAGTTGACTCCCGGTTGAAACAACAAGAATAATGCCTTTGAGTATGCAGAATTTTTTACGTTTTTTCTCAAAAATCGGGTCGTTTCTGCTATTTGCCTTGTTGGAGGGTATTGCCCTATATTTGCTGTTCACATCAAACAATTATCACCAGAGTGTCTTGTTTACGTCAGCCAACCGGTTGAGCGGGAGTCTGTATTCGCTTCAGGAATCGGTGTCGGGTTATTTTTACCTGAAAAGCAATAATGAAGCACTATTGGAGGAAAATAATGAGTTGTACAAACAGGTTAATTTCCTGAAAAATGAATTAAGCCATTTGACTGACACTTCCGGAATGGCCTTGTTACGAAAGGAGGCTCCTGACGAATTTGAACTTATCCCGGCCCGTGTCATACATAACAGTGTAACAAAACAACGAAATTCCATCACGCTGAAAGGCGGACGTTTGGAGGGTATTGAACCTGAGATGGGTGTGGCCAACGCAGACGGTATTGTTGGTGTGGTCAGCCATGTTTCTGATCATTATTCCGTTGTCATTCCCGTGTTATGTCCGCCCAATCGTTTCAGTTGCAAGTTGAAACGAAGCAACACGACAGGCTCACTTATTTGGGATGGGGTAGACAGGCGTTATGCCATGCTGGAGGAAGTGCCTCCTTACGTTTCCATCTCAAAAGGTGATACGGTCGTGACAAGCGGTTATTCAGCCATCTTCCCGGAGGGTATCATGGTTGGTACCATCGAAGACTACGATGTGGGTGACGATGCCAATTACCTGAAGCTAAAAGTCAGGCTGGCTGTTCACTTTGATGCGTTGTCCAATGTACGTGTCATCCGGTTCAATGGTCAGAAAGAATACGAACAATTGAAAAAGGAGGCTGAACAATGAAGCAATTCATTAATCATTTGCTGTGGTTTGCAGGTTTGTTGCTGCTTCAGATACTATTGCTGGATAATATGCATTTTATGGGAATATTCATTCCTGTTGTCTATGTCTATGGTATCCTGAGGCTTCCTTCCAGCATGTCTGTCTATTCGGTGCTGATTATTGGTTTTCTGGTCGGATTAACGATGGATATCTTTTCCAATACATTGGGCATGCATGCCGCGGCAACAACCTTGCTTGGTTTAGTCAGGTATCCTGTGATCCGGTTGTTCGTGCTGAAAGAAGATATGAGCAGTAAAAATGTGAGTTATGTGTGGATGGGCAAAAGTGTTTTCTGGCAATATTGCCTGATACTGGTTCTCTTACATCACCTTACGTTGTTTCTGCTGGAATCCCTTTCCTTCTTCAACAGTTGGGTATTATTGCTCAAAGTGCCTGTTTGCACGTTCCTCACCATGATTTTCATTTTTGCCATGGAATTCATCAACCACAAAGATCATGCAAGGAAGCCTTGAAAACCTTCAAAGAAAGAACATCATCATTCTGATCATTGTCGTAGTATTTATCGTTTTTATTCTGCGATTGGTTTCTCTGCAGTTGTTCAATGACAAGTATAAATCTTTTGCTGACAGTAACGCTTTCTACAAAAAAACCATCTACCCTTCCAGAGGATTGATTTACGATCGCAACGGAAAACTGATGGTCTATAATAAACCATCATACGATGTACTTGTTACGGTTCGGGAAGTAGTACCGTTCGATACGCTTGATTTTTGCCGGACGGTTGGCATCACCAAGGAGGAATTTCTGCAACAATGGGAGGCCGTCAAGAGCCGTCGGCTGAATCCCGGTTATTCGTCATACACGCCTCAGGTATTTCTATCACAGTTATCGACCGAAACCTACGGCATGCTTCAGGAAAAAATGTTCCGCTTCAAGGGCTTTTCTGTCCGCAGCCGTCCGTTAAGGTCATATATGCGCCCCGTTGCTGCCCATGCATTGGGATATGTAGCTGAGGTTGGCAATAAGGATATTGAAGAAGACGCCTACTATGTGGCGGGAGACTATAATGGTCGTTCTGGTATAGAAAAGACCTATGAAACCTATCTGAGGGGTGAAAAAGGAGTGGAAGTGTTATTGCGCGATGCCCATGGCCGTATTAAAGGTCGTTACGAACAAGGTAAGCGCGATAGTAAGGCCGTACCTGGAAAGAACCTGACACTTTCCATTGACCTGGAACTTCAGGAATATGCCGAACGGCTGATGGTGAACAAACGTGGAGCCATTGTTGCGATAGAACCCGAAACGGGTGAAATCCTGACATATGTGTCAGCACCGACGTATGATCCAGGTTTGCTGGTTGGCAGATCCAGAGCGGCTAATTACAAAATGCTGGCATCTTCACCTCACAAAATATTCCTGAATCGCCCCATTCAGTCGAATTATCCGCCGGGATCCACTTTTAAACCCGCTCAGGGCCTTGTGTTGCTTCAGGAACACATCATCACGCCAAATACGTCTGTCAGTTGTTCTCAAGGTTATTATTACGCACCTGGCCGAAGGGTGGGCTGTCATGTGCATGCTTCTCCGCTGGCTTTGGTCGGGGCTGTCGCCAATTCCTGCAATGCCTATTTTTGTTCCGGATACCGGGCAATGATGGATCATTCCAAGTATGAGAATGTTCAGCAGGCCATGGATGTGTGGAAAGATCACATGGTATCGTTGGGTTTCGGATACAAGCTGGGCGTAGATATTCCTTACGAAAAACGGGGATTGATTCCAAACAGTCAATACTATAATAAATGGTATGGAAAAAGAGGATGGAAAGGAGCCACGATTATTTCCAATGCTATCGGGCAAGGCGAAGTCCTGGTCACTCCCATGCAACTTGCCAATTTCTGTACCATTATCGCGAACAGGGGTTGGTACAAAACGCCCCATTTGGTAAAAGGCATTGAAGGAGAGAACATTGATCCAAAATACACCGAAAAGCATGTAACCAGTATTGATTCTTCGTACTATAAATACATAGTCGAAGGCATGAAGGGAGCCACACTTCACGGAACGGCGTATGGCGCAGCCGTCGAAGGTATCGAGATTTGTGGTAAAACAGGAACGGCTCAGAATCCTCCGTTTCCGGATCATTCCATTTTCATTTGTTTTGCTCCGGCTGAAAAGCCAAAAATCGCTATGCTGGTGTTTATTGAAAACGGTGGTTTTGGTGCAACCTGGGCTGTGCCTATGGCCAGCATGTTGCTTGAGCAATACTTGAAGGGAAGTATAGCTGAAAACCGCTTATGGATGGAGGACAGATTGTTGAATGCTGAAAATCTGATGAGATTTGTACCGAAGTGAAAAAAGACATTTCTGGAAAGTACTGGATTGGTCAGTTATCCTGATCTACGTCGTACTTTGCGTCATTGGTTGCCTGAGCATCTATGGGGCAAGCTATGATTTTGAGCAACCTGGATTCTTTGATATGGCCCAACGGTCAGGTAAGCAATTTCTTTGGTTTGCGCTGGCGTTATTTATCGCTTTCTCCATTCTTATGATGGATTCAAACAAGTATTTTTCCTGGGCCTTTTTAATCTATGCCATACTGATGGTGCTGATGGTGCTGACTATCTTTGTGGCCCAGGATATCAAAGGCTCCAGATCCTGGTTGGTTTTTGGGCCAATCCACCTGCAACCGGCCGAATTTGCCAAAGTGGCGACAGCGTTGGCCATATCCAGGGTGATGGGCTCTTATACGTTTAATCTGAAGCGATCCAATCAATCGTCTATAATCGTGTTATTGTTGTTGATTCCTTTCGCGTTGACTATTCTGCAAAAAGAAACCGGTTCAGCACTGGTGATTCTTTCTTTTATGCTGATGCTCTACAGAGAAGGGATGCCTGGTATTATCTTGTTTTTTGTGGTTTGTCTTGTCAGTTTTTTTATTATCGGCATACGGTTTGGGGAAAATGTCTTTTTAACCTACACGTCAGTTGGTCAGTTTACTGTCTTGCTATTGGTTCTGTTAGTCATTTGCGGCATGCTGATCAGTTACCGAAACGATATCAAGACAATGAAACACATCATTATTGGTAATGTAACCGGATTGTTGATTGGACTGCTGTTGAATATGTTTGGCTGGGTGAAATTTGATTTGTGTCTGCTGCAACTTGGTTTGCTCGGAGTGACGGTCCTGTTTTTAGCGTTGCAATCATTGATTAAACGTTCGGTAACCTATATGCTGATAGGCTGTTTTATCATTGCTTCCGCCGGTTTCCTTTATGCGACAGATCACGTATTCAACGACATTCTGGAACCACATCATCAGCAACGCATCAAAGTGCTGCTGGGAATGGAGCAGGATTTGGGCGGTGCAGGCTACAATGTCAATCAGTCAAAGATCGCCATTGGCTCAGGTGGTTTCTTTGGTAAAGGATTTCTGAATGGAACACAAACCAAGTTAAAATATGTTCCTGAACAAGACACGGACTTTATATTCTGTACAGTTGGGGAAGAACAAGGATTTTTTGGCTCATTGGTGGTACTGGCATTGTACCTGACTTTACTGATTCGATTGATCCAGATGGCGGAACGTCAAAAATCCGCTTTTTCCCGGATATATGGGTACTGTGTTGTCAGTATCCTTTTCTTCCATTTTTTTATCAATGTGGGAATGGTGCTGGGTTTGGTGCCTGTCATTGGTATTCCCTTGCCGTTTCTGAGTTATGGAGGGTCCTCGCTTTGGGCTTTTACCATCCTCTTGTTTATATTCATCCGCCTCGATGCAGACCGTTCAATGAATGGGTAATTGTTATAATCAGAAAATTAAGAAAGGCTACTCTTCCGTATCCGTATATATGCGGAGGCCGAGATCGGCGAGTCCTGTCAGGAGGCTATCTCGAAGGCCATGACTGATTTCTATCCGAAACCAGTGTGAAGAATCGTTTTCCGGAAAGAAAAGGTCAGGTAAACGATAGCTGATGTTGTAGAAAGAACCCCAGCCAGACCCCAGCCATCTTCCGTTCGGGTTGGCCAATATCCAGTTGACCGAATCATTCCTGATAAGACTATCGGAGGTAGCAGTCTGAATATAAAGCCATAAATTCTGATAGGGATAGTTGTTGGAATGTCGGAGATTCAGCTCGAGATGTACGCGATCGGGAGTATTGGAAGGCAGGCTGTCACTGAAACAGACTGCGTCATTCATATCCCATCCCTTCTCTTTAAAAACGGTCGAATGGTGGTAGCTGGTGCCTTTCTGACACGATATGACGGACAGTATCAGCCCCGATAATACGGCGGAAATGGCTGCAGTGCGTAACGTCTTTCGCTTCATGGAGGTCATTCGGATTTTACGTTGTTTTTTGACTGATTCCGTTGTGGCTTTTCAAAACGAGGTTTGTTTCCTGGTTGATTGCCAGCGTTTGAAGGCTTTTTACCGCTTGGCTGACGGCTATTCCCTTGTAAACCGGGTTGCGGCTTGTTGCCGCGATCTTCCTTTCCTGAGCGGGGTTTGTCATTCCGGGGTTGAGAAGAGGGAGCAGGCTGTTTGTTCTCTGTCTCGTTTTGTCCTTTTACCAGATCAGGGCGTCTGTCACGGTGTTTTTTATTTTTGTGAGATTTCCTGGTCTTGTCAAAACGATCGAGCCCGTCCTCGGTAAGTATATCCCCGAATTCACTTTTCTTTTCTACTTCCAGCACTTCAGCTAAGCTGTCTACGCGGATACCTTTCCGGTTGAGCTGGATGATGTTTTTCACGCGTTCTACCGGAATGGTCACTTCATTGGAAAGAAAATCCTTGCTGGTAGAATAGGTCATCATCCGTTTCAGGATGTCAGTTTTAAACAAGTAATAGCTACAATCGTTGGTTTCCAAAACAATGTCCCTGGCAGGAAAATCACGGGACGATTCCACATAGGTGTCTATTTCATAATTCAGGCAACACTTTAATTTGGCACACTGGCCGGCCAGTTTTTGAGGATTCAGTGAAAGATCCTGATACCTGGCAGCACTGGTGGAAACCGAGACAAAACTGGTCATCCAGGAAGAACAGCATAACTCCCTTCCGCAGGGACCCACACCTCCAATACGACCGGCCTCCTGACGGGCACCGATCTGTTTCATCTCAATTCGAATCCTGAAGGTCTCAGCTAACACCTTGATAAGTTGCCGGAAATCGACTCTGTCATCGGCAATGTAATAGAAGATAGCCTTGTTGCCGTCACCCTGGTATTCCACATCGCCGATTTTCATATTCAGATGCAGATCTTCGGCTATCTTGCGGGATTTGAGCATGGTTTCGTGCTCCAATGCTTTGGCCTCTTCGTATTTTTCGAGATCAACCGGCCTGGCTTTACGGTAAACACGACGTACTTCCTGGTGCTCGAACCGGTAATTGTTTTTTTTCATCTGCTTCAGCACCAGGGCACCCGTAAGCGTTATTTCCCCGATATCATGTCCGGGACTGGATTCAACGGCTACAATATCCCCTTTTTCAAGCGGTAACTTGTTGCTGTTGAGATAATAGCTTTTCCGTGTATTTTTGAATTGCACTTCCACCCAATCGGTCAGATGCTGGGCTTCAGTCAGATCGCTTAACCAGTCGAAGGTATTGAGTTTTTTTAGTTTTTGGGCGCAGCACACTCTTTTACCGTTGCAGCAGGGAAATTTATCCTGGGTGTTATCCATTGTCGTTTTGTCCTTTTTGACTTACTGACAAAAGTAGGCATTTTTTGATAAAAAAGAGAACATGTTACTTCTTGAACAACATAATGGTCTGAAGAGCCAGATCGAAAAATACGAGTCTGGCATTGACGTTGCCTTCGATATGTTGTTCGGCCAACGCCAACTCCTCCATAAATGCCTGAATGTTCCTATGATTGATGTAGGGTGAAAACCTGGTTGAAAAGGCTCTTTCTGCCTGATTCAGGTAACTTAGATCTGCCTGTCCGAGGTTTAGGATAAAGTTCTCCCGTACCAGCCGTTGGGCATACGACAGGTATTTTTTTTCCTGTTCCCTGCCGGATTTGGCCATTTCGTCAGCCCAGCCTTTAAGGTCTTTCAGGCTTTGTTGTTTTTCAAACTTCTTTTCAGGTGTAAAATGGGCAATGGTATAGGCCCCTCGCATGCATCGGATGAATTGTTCCAGAAACCAGGTATTCTCATTATTGGACTGTCCGTTTTCGATGGCTTTGAGGTAGCTTCCTTCAGCCATTCGGCAACAGTCCAGTGCTTCCTGATCACTTAGCGTACAGGCTGATTGCAACGCTGTTTTCAGTGTCTCCGTATCTATTCCTTTCACGCGGATCAATTGGGCACGCGAAAGGGTAGTAGCCAGTAACTGGTCACTGTTTTCGGTTACCATCAGAAATATGGTCTTGGCAGGTGGTTCCTCGAGCAATTTCAACAATTTGTTGCTGCAGGTGTCGTTCATCTTTTCCGGCAGCCAGATAATCATAACTTTGTAGTCAGATTCATAGGCTTTGAAGTTCAGTTTACGGATTATTTCATCGCTTTCTTCAGCATAGATCATACCCTGGGCATTTTCTGCCTTGATGTATGCCATCCATTGATGATAACTGAAATATCTCTGTTCCAGCACAATTTTTCGCCAGAACGGCATGAAATCATCGCACACCCATTTTTTACTGGAGTTTGGTTTAAAAATGGGGAATACAAAATAGGTGTCAGGGTGAATCAGCTTATTGAATTGCTGACAGGACGTACACGTCCCACACGCATCCTGTTCCCCTCTCTCCGTACAACAAATATATCTGGCGTAAGCAATGGCCAGCTGCAGCGTGCCGGTGCCCGATGCGCCGGAAATCAGCTGGGCATGTGGTATTTGCCCGTCTTTCACCGTTTGAATGAAACGCTGTTTGATTTTCTCTTGTCCGATGACATCACGAAAGTACATAGCCTATTGTTTGATCTGTTTGGATTGTTTACTAACGCGTATCACCACAACGATGAGACTGATCAGCAGCTGGTGTTTGTGTTTTTCCCTGTACGCCATGTTTTTATTGAAGTCGTACAAAGATAAAAATTTTGAGCAAAGTCACCGGAACTTTTCACGTGCACCTGTATTTTTTAGCAAAAATTAGGTACATTTGTCGCCTCAAAAGGAGAGTTGGCAGAGTGGTCGATCGTGGCAGACTCGAAATCTGTTGTACCTTTCGAGGTACCGGGGGTTCGAATCCCTCACTCTCCGCAAACAGTCTAAGACAGACGAAAGAAAATCTAAGACAAATCCCGTAAAATCAAGGTTTTACGGGATTTTTTATTGTTTGTCACTGACGTCTGAAAGTCAAGAAAAAGACAG
>Ga0153915_10000791_pt1 | contig 29241 bp, 36 predicted proteins | sample Opewatmetagenome_2_FD_107003 | JGI IMG/M metagenome (GOLD analysis project Ga0153915, IMG submission 107003) | Freshwater wetland microbial communities from Ohio, USA - Open water 3 Core 3 Depth 3 metaG | ecosystem: Environmental > Aquatic > Freshwater > Wetlands | place: USA: Ohio, Lake Erie...
CCTCTTCGCGAAGACGACTGGCGCGCAGATCCCGATCGACGGCGGCAACGAGCGGGTGATCTGAGGGCTCCGATGAGCTCGCGGCCTGCTCCTGGAGTCGAAAGCGCCGGAGGCGCAGCGCGTACACTACTTCGGCGCGCCTTCGGACGCCGCCGGCACTGGCTGCGGAGATTCGAGCAGTCTGCCGTCGGGTCCAAATGCCAGGGTCACTGACTTCGAGTTCGCCTTCATCTGCCCGTCTGAATCCGACCAGACGCACAAGAGTATGCCGCCCGACTGCGTCGAGGTGTACGTCGGCTCACCGTACAGGCGCTTCGCATCGTCCAGTGTCGCGACGCCGGGCTCGAGGCTCTTCGCCCGCGTCGGATCGGAGTCATGTCCCACCGTCGCGCAGCCCATTACGACGACAGCAGCGATGGTGAAGATCGCCTTCGTCATGTGGTCTTGTTCAGCCAGCGTCGGCTGCCTCCCGGCGCTCGACCGCCGTCAAGGTGGTCAGCCTATCCCATCGACGCCACATATCAAGGGGTTGGCTGCTCCGCGGAGGAAAGTCCGGGGCCAGGGAGGGCCGCTCGAGCGTTTCGTGGTCTCGTTTCCGAATCCGGTTGCCACGTTCTTCCCGTAGAGTGAGACTTCTGGGGTACGGGATCTCGAATCCAGCGAAGGGGACAGCATGCCAGACCAGAAGCCGGGTGAGCCGGGACAAGAAGGGATGCTCGAGAAGGCCGCCGAGAAGGCGCAGGAGATCAAGCAGGTGGTCGAGGCCGAGGTGAAGGCCGCGGCCGGCGCGGCCAGGAGCGCGTTCTCCGAGACCGCGGCGGACGTGGCCGAGGCCGGAAAGGCCGTTGCCGATGAGGTCGTCGCCGCCGGGGAGGCGATCCGCGAGCAGGGCAAGGTGATCCGCACCCGGGCGAGGAGGATCGCGGCCAAGGCAAAGGCCGGGGGCCGGAAGATCGGCCGCAGCGCGAAGAAGCTCGCCGGGAGGGCCCGCGCCCAGGGGCGAAGGATCGGCGGCGCCGCGAGGAGGCTCGCGAAGGGGCGCAAGGCGGCGAAGAAGCCCGTCGCCAGGAAGGGCAAGGCCGGGACCCGGAAGCCGCGGCGCACGCGCCGGTAGACGGCCGGTTGCCGGCCGCGCCTCGTGGCCACGGGGCGGGGTGGGGGCTCGCTCCCCGCCGCGCGCCCATGACGCGGCGCGAGCGCCGCAAGCTGCGGCCGATCTCGACGAGGCCGGCCCGCGCGGGGTGGCCTTTCCATTTGGCCCGGCCTGCGGTACGCAGGGAGGGACTCAGGTGCAGGGCACCAGGAACGGGAGCTCCCGCATGGCCACGAAGCCCGCCCGGAAGCAGAGGCCCGCCGCGCCCACCCCCACGGGCAGCCGCCGCAAGGCCACGCCGCCCGCGCCGGGGAAGGCCAAGGACCCGGTCTACCGGCGCGAGGAGCTGACGCGCATCCTCGCCGAGCGCGAGGCCTGGACCGCCGCCGAGCTCGCCGAGACACTGGTGCGCGCGCCGAGGCGCCGGCGCGAGTTCCACACCGACTCGGGCATCCCCATCCCCGACGTCCTCGACCCGGCGAGCCGACCCGACGAGGACTACCGGCGCGACGTCGGCTTCCCGGGCCGCTATCCGTACACGCGCGGGACTCAGCCCACGATGTACCGCGGCCGCCTCTGGACCATGCGCCAGTTCGCCGGGTTCGGCTCGCCCGAGGACACGAACCGGCGCTTCAAGTACCTTCTCGGCCAGGGCATGACGGGCCTCTCCACCGCCTTCGACATGCCCGCGCTCATGGGCTACGACTGCGACCACGCCCTGAGCCGGGGCGAGGTCGGCAAGGAGGGCGTGGCCGTCTCGAGCCTCCGGGACTTCGAGGTCCTCTTCGCCGGCATCCCCCTGGGCGAGGTCACGACCTCCATGACCATCAACGCGAGCGCGGTGGTGGCGCTCGCCATGTACGTCGCGGTCGGCGAGAAGCAGGGCGTGCCGCGCGCCCGGCTCGGCGGCACCCTCCAGGCCGACATGCTGAAGGAGTACATCGCGCAGAAGGAGTGGATCGTCCCGCCGCGGCCGGCGGTGAAGATCGTCTGCGACATGGTCGAGTTCTGCGCGCAGGAGATGCCGCGCTGGAACCCCATCTCGATCAGCGGCTACCACATCCGCGAGGCCGGGGCGACGGCGGTGCAGGAGCTGGCCTTCACGCTCGCCGACGGCATCGAGTACGTGCAGGAGTGCGTGGACCGGGGGATGGACGTGGACGCCTTCGCGAGCCGGCTCTCCTTCTTCTGGGACGTCCACAACGACTTCTTCGAGGAGGTGGCGAAGTTCCGGGCCGCCCGCCGCATCTGGGCCCGCACCATGAAGGGGCGCTTCGGGGCGAGGAGGCGCGAGTCGCTGCTCCTGCGCACCCACGCCCAGACCGCCGGGGTCTCCCTCACGGCTCAGCAGCCCTACAACAACGTGGTCCGCACAGCGCTGCAGGCCTTCGCGGCGGTGCTCGGCGGCACCCAGTCCCTCCACACCAACTCGCTCGACGAGACCTACGCGCTCCCCACCGAGGAGGCGGTGACCATCGCCCTGCGCACGCAGCAGATCATCGGCTACGAATCCGGCGCCGACCGGGTGGTGGACCCGCTCGCCGGCAGCCACTACGTCGAGTACCTCACCGACGAGATGGAGCGGCGGGCCCTCGACTACATCCGCCGGATCGACGAGATGGGCGGAATGCTCCGCGCGGTGGAGGAGGGCTTCCCGCAGAAGGAGCTGGCGGAGAGCGCCTACCGCTGGCAGCGTGAGGTGGAGTCGGGCGAGCGAACCGTCGTCGGTGTGAACCGGTTCCAGGTCGAGGAGGAGGAGCCCATCTCCCTCCTCAAGATCGACGAGACCGTGGCTCGCGCGCAGGGCGAGCGCCTCCGGGCGGTGAAGGCCGAGCGCAGCGCCGATCGGGTGGCGGACACGCTCGCCGGCGTCGAGCAGGCCTGCCGCGATGGCGCCAACGTCGTGCCGCCGGTCATCGAGGCGGTGAAGGCCTACGCCACCCTCGGCGAGATCTGCGACGTCTTCCGCAAGGTCTGGGGCCAGTACCGCGAGGACGGGCGGTTCTGACCCGCGACTGGACCGACGCCTACTACGGCGACCTCTACTACGAGTCGGTCGCCGACCTCCTCACGGCGCGCCTCTCGTCCTTCGAGGCGGAGCTCATCCGGAGGCTCCTCGCGCTCGGGCCGGGGGAGCGCGTGCTGGACCTCGCCTGTGGCCACGGCCGCCACGCCCGGGCGATCTCGCCGGAGGTGGGGGTCCTCGTCGGCATCGACCGCAATCCCGACTACCTCGCGCGGGCGCGGCGAAGCGGGGCGCACCTCGTCCGGGGCGACCTGCGCGCGCTTCCCTTCCGGCCCGGCGCGTTCGACGCCATCTACTCCTGGTACTCGTCCCTGTTCATGTACGCGGACGGCGAGAACCTCCGCGTCCTCGCCGCGGCGGCGCGGCTCTTGCGGCCCGGCGGCCGCATGCTCGTCCACCACGACAACCCGCTGCGCCTCGCCCGGCAGACGGAGGCCCGCGCCGGCTGGGACCTCGCCGGGGGAGGGCGGGTGGAGGAGACGAGCCGCTTCGACCCCGCGACCGGCGTGGACGTCTGCGAGCGCCACCTGACGCGCCGCGACGGGACGGTGTTGGCGGGGACGGCCCGTTTGAGGTACTACAGGCCGGAGGAGTGGGCGGCGCTCGCACCCGGCGCCGGCCTCCGTCTCCTGCGAATCACCAGCACCTGGCAGGCGGACAGCATCACCGAACGTCTCGACGACGACGCCCCCGATCTCATCGCCCTCGCGGAGAAGGTCTGAATGAGCCCGAAAGCGAAAGAGCGCCCCCTGCGGATCCTCGTCGCCAAGCCCGGCCTCGACGGCCACGACCGCGGGGCCAAGATCGTCGCCCGCGCCCTGCGCGACGCCGGCTTCGAGGTCATCTACACGGGCCTGCACCAGACACCCGAGATGATCGTCGCCGCCGCCATCCAGGAGGACGTGGACGCGGTCGGCCTCTCCATCATGTCCGGAGCCCACTTGACGCTGTTCCCGGCCATCGTGGACCTCCTCCGGCAGAAGGGGGCGGGCGACATCCACGTCTTCGGCGGCGGCATCATCCCGCAGGACGACATCCCCGGCCTCAAGGCCGCCGGCATCGAAGAGGTCTTCCTTCCGGGGGCCTCGACCGAGGCCATCGTGAAGTGGATCCGGGAGCACATCCGCCCGCGCGCCGAGGCGGCGTAGGCCCCGCCCGCGCGGCCGGCGCTCGCGGCCGTTAATCATGGGCCAGATGGCGAAGCGCATCACGGTCTACGAGGTGGGACCGCGCGACGGCCTGCAGAACGAGGCCCGCGTCGTCCCGACCGAGGGCAAGCTCGCCCTCATCCGGGCGCTCGCGGAGGCCGGCCTCCCGCGGATCGAGGTCGCGAGCTTCGTCTCGCCGAAGTGGATCCCGGCCGTGGCCGACTCGGAGGAGGTGACCGAGCGGCTGCCGGCGCTGCCCGGGGTGGGCTACGTGGTCCTCGTCCCGAACGAGCAGGGGCTGGAGCGCCTGCTCGTGGCGCTCGGCAAGGCGGGGCCGGCCCACCCGCCGGTGGACGCCGCCGTGTTCATCTCCGCGTCCGAGACCGACAACAAGAGGAACGCCAACAAGACCATCGACGAGACCTTCCGGGACTTCGACGCGGTGGTCGGGCCGGCGCTGCAGCGCGGGCTGCGGGTCCGCGGCTACGCCTCCACGGTCTGGGGATGCCCCTACGAGGGCAAGGTCGAGCCGAGGAAGGCGGTCGCCATCGCCGAGCGGCTGCTCGCCCTGGGCTGCTACCAGGTGTCGCTCGGCGACACCATCGGCGTCGGCACGCCCAACCAGACCCGGGAGATCCTGGACCTCCTGCTCGGGCGCGCCCGTCCAGGCTCGATCGCCATGCACATGCACGACACCCGAGGCACGGCGCTCGCGAACGTGCTCGTCGGGCTCGAGGCCGGTATCTCCACCTTCGACGCGTCGGTGGGCGGGCTCGGCGGCTGCCCGTACGCGCCGGGCGCGTCGGGGAACCTCGCCACCGAGGACCTCGTCTACCTGCTCCACGGCATGGGGTACTCGACCGGCGTCTCCTGGGACCGGCTCATCGCGGCGGGGGAGCTGGCGCAGCGGCTCGTCGGCCGGCCGCTCCCCGGCAGGGCGCTCCAGGCCGAGCTGGGCGCGCGGGATCGCGCCGAGGGCGGCGCCGCCTAGCGCGGGCCGAGGTGTGCCATGGAATGGATCGTCGAGGACCTGGGCGCCGTCGAGAGGTGGACCATAGACGGCGAGGCGCGCCGCAACAGCCTGTCGATGGCGATGGTGGGCGAGCTGAACGACCATCTCCGCCGCGTCGAGGAGCGCAGGGCGCTGCGGTGCGTGGTGCTCACCGGCAAGGGCGACAAGGCGTTCTGTGCAGGAGCGGACCTGAAGGAACGGGCTCGGATGTCCGACGACGACGTCCACGCCTTCCACGTGGCGCTGCGGCAGGCCCTCCGCGGCATCGAGAGCGCGCCCCAGGTGTTCGTGGCGGCCCTGAACGGCGCGGCGCTGGGCGGGGGCCTCGAGCTGGCGCTCGCGTGCGACCTGCGCATCGTCGCCCCCGGCGCCGAGCTGGGGCTGCCCGAGGTGGGGCTCGGCATCATCCCGGGCGGCGGCGGGACGCAGCGGCTGCCGCGGGCCATCGGCGTCGCCCGGGCGAAGGACCTCATCCTCACCGGCCGCCGCGTCGGCGCCGCGGAGGCGCTCGCCCTGGGGCTCGTCTCGCGGGTGTCCGCGCCGGACAAGCTGCGCGAGGACGCGCTGGCGCTGGCCGAGCAGGTGGCCCGCAACGCCCCGGTGTCCCTGCGGCAGGCGAAGCGGGCGGTGGACGGGGGGCTCTCGCTCCCGATCGAGGAAGCGCTGGACCTCGAGCACCGCATGTACCAGGACTGCGTGGGGACGAAGGACCGGGTGGAGGCCCTGCGAGCCTTCGCGGAGAAGCGCAAGCCCGACTTCACGGGAGAGTAGACCGCATGGCCAAGGACGACGGCGCACTCGAGGAGTACAAGGGGGAAATCGAAGAGCTGGCGAGCGAGCTGGTGGTGGACGCAGTGGTGCCGGTCTAGGAAGCCGAGCAGGAACGGGAGCCCACACATGGACTTCGAGCTCGACGAGGCGCATCGCGAGATCCAGCGGATGGTGCGGCAGTTCTGCGAGGAGGAGGTGAAGCCGCACGCCCGGCGCTGGGACGAGGCCGGCACGTTCCCGCGGGAGGTGGTGGCGAAGCTCGGCGAGCTGGGCGTCATGGGCATCTCGGTGCCGGAGGAGTACGGCGGCGCCGGGATGGACAGCCTGGCCGTCGCGGTGGCGGTCGAGGAGGTCGCCAAGGTGGACGGCTCCCTCGCCCTCACGGTGGCGAGCCACAACGGCCTCGGCTCCTCCCAGATCCGCTACTTCGGGAGCGAGGTCCAGAAGCGCAGGTGGCTCGTGCCGCTCGCCCGCGGCGAGAAGCTCGCCGCCTGGGGCCTCACCGAGGCGGGCAGCGGCTCGGACGCCGCCGCCATGCGGACCGCCGCCGTCCGCAAGGGCGACGGGTGGGTGCTGAACGGCTCGAAGATGTTCATCACCCAGGGGACGGTTGGCGACGTCTTCGTGGTTCTCGCCCGTACCGATCCCGCGAAGGCGCAGAAGGGCATCACCGCCTTCGTGCTGGAGAAGGGGATGAAGGGCTTCAGCCAGCGCGCCATTCACGGGAAGCTCGGCATGCGCTCCTCCGACACCGCCGAGCTGGTGATGGAGGACGTGGTGGTCCCCGACGAGAACCGAATCGGCGAGACGAACCAGGGCTTCGCGAACACCCTCTCCATCCTCGACCGCGGCCGCATCACCATCGGGGCCCTGGCGGTCGGCCTCGGGCAGGGGGCGCTGGAGGCGGCGCGGGACTACGCCAAGGAACGCCAGGCGTTCGGCAAGGCCATCGCCGAGTTCCAGGCCATCGCCTTCATGCTCGCCGACATGGCGACCGAGATCGCGGCGGCGCGGCTCCTCGTGCACCGGGCCGCGGCGCTGGCCGACGCCGGCAAGCGCTTCGGCCAGGAGGCCTCGATGGGCAAGCTCTTCGCCTCCGAGGCGGCGATGCGGGCCACCACCAAGGCCATCCAGATCCACGGCGGCTACGGCTACACCCGCGAGTTCCCGGTGGAGCGCCACTTCCGCGACGCCAAGCTGTGCGAGATCGGCGAGGGAACGAGCGAGGTCCAGCGGCTCGTCATCGCCCGGTCGATCTTGAGGTAGATGGCGAGCGCCCAGTCCATCGGCGAGCGAGTGCTCCGCGGCGAGGTGCGGGCCGCGGCGCGGCTCATGCGCGATCTCGAGGACGGGCTTCCGGCGGCGCGAGAGACGCTGCGCGGCCTGTTCCCGCGGACGGGCAAGGCCTACGTGGTCGGCCTGACGGGCGCGCCCGGCGCGGGCAAGTCATCGCTCACCGACCGGCTCATCGCCCACCACCGCGTGGCGGGACGCACCGTGGGGGTGGTGGCGGTCGACCCGACGAGCCCCTTCTCCGGAGGGGCCATCCTCGGCGACCGCATCCGCATGCAGGACCACGCCCTCGACCCGGGCGTCTTCATCCGCTCCCTCGCGACGCGCGGCCACCTCGGCGGCCTCTCCCGCGCCACCGCCGACGTGGTGCAGGTGCTGGACGCCATGGGCAAGGACGTGGTCCTGGTGGAGACGGTCGGCGTCGGGCAGGACGAGATCGAGGTGGCGGAGCTGGCCCACACGGTGGTGGTGGTCGCCGTCCCGGGCATGGGCGACGACGTCCAGGCCATCAAGGCCGGGGTGCTCGAGATCGCCGACGTCTTCGCGGTGAACAAGGCGGACCGCGAGGGGGCCGACCGGACGGTGCGCGACCTCCAGGTGATGCTGGAGCTGCGGCGCAGCACGGCCACGCGCCCCTCGCTGGAGCACGACGAGTCGCACCAGCTCCGGCAGACCGGGGCGTGGGACCCCCACGACCCGGGCTACTGGGAGCCGCCGGTCGTGAAGACCGTGGCGACGCGCGGAGAGGGCGTGGCCGATCTGGCCGGCGCGGTGGAGTCCCACCGCCGGCACCTGGAATCGACCGGCGAACGGGCCCTTCGCGAGGTGGCCCGGGCGCGAGCGGCCTTCGTCACCCTCCTCCGCGAGCGGCTTCTCGAGGAGGCCCTGCAGCGGCTCGCCGCGGAGGAGGGGCAGCTCGACGAGATCGCCGCGCGCATCGCCTCGCGGTCGGCGGACCCGTACGGTCTCGTCGACGAGCTGGCGGCGCGGCTATGAACGGTCGCCCATGATCGGGAAGCATGCGTAGAATGGCGGGAGGCATGGGAGACACCGAGCCCTTCCCGGCGGCGCCGCCCCTCGGACCCGACGCGGCCGTGGCGGAGCTGGAGCGGCGGCTGGGCGTGCCCGTGGCCGATCGGGGCCTCGCGCTCGCGGCCCTCACCCACAAGTCCTACGTGAACGAGCACCGCGGCGAGGGGCTGCAGGACAACGAGCGGCTCGAGTTCCTCGGCGACGCGGTCATCGACCTCGCCGTCTCGCACCGGCTCATGGAGCGCTTCCCCGAGGCGCGGGAAGGGGAGCTGTCCAAGATCCGGGCGGCGGTGGTGGACGAGGTGGGGCTCGCCGCCGTGGCCCGATCGCTCGACCTCGGGGCACTGCTCCGGGTGGGGCGCGGCGAGGAGCTGACCGGAGGGCGGCAGAAGGCCTCCCTGCTCGCCGACGCCATGGAGGCGGTCGTCGCCGCGCTGTACCTCGGCAGCGGGATGGCCCCGGTGATGGCGCTCGTGGACCGGTTCGTCGCCGACGCCTTCGCCCGCGCCTCCGCGGGCACGCTCGACCGGGACTACAAGACGCAGCTTCAGGAGTGGGCCCAGAGCCGGCTGCGCGCCGGGCCGCGCTACCGCGTGGTGGCCGAGCACGGGCCGGACCACGACAAGACCTTCGACGTCGAGCTGGAGATCCGGGGCGAGGTCCTCGGACGCGGGGTAGGGCACTCCAAGAAGGATGCCGAGCAGGCGGCGGCCAGGCAGGCGCTCGACGAGCTGGCCGCGCGCGTCGCGGCGCCGCCGCCCGAGCCGGAACCGCCCCCCGCCATCGCGGCGCCTCCGCCGGGGCCGGCGCATGCCGCCCCGGCGAGGAAGCGCCGCGCCCCGGGGCGGAAGAAGGCGCCCTCGAGGAAGGCGCCCCGCCGCCGCACCGCGAGTCCGAGGAAGAAGCGGTAGCCGGGCGCTTTCCGTTGCGGAGCCGGGGGCGCCGCGGCTAGCATGCCGCGCATGAGAACGCTCGCCATCGCCACCGCCGCCTCGCTCGCGCTCCTCGCGCGGCCCGCGCTCGCCGAGGACCTGTACGCCACCTTCGAGACCTCCGCCGGCAAGATCGGGGTGAAGCTCCTCTCCGCCGAGGCGCCGAAGACGGTGAGGAACTTCGTGGACCTCGCCGAGGGCAAGAAGGAGTGGACCGATCCTTCCACCGGCAAGAAGGTGAAGAAGCCGCTCTACGACGGGACCCTCTTCCACCGCGTGATCCCGAGCTTCATGATCCAGGGCGGCGACCCGCTGACGCAGGGCGGGGCCGTGGGCGGCACCTCCGCGGCGGGGCGGCCCTTCGGCACCGGCGGGCCGGGCTTCGAGTTCGAGGACGAGCTGAAGGCGGGCGACCGGCCCTTCGAGAAGCCCTGCCAGCTCGCCATGGCGAACCACGGCCCCGACACGAACGGCTCTCAGTTCTTCATCACCGAGGGGCACGGAGCGATGGTCCCGCAGCTCAACCCGCGCGCCTGCGACTCCAAGTCCGGGCTGTGCGGCTACACCCGCTTCGGCGACGGCGTCTGCGGCTGCGACCTGGTCGGCCAGATCGCCCGCGCCGGCAACTCCAGGACGCGGCTCGTCAAGGTCGTCATCTCGAAGCAGCCCCCCACCTGCAAGTAAGGAGCGAACCATGGCCGAGGAGATGTACGCGACCTTCCAGACGTCGATGGGCGACATCGTCGTGAAGCTCATGCCGCAGAAGGCGCCGAAGACGGTCGAGAACTTCGTCGGGCTCGCCGAGGGGACGCGGGAATGGACCGACCCGAGGACCGGGCAGAAGCAGAAGACGCCGCTCTACGACGGCACCGTGTTCCACCGGGTCATCCCGCAGTTCATGATCCAGGGGGGCGACCCGCTCGGGACCGGAACCGGCGGCCCCGGCTACCGCTTCGCGGACGAGATCGGCCCGGACAACAAGTTCTCGAAGGCGGGCCTGCTCGCCATGGCCAACGCCGGCCCCAACACCAACGGCTCGCAGTTCTTCATCACCGAGGTCCCGACGCCGCACCTCGACCGCGGCCACACCATCTTCGGCGAGGTGGTGAAGGGCGGCGACCTCGTCGCGAAGATCGCCAAGGCCGGGAACGCCAAGACCCGGCTCGAGAAGGTCACCGTCACCCGCGGGAAGATGCCCTAGGTTGAAGAACGCGCCGCAGAGGCTCCGGGCTGGCTTCGTCGCCATCGTGGGGCGGCCGAACGTCGGCAAGTCCACGCTCCTCAACCGGGTGCTGGGCGAGAAGATCGCCATCGTGTCGCCGCGCCCGCAGACGACGCGCACGCGCATCCTGGGAATCCACAACGCGCCCGGCGTGCAGCTCGCCTTCTTCGACACCCCCGGGCTGCACCGCGCCCAGGGGGCGCTCAACCGGCGCATGGTGGAGGTGGCGCTCGCGACCCTCTCCGAGGTGGACGCCGTCCTGCTGCTCGTCGAGGCCGGCACCGGGCCGGAGGGCAGGGTGGAGGTGGGGGAAGCGACGCGCTGGGCAGTCGAGGAGGTGGCGAGGAGCGGCAAGCCGGCGATCCTGGGCATCTCCAAGATGGACCGGGCGCCGCGCGAGAGCCTCCTGCCGGTGATCGCGGCCTACAAGGACCTGCACGACTGGATCGCGGTGGTGCCCTTCTCCGGGCTCACCGGCGAGAACGTGGACGACCTGCTCGGCACGCTCGCCGCCGCGGTCCCGGAGGTCGACGCGCCGCTCTTCCCGCCCGACGTGCTCACCGACCAGGCCGAGCGGACCCTCGCCGCAGAGTACGTGCGCGAGCAGATCATGCGCCTCACCCGGCAGGAGATCCCCTACGCCGCCGCCGTGGAGGTGGAGGAGTTCGACGAGTCGCAACGCGGCCGGGGGCCACGCGGCCTGGTTCGCATCGCGGCCGTCGTCTACGTCGAGCGGGAGTCGCAGAAGGCCATCGTCATCGGCAAGGGCGGCGCCCAGCTCAAGCAGATCGGCACGCACGCCCGCGAGGGGCTGGAGCGCCTCCTCGGCTGCAAGGTCTTCCTGAAGCTGCACGTGAAGGTCGAGGAGCGCTGGAGCGAGCGCCTCGAGTCGATCCGCAAGCTCGGGATCTAGCGCCCACCCACCCGCGCGTCGGTCTCGGGTATGTTGCGGCTTCCCGCATGCCCGCCCGCCCCATCATCGCCCTCGTCGGCCGCCCGAACGTCGGCAAGTCCACGCTCTTCAACCGGCTGGTCGGCCGGCGCGCGGCCATCGTCGAGGGCGTGCCGGGCGTCACCCGCGACCGGAACTACGCCGACCTGGACTGGGAGGGGAGGGCGCTCTCCATCGTGGACACGGGCGGCTTCGAGCCCGACTCGCCGGACCGCCTCATGCAGCAGGTGCGCGACCAGGCGCAGCTCGCCGTGGACGAGGCGGCGGCGGTGATCCTGGTCGTGGACGGGCGGGTGGGGCTCACCGAGGTCGACCGTGCTGTGGCGGATCTCCTGCGCCGGTCTGGAAAGCCCCTCTTCGTCGCCGCCAACAAGCTGGACAGCTCGCCCGCCGAGGACGAGGCGCCCATCGCCGAGTTCCACGCCCTCGGCTTCGGCGAGGTCCACGCCATCTCCGCCGAGCACGCGCGGGGGGTCGCCGCGCTCATCGAGGGGGTGATCGGCGCGCTGGGCGTCCCGCGCATGCCGCCCCCGCCCGAGGAGGCGGAGCCCACCGAGGAGGGGCCCGCGGCAGGCCCACCCGGCGGCGACATCCGGCTCGCCATCGTCGGGCGCCCGAACGTGGGGAAGTCCACGCTCGTGAACGCGCTCCTCCACGAGGAGCGCTTCGTCGTCTCGGAGGTCCCGGGCACCACGCGGGACAGCATCGACAGCATCGTCACCTACCGGGGGAAGCGGTTCGTCGTCACCGACACCGCCGGCATCCGGCGCAAGCGCTCCATCGCGCAGAAGGTCGAGATGTACTCGGTGATCCGCGCCATGCGCTCCATCGACGAGGCGGAGGTGGTGGCGTGCCTGCTCGACGCGGGCGAGGCCGGCGTCGACCAGGACGCGCGGCTCCTCGGGCTCGTCGCGGAGAAGGCGCGGGCGCTCCTCGTCGTCGTGAACAAGTGGGACCTCGCCGAGAAGGAGGGGGCGACGCAGGCCTGGTACCGGGAGGAGCTCTCGAAGCGCCTGCCGTTCGTCGCCTGGGCCCCCATGCTGTTCGTCTCCGCGAGGGAGGGGAGGGGCGTGGACCGGGTCCTCGACCAGGCGGCGCGGCTCGTGGAGCAGTACCGCGCCCGTTTCCCGACGCGGGAGCTGAACGAGCTGCTGGAGGCCATCCAGGTGGAGCACCCCGCGCCGCTGGCGCGGGGGCGGCCGGTGAAGCTCTTCTACGTCGCCCAGGTGGCCTACGCGCCGCCGACCTTCGTCATCCAGTGCAGCCGCCCCGAGGCCATCGGCGACGCCTACCGGCGCTTCGTCGAGAACCGCTTCCGGGCCGCCTTCGGCCTCGAGGTGCCGGTCCGCTTCGTCTTCAAGGAGCGCAAGCGCCGCCGCGCCCCGCCGCGGGGCGCGAGGCGGTAGCCGGGGGCCTGCCCTGCAGGCCCTGGCTTTCGCTTGACCGTCCCCGGGCTCCCGCCTACATTGCCCAGGCTTTTCGCGAGGATTCGCGCCACCGAGGAGCCATGACCAAGCACGAGCACGAGCTCACCCGCAAGGAGATGAAGGGACCGGATCAGTTCCAGGTCGCCTTCGGCCGCGCCGCCGCGTGGGTGGCGTCGAACGAGAAGCGCGTCGCCTGGATCGTCGCGGCCCTCGCCGCCGTCGTCGCCGTGGGCGTGGGCGTCTCCGCCTGGACGGGGAGCCGCGAGAAGCAGGCGGCGGTGCTGCTCTACAAGGCTCTCGAGGACATGGAGGGCGTGATATCGAGCGTACCCGTGTCGGCCCTCTCGGCCCCGACGTTCAAGACCGCCGAGGAGAAGCAGCGGGCGGTGCTCGCGGCCTCCGAAGAGGTCCGCCGCCAATACCCGTCGTCCGAGGCGGCCCGCACCGCCACCCTGGCGGCGGGCGAGGCGCACTTCAAGCTCGGCGAGAACGACCTCGCCATCGCGGCCTGGGAGGAATACCTCCGGTCGGCGAAGGACGGCGACTCGCTCCGGTTCGCGGCGCTGGACGGGATCGCCCGTGCCCAGGAGGCGAAGGGCGCCCTCGATCAGGCTGCCGGGACGTTCGAGCGGCTCGCCGGCGAGGCGGGCTTCTACCGCGATCGGGCCACGCTCGAGCGGGCCCGCGTGCTCGCGAAGGCCGGCAAGGGCGCCGAGGCGAGGAAGCTCCTGCAAGCCTTTCCCACGGACTTCAAGGACTCGCAGCTGCGGCCCGAGGCGCAGGAGATGCTCGCGCGGCTCGGTGACAAGTAGATGGGCCTCCTCCTCGCGCTGGTCGCCGCCACCGGGTTCCAGACGGCCCCGGCTGCGCCGCCGTCGGACCGGGCCTTCCGCGTGGAGTGGCGCAAGGAGCTGCTCGCGCCCGCGCTGCTGGAGTGGAAGGCGCGCGAGCCCGGCGGGCCGGCGGTGGATCCGGCGACCGGGATGGTCGTCGTTGGGACGCGCGACGGCGCCCTGCAGGCCTTCCAGGCCGACGGCACGCCCATCTGGTCGTTCCAGACCCAGGGGCCGTTCGAGGCTCCGCCGGCGGTCGATGGCGACAGCGTGTATGCCGGTTCCGCGGCCGGCAGCCTGTACGCTCTGGAGCGCGCCACCGGCAAGGTGCGCTGGCGCTACGACGCCAAGGAGGAGATCGGGAGCCGCCCGGTGGTGGTGGACGGCTTCGTGTACTTCACCACCATGCAGGACACGGTGTTCGCGCTGGACGCGAAGACCGGCGCCTGGAAGTGGCACCATCGGCGCGAGGCGCCGGGGCGCTTCACCATCCGCGGCGTCGCCTGGCCCACCGTCATGGGCGGGGTCGTGTACGCCGGCTTCGCCGACGGCACCGTGGCCGCCCTGGACGCGAAGACCGGCGCCGTGAAGTGGGAGCGTCGCGTGGCGCCGAACGGCGAGTTCACCGACGTGGACTCGACGCCGCAGGTGGCGGACGGCCGGGTGTACGTCGCGGCCTTCTCGGGCTCGGTCCTGGCGCTCGACGCCTCGTCGGGCAAGGTCCTCTGGGAGGTGAAGGCGCCCGAGGCGTGCCGCGTGAAGCTCTCCGGGAAGACGCTCGTCGCCGTGACGACGCGGAGCGTCCTCGCCCTGGCGCCCGCCGACGGCAAGCAGATCTGGACCGCGAAGCTCGACGGGACGCCCTCGGGCGAGCCGGTCGTCGTGAGCGGCTGGATCCTCGTCCCCGCCACGCAGGGGATCCTCTTCCTCGACCTCGCGTCCGGAAAGCGCCTGCGGCTCCTCGACACGGGGACGGGCTCCTCGGCCACTCCGGCGGCGCTCGGCTCGCGGATCTACGTGCTCTCCAACGGCGGCCGCCTCGTCGCCGTCGACCTGCTGCAATGAGGCGCGCCCGCGTCGTCGCCGCGGTCATCCGGCGGGTGGGACGCGTGCTCATCGCCCGGCGGCACGACCACGCCGAGCGCGGCGGCCAGTGGGAGTTCCCGGGAGGGAAGGTGGAGCCCGGCGAGTCGGAGCCGGGCGCCCTGGTCCGCGAGATCCGGGAGGAGCTGGGCTGTGGCATCGAGGTGCGGGGACTCCTCCTGCGCCACAGGCACCGGTACCCGGACCTCGAGGTGGAGCTGGCCTTCTACGCCTGCGATCTCCCGCCGGGCGAGCAGCCGCGCCCGCTCGGCGCCGAGGCGCTGGAGTGGGCCGAGGAGAACCGGCTCGCCTCGTACGATTTCTGCGAGGCGGACCGGCCGGTCCTGGGCGACCTCGTGCGGCCCTGAGCGCCGGTGCCGCTCAGCGCCGCCGCTTGCCGCGTTTCCTGGGGGCGGGCGCCGGAGCGGGCGGGTCGCCGGCGGTCCGCAGCGCGAAGGACGCGGGCAGGAAGGCGCGGCCCTGCGCGTCGTGGACCTCGCGCCCCAGCGCGCCGTCGAGGCGGAGCGTGTAGGCCGACCCGGGGCGGAGGCGGGCCGCTGGGGCGAGCGCGAAACGGCTCGAGCCCGCCACCTCGGCGGTGCCGTCCGCGGGGACGACCGCGTCCTGGGCGTCGAGGAGCGACAGGCGCGCGTCCGCGAGCCGCGCCGCCACCTCGACGCGGAAGCTCGACGCGGGGTCGACGAGGGTCGGCCCGCCGTCGCGCGACATCGGAACGCCCGCGTCCGCGGCGACCGCCTCGGCGAGCGAGACGGGAAGCGCGGCGGGGCCCGGCGGGGCGGGAGGCCCTGCATCCTCCATGGGGGCGATCGCCGCATCGGCAGCGCCGGCGGTGTCCGGGGCGGAAGGTGCGGGATTGACGCAGCCCGCGGCGGCGAGGGCCGCGGCGAGGAGGGCAGGGGTGGCTCGAGACATCGGCCTGAGTGTAACCCTGGACCGGCAGGGGCCCGTCCACCGCCGGCTGGCGTTGTCACGGTCGCGACCGGGATTCCGGCCCCGATCGGGTGGAAGCCACACGGACGGCCCGATGTGCGGTAGATCCATCGCCATGCGAGCGCTCATCTTCGACCTCGACGGGACGCTGGTGGACACGGTCTACGCGCACGTCTTCGCCTGGCAGCTGGCGCTCGCCGAGGCCGGGATGCCGGTGGACGGCTGGCGCATCCACCGGCGCATCGGGATGAGCGGGGGCCTGTTCGCGCGGGCGGTGGCGCGGGAGGTGGGCCACGACCTCACGCCGGAGCAGGCTCGCTTCCTCCAGGATCGGCACGGCGAGACCTTCCGGCGGCTGCTGCCGACCCGCCGCCCGCTGCCCGGGGCGGTGGCGCTCCTCCGCCACCTGCGCGAGGCGAAGGTCCCCCACGGCATCGCCACCTCCGGGCGTCGCCCGGAGATCGACGCCTCGCTCGCCGCGCTGGAGGTGCCGGAGGGCATGGTGGTCGTGGACCGCGGCGACGTGGCCCGCGCCAAGCCCGAGCCGGACCTTTTCTTCGCCTGCCAGGAGCGGCTCGGGGTCGGGCCCGAGGACTGCTACGTGGTCGGCGACGCCGTCTGGGACCTCCTCGCGGCGCGGCGGGCGCGGATGCTCTCCATCGGCCTGCAGACCGGGGGCTACGGCCAGGACGAGCTCTTCCAGGCGGGCGCCTACCAGGTCTTCCGCGATCCGGCCGAGCTCGACGCCGCCCTCGACGAGCTCGGCGTCCTGCCCTGAGCGAGGGAAGGGCGGATGGCAGGATCGCGCCGGGAGGGCCGATCGATCGCGGGCGTCGCCTATGCGGCGGCGGCCTACCTGACCTGGGGCCTCTTTCCCCTGTACTTCCGCGCGCTGGCGGGCGTGCCGGCGCCAGAAGTCCTGGCCCACCGGATCGTCTGGTCGCTGGTCTTCCTCGCCGCGCTCGTGACCGCGCTGCGCCGCTGGCGGGGAGTCGCGGCCCAGCTCCGCTCGCCCGGCACGATGGTCACCCTGGCGGTCACGGCGCTGCTCATCTCGTCGAACTGGCTCACCTACATCTGGGCCGTGAACTCGGGACGCGTGCTCGAGGCGAGCCTCGGATACTTCGTGAATCCGATCGTCACGGTCCTGCTCGGCGTCGTCTTCCTGCGCGAGCCGCTCACGCCGCGGCAGGTCGCGGCCGTCGGGCTCGCCGCCGCGGGGGTGCTGGTGCTGGTGGTGAACGCGGGCCGCGTGCCGTGGGTGGCGCTCGCCCTGGCGTTCACCTTCGGCCTGTACGGGCTCCTGCGCAAGCGCGTGCCCATCGAGGCCGTCGCCGGGCTCCTCGGCGAGGTCGGCGTCCTCGCGCCGCTCGCGCTCCTCTACCTGGCGACGCTCCCGGCGGGCCACTTCGGCGCGGCCCCGAGGCACACCGCGCTCCTCGCGGCGAGCGGCGTCGTGACCGCGCTGCCGCTCATCTGGTTCGCACAGGGGGTGCGGCGGCTGCGGCTCTCGACGATCGGGCTCCTGCAGTACCTGAACCCGAGCCTCCAGTTCGCCATCGCCGTCTTCCTCTTCGGCGAGCACTTCACGGCGGCCCACGGCGTGGCCTTCGGCTGCATCTGGGCCTCGCTCGCGATCTACACCGCCGAGGCCCTTTCGGCGGCCCGGCGCCAGGCGGGTTGAGGGTCGGGCGGGTCGCCCCGGGGCGCCCCTGGCGGGACGCCGAGCCCGGGGCCGGCGGGGCTCGGGGAGGCGGGATGTCAGATTCGAGCCCGGGGCCTGTCCAATGGGCAGAGGACGCGACGAACCAACCCCGCGCCCCCCCGTTCCGAGGAGGACGAGCCATGACGACCACGACCCACTCCGCCGCCCCGCAGCTCCAGTTCCGCTCCCGCCGGTCCCTGCTCCGCGATCTCGCCATCGTCGTCGTGTGCGCGGCCATCGTCATCGGGTTCCTCGTCCAGGTCTGGTCCGCGCCGAAGCCCGACCAGTTCCGCGCCGCGGCCGAGCCGGCCTCGATCCACCTCCGGACGTAGCCGCGCCGGACGCCGCCGCGCTACCATGGGCGGCATGGACGCCGACACCGAGCGACGGGTCCTGGAGCTACTCGCGATGGGCGACGTCCGAAGCGCAGCCACCGAGGCGATCCGCGGCCTCGCCCCGGAGGTGCTGCGCTTCCTGCGCGCCCTCCTACGCGACGAGGCGGACGCGGCCGACGCGTTCTCCGAGTTCGCCGAGCACCTGTGGACCGGGCTCGGGGCCTTCCGGGGGGAGGCGTCGCTCCGCACCTGGGCCCTCCGGCTCGCCCGCAACGCCGCCCTCAACCTGCGCGACGAGGCGTGGCGGCGGCGCGGCCGGCCGTTCGCCACCGGCGAGGCGTCGGCGCTCGCGGAGGACCTGCGGACGAAGTCGTTCGTCCGCGTCGAGCGGCAGCGCGCCGCCCTCGACAAGCTGCGGGAGGCGCTCTCGATGGGGGACCGGATGCTCCTCGTCCTGCGGGTCGATCAAGGGCTCTCGTGGAAGGAGGCGGCCGAGGTCCTCGCGGCGGACGGCGAGACGCCGGACGTGAACGCCCTCACGAAGCGGTTCGAGCGGCTCAAGGACCGGCTCGCGAAGATGGCGCGCGACGAGGGACTCCTCGAGTGAGCCCCGGCGCCGCCGGGTCGCAACGTCCGATAATGGGTATTATGTCAACTGAGGGCCGCCCGGCCCGTCGTCCGCGACTGCCCCGCCGGCGTGGTCGTGGTGCTGGCAGCTTCCCGTCTTGGCGAGCACCTTGACGATGCGCGGCGCCCCACCCGCCTCGGCCACGGCGCACGGGCAGTCGCCGGCGAGCTCGCAGGCGAGCCGCTCCTCGATGGTCGAGAGCGCCTCGGCGAGCTCCCTGCGGACCCGATTCAGCCGATCGAGCCGCTGGCGCGCCTGCTCCAGGTGGCCCGTCAGCACCTCCTGGAACCGCACCGCGAACTCTGCGGCGGTGTGGCAGCCCGCCCGGAGGTCGAGGAACGTCCGGATCTCGCAGAGCGACAGCCCCAGCTCTCGGAGATCCAGGATGAGGCGCAGCCGCTCGAGGTCGTCCTGGGTGTAGCGCCGATGTCCGCCCCCGCTCACCACCGCCGGCTTGAGGAGCGCCTGCTCCTCGTAGAAGCGGATGGTCCGCACCGTGTTGCCGGTCGCTCGGGCGAGGTCGCCTGACGATAGGTTCGCCCTCATCGCTCTCGGGGTCCTAATGGCGCTGCCCGGAGGTGTCAATCCGGAGTCGGCCCTAATCCATTGTTGGAAAAGAGTTTTTTCACGCCCCGAGGGTGTGCCGCGACCCGGTGCCGTGGGGGGCGGACCTTGAGGGACCGTGGCCGTAACATTAATGGACTCCAGCTATCCATATTGAGGGGAACCCACCAGGAAAGGGCCAGGACTGCATGAACAGCGTGGTGCCGGTCAGCAGGGTGAAGCGGTCGGTAGAGAAGTACGGCGAGGCGCCCCTCCCCACGAGCCGCGGCACATTCCGGGCGGTGGTCTTCCGGGAGCGCCGGACGGGGGCCGAGCACGTGGCGATGGTCCTCGGCGACGTGCGGGGCGAGGGCGTGCCGGTCCGGGTCCACTCGGAGTGCCTCACGAGCGAGGTCCTGGGGTCGCTGAAGTGTGACTGCCGGGCCCAGCTCGACCGGGCGCTCGACCGGATCGCCGCGCTGGGGCGCGGCGTCCTCGTGTACCTGCGCCAGGAGGGGCGCGGCATCGGGCTCGGCAACAAGATCAGGGCCTATGCGCTGCAGGCCGAGGGGCACGACACCTACGAGGCGAACCGCCTGCTCGGCTTTCCCGACGACCTGCGCAGCTACGACGTGGCCGCAGACATGCTGCGCCTGCTCGGGGTCCGCAGCGTGGACCTCATCACCAACAACCCGCACAAGATCCAGGGACTCGCCGGGGCCGGCGTCCCGGTGCGGCGCCGCATCCAGCTCCCTTCCCCCGCAAACCCGCACAACGCCGGCTACCTGCGCGTGAAGCGGGAGCGGACGGGCCACCTCATCGCGCTCGACGACGAGCCCACCGCGCGGGCCGGCTGACCTCGGACGAGGGCCCGGTGCGATACCGGCGCCCCGCCCCGCCCTCAGGGCGGGGGCCTGGCTCGAGCCCCGAGCAGATCTCGAGCGATGACGAGCCGCTGGACCTCGCTCGTTCCCTCGTAGATGGTCTGGGCTCGGGCGTCGCGGAAGAAGCGCTCGACCGGGAACTCGTCGATGTAGCCGTAGCCGCCGTGGATCTGCACCGCCTTCGAGACGGCCGTCTGGGCCGCCTCCGAGGCGAAGAGCTTCGCCATGGAGGCCTCGCGTCCGAAGGGGCGCCCTGCCTCCTTGAGGGCGGCCGCGCGCAGCGCGAGGAGCCGCGACGCGTCGTGCGCGGTCCGCATGTCCGCGAGGGCGAAGGCGATGGCCTGGAAGTCGGCGATGGGCCGGCCGAAGGCCTTCCGCTCCCGGGCATAGCGGACGCTCGCGTCGAGCGCGGCCCGGATGGTGCCGGTCGCCTGGGAGGCGATGCCGATGCGGCCGCCTTCGAGCGCCGACATGGCGATGGCGAACCCCTGCCCCACCCGACCCAGCACGGCGCTCTCGGAGAGGACGCAGTCCTCGAAGGAGAGCGAGACGGTGCTCGAGGCCCGGATGCCGAGCTTCTCCTCGTGCCGCCCGACGCCGAGGCCGGGCGTCCCCGCCTCGACGAGGAACGCGGTGATGCCCTTGGTGCGCAGGTGGGGGTCGGTCTTGGCCCACACGATGATGACCCCTGCCTGGTCCCCGCTCGTGATCCACTGCTTCGCGCCGTTCAGGACCCAGGTCTCGCCGTGCTTCTCCGCCCTCGTGGTCATGGCGCCCGCGTCGCTGCCCGAATGCGGCTCGGAGAGCCCGAAGGAGCCGGCGAGCCACTCGCCCGAGGCGAGCAGCGGAAGGCAGCGCCGCCGCTGCTCCTCGGTCCCGAAGCGGTGGATGGTCTCCGCGACCATGTTGGTCACGGCCATGGTGATGGCGAGCGAGCAGTCGGCGGCGGCGAGCTCCATCACCGACAGCGCGTAGGCGACCGGCCCCACCTCGGATCCGCCGTACCTCTCGGGCACGAGCGCGGCGAGCAGCCCCAGCTCCCCGAGCTCGCGGACGAGCCCCTCCGGGAAGCGTGCCAGCCGGTCGCCTTCCCGCGCCGCGGGGGCCGCCCGCTTCTCGGCGAAGGCGTGGGCCGTCGCCTGGACGGCGAGCTGCGCCTCGCTCGGCTCGAAGTCCATGCGCCTACCTCTTCCTCGTCTTCTTTCCGGGCGGCTTGGGCGCGCCTCCGTCCGGAGCCCCGGCCTTGTTCCCCACCTCGCTGAAGGTGAACGGCAGGTCGAGGGGCTGCGCGCGGGCCGGGCTCGGGAACCACCAGCGCCGCACCGTCCGGACCACGCATTCCTCGATCTGCTTGTCGCGGAGCGTGCTGCGCTTCACCCGCGCCCGGTCGGGGATGCCGTCCCTCGTGACGACCACCGAGACCACCACCTCGCCCTGCACGTCCCTCCCCTCGGCCAGCGTGGCCTCGTAGCAGGCCCGCACCTCGGCCTCGTGCGAGAGGACCACCGAGCGGATCGACTCAGCGTTGAAGGGCATCTTCCAGGCGTCCGGCTGGCCGGCGTCCGGCTGGCCGGCGTCAGGACCGCCGGCGTCGGCCGGTTCCTCGGCCAGGGCGTCGTCCCCGGGCCGCGGCGGCTCCTCCGCGAGTGGCGCGCCGGCGAGGAGGGCCAGGGATGCGAGGGCGGTGGCGATCGGGGCTCGGCGCGCCGGCACTCGGGTCAGCCCTTCAGAACCGCGCTCGAGATGACGAGCCGCTGGATCTCGCTCGTGCCCTCGTAGATTGCGGTGATGCGGCCGTCGCGCCAGTGCCGCTCGGCGTCGCACTCCCGCATGTAGCCGAGTCCGCCGTGGATCTGGATGGCCTTGGAGGTCACCCGCTCGCACATCTCCGAGGCGTAGAGCTTCGCCATGGCGCTCTCCGCGCTGTGGCGCACGCCCCTGTCCTTCATCACCGCGGCGCGCCAGACGAGGAGCCGCGCGGCGTCGATCTCGGTCGCCATGTCGGCCAGCATGAACTGGATGGCCTGGAACTGGGCGATGGGCTGGCCGAAGGCCTTTCGCTCCTTGGCGTAGGCGATCGCCTCCTCGTGGGCGGCGCGCGCGATGCCGAGCGCCTGGGAGGCGATGCCGATGCGGCCACCGTCGAGGGTGGCCATGGCGATCTTGAACCCCTCCCCCTCCTGGCCGAGCCGGTTCGCCGCGGGGATGGCGCAGTCCTCGAAGAAGATGCTGCACGAGCCGGAGGCGCGGATGCCGACCTTGTCGTCGGGCTTGCCGCGGACGAAGCCCTTTGCGCTCGAGGGGACGAGGAAGGCGCTGATCCCCTTGTGCCCCTTCGCCTTGTCGGTCATGGCGAATACCAGGACGGCGTCGGCCTGCGGCCCGTTGGTGATGTAGTTCTTCGAGCCCTCGAGGACGTACTGGTCGCCCTTCTTCTTCGCCAGGGTGACCATCTCGGCGGCGTCCGAGCCGCTCATGGGCTCGGTGAGGGCGAAGGCGCCGAGCTTCTCGCCGCGGGCGAACGGCGCGAGCCACTCCTTCTTCTGCGCGTCGGTCCCGAACTTCATCACCGGGTCGCAGTAGAGCGAGTTGTTCACGCTCATGATGACGCTGGTGCCGGCGCAGCCGCGCGAGATCTCCTCCATGGCGAGAGCGTAGGAGACGTTGTCCATCCCGGCGCCGCCCCAGTCGGCGGGAATGGCGACGGCGAGGAGCCCCATCTCGGCGAGCTTCTGGACCGCCTCCTTCGGGTACCGGTGCTCGTGGTCCCACTTCCGGGCGTTCGGCCGGAGCTCCTTCTCCGCGAAGTCGCGGCAGAGGTCGCGAACCTGGCGCTGCTCCTCGGTCAACTCGATGTCCATCGCGACTGCCTCTCACTTTCCCTTGAACCGTGCCGGCCGCTTCTCCACGAAGGCCGCGAGCCCCTCGCGCCCGTCCTCGGTGCCGAAGAGCACGCCGAAGGCCTCCGCCTCCATGAGCTGGCCGGCGGCGAGCCTGGGCGCGGCGGTGGCCCGGAGGATGCGCTTCGCGGCCGCGATGGCCGCCGGCCCCTTGGAGGCGATCTTCCTCGCCTGGGCGAGCGCGTGGTCGAGGAGCTTCTCCGGCGGGAGCACGTCGAGCGCGAGCCCCCAGCTCTTCGCCGTGGCCGCGTCCGCCATGTCGCCCGTCAGGATCATCTCCATGGCCCGGGAAGGTCCGACGCGGCGCTGCAGCCGCTGCGTGCCGCCGAACGCCGGGATGATCCCGAGGTTCACCTCGGGCTGCCCGAACTTCGCCTTCTCGCTCGCGTAGACGAGGTCGCAGGCCATCGCCAGCTCGCAGCCGCCGCCGAGCGCGAAGCCGTTCACCGCGGCGATGGTCGGGATGGAAAGGGCCTCGAGGCGCTCGAAGGTCCGCTGCCCCGCCTCGGCGAAGCGGCGCGCCTCGAGCGGGGAGAGCGCGGACATCTCGGCGATGTCGGCGCCCGCCACGAAGGCCTTCTCGCCCCCTCCGGTGAGGACGAGGGCCCGGAGCGACGCGTCGGCCTCCACCGCGAAGAGCAGCTCCCCGAGCTCGCGGATGGTCTTCGTGTCGAGGGCGTTCAGGGCCTTGGGACGGTTGAACGTCGCGATGCCGACGCCGCCCTCGACCTTCCAGAGGATGTTCTCGAGCTGCATGGCGCCTCCGCCTACTTCGCGCTGGAGTAGTCGTAGAAGCCGCGGCCCGCCTTTCGGCCGACCCAGCCCGCGGCGACGTAGGTGCGCAGGAGGGGCGCCGGGCGGTACTTGTCGTCGCCGAGCTCCCGGTGGAGCACCTCGGCGATGTAGAGGCAGGTGTCGAGGCCGACGAAGTCGGCGAGCGTGAGCGGCCCCATGGGGTGGTTCAGGCCGAGCCGAACACCGGTGTCGATGTCCTCTGGCGAGGCGAGCCCCTCCTGGAGGGCGAAGCAGGCCTCGTTGATGAGGGGGATGAGCACCCGGTTCACGATGAAGCCGGGCATGTCCTTGGAGGTGACGGTGGTCTTCCCGCACCGCTTCGCGAGGTCCAGCACCGTCTGGTAGGTGGAGTCGCTCGTCTGCAGGCCGCGGATGATCTCGACGAGCTGCATCACCGGCGGCGGGTTCATCCAGTGCATGCCGATGAACTGGGCGGGACGCTTCGTCGCGGCGGCGAGGGCGGTGATGCTGATGGAGCTGGTGTTGGAGGCCAGGATGGCGTGGGGCGGGACGATGGCGTCGAGCTTCCGGAAGAGCTCCTTCTTCATGCCCTCGTTCTCGACGATGGCCTCGATGGCGAGGTCGGCCCCGGCGCAGTCTTGCAGGCCCTTCGCGGGCTTGATGCGCCCCAGCACCTGGACCCGCTGGGACTCGGTCATCTTCCCCTTCTCGACGAGCTTCCCGAGGGTCTTGCCGAGCTTGTCGACCGACTTCGCTGCCAGCTCCGGAGTCGCGTCGGCGAGCGTGACCCCGATCCCCGTCTGCGCCGCGACCTGGGCGATGCCGCTGCCCATCTGACCGGCGCCGATGACCGCCATGTGCGAGATCGCCATGGTGCGCTCCTCCCCGGTGCGCGTCGTGCGGCTAGCTAGCCTTGGCCCGGTGCGGTTGTCAATGCGAGGAGCGGCGCGGGGGCTTCAGCCGCCCTGCTGCTCTTCCTCGTCGTCGGGCCTGCGGAAGTGGGGCTTCACCGTGGCCTTGACGCCCGGCTTCCCGCGCGGCGAGGCGGGCTTGAGGTGGATCTCCGCGTTCACCTGGATCGCCACCGAGCCGAGGAAGCGCTCGATCTCGCGGCGGAACGCCTCCGACTCGAAGAAGCGGCGCATCTCGTTGCCGACGACGCGGAGGATCTCGTCCTTCGCCCCCGCCGCCTGGCTGACGAGGTAGCTCGCCAGCTCCTTGGGAAGCTTCCACTCACGCGCCAGCTTCTTCGCCCCCTCCTCGGTGAGGAACAGCGCGCCGACGCCGGTGAGGACCGCCTTGCGGACGACGTCGCCGATGAAGCCGAGGGGTGGCAGCCCCGCGTCGCCCTGGGGGTCGCCCGAGTGCCGCTCGGGGGGCGGGATCTCCTCGGAGGCGGGCTTCTCGTCGGGCATGGGGAAAGCCTACCCCAAAGCCCTCCGGGGCGCGCGTTCTAGGCGCGAGGCTGGACGCCGCCGATGACGGGCAGGCGCGGCGCCTTGAGGTTCTGCACGCTGACCGCGCCGGCCACCTGCTGCGCGACGCCCACGAAGGCCCGGGCCTGCGGGCTCTCCGGGGCGCCGGCCACGATGGGCACGCCCTTGTCGCCGGCCTCGCGGACGGCCAGGTCGAGCGGGATCTCGCCGAGGAAGCGGATCTGCATGCGCTCCGCCGCCTTCCGGACCCCGCCCTTGTCGAAGATGGCCGTCTCCGTCCGGCAGTGCGGGCAGACGAAGGCGGACATGTTCTCGACGATCCCGAGCACGGGGATGTTCACCTTGTCGAACATGAGCTTCGCGCGAATGACGTCGGCCAGGGCCACGTCCTGCGGCGTCGAGACCAGCACCACGCCCGCCGCCCGCACGTTCTGGGCGAGGGAGAGCGGGACGTCGCCGGTGCCCGGCGGGAGGTCGAGGATCAGGTAGTCGAGCTCGCCCCACTCGACGTCGCGGAGGAGCTGGATGAGCGCGCTCGTGACCATCGGCCCGCGCCAGATGAGGGCCTGGTCCGGGTCCACCAGGAAGCCGATCGACATCACCTCGATCCCGTGCGCGGAGATGGGCTGGAGCTTCTTGCCGTCGCGGGAGTTCGGCCGGGCGAAGATGCCGGTGAGGATGGGGAGCGACGGCCCGTAGATGTCGGCGTCGAGGACGCCCACCTTCGCGCCCATCTGCGCGAGCGCGACCGCGAGGTTGACGGCCACGGTGCTCTTGCCTACGCCGCCCTTGCCGGCGCCGACGAGGATGATGTTCTTCACGCCCGGGGTGAGGCCGCCGCCCTCGCCCATGCCCGGCATGGCGCGGACCTGGGCGCCCCACGCGATCGCGACGCGGGAGGCCCCGGCGGCGCGCAGGGCGGTCTCCACGTCCTTCCCGATGGTGTCCTTGAGAGGGCAGGCCGGGGTGGTGAGCTCGACCCGGAGCGAGACGGCGTCGCCGTCCACCACCAGGTCCTTGACCATCCCGAGGCTGACGATGTCCCGGCGGAGCTCCGGGTCGATGACCTTCTTGAGCGCGGCGAGAGCGGCGTCGGATTGGATGGGCATGGGCCCGGGTTTATAGCGGGGGACGGCCCCCTTCTCAACGGCTCACTCGAGAGCGTCCACGCGCCAGGCTCCGTCCTCCAGGACGAGGTCCGCCGCCTTCCCCTGCCCCACCGCGAGCGCCGCGGCGCGCCCCTTCACGTCGGGCAGGGCCCCCGCCGCCAGGGCGGCGCGCGCCCGCGCGACGGCGGAGGGGCCGATGGGGCCCGAGGCCGCGAGGTCGGCGGAGAGCCGCTCAGGGGTCTCGCGGGCACGCCAGCGGGCCGAAAGGAGCGACCAGGCCTCGGGCCAGCGCCCCTCCTCCACGGCCGCGGCGAAGCGGGACAGGACCTCGCCGGCGGCGGCCGCCGGCGCGACGGCCCCGTTCGCGGGGCGCTGGGCCGCGGCGCAGGCGGCGAGCAGGAGGAGCACGGACGGAGTCTTCCGCACGAGCGCGTGATACCCCAGACGCCTCGGATTCGCCAGCGAGGCGGCGGGCCGCTACCGTCCCTGGAGCGACACCACCTCGGTCGCGGCGCCCCGGGGCTGGACCCGAACCTCCCCCTCCTCCTCCTCGCGGCCGAGGATCGCCACCTCCACGTCGAGGAAGCGGCGGATCACCTCGGCGTTGGTCACGAGGTGCTTGGTCACCGCGGACACCGTGTAGCGCGTCGCGGGGACGACGCCCGGCGGCGAAGGCACGAGCCCTGCGGCGGCGAGGGCCGCGGGCAGGAGCAGCTGATCGCCGAGGTGGCGGTCCACCGCGGCGCCGCCCTCGAGGAAGCGCGAGAAGGCCTGCACCGCTTCGTCGGCCACGGCCTCGGCGCTCTTGCCCTTCTCCCCGATGGCGCCGTGGCCGGCCCGCGTTCGCGCGAAGCTGGAGACGAGCAGGACGTGGCTGCCACGCGACCGCCGCGCCGGGACCGGCACGGACCGGGCCTCCGCGGCGATGCCCATGTCGCGCAGGCGCTTCAGGGCCCGGTCGGCCTGGCGCTCCGCGATCTCGAATCCGAGGCCCGCCACCATCGACACGACCTCGACCTCGCGCAGCGTGCCCCGGTGCCTCAGGTCGAGCGGCGGCATGGCGTGGGCCGGCCTCACCGTGGCCGTGATCTCACCGCCGCCCTCGGGGTAGAAGCCCGCCGCCTGCAGCTCGAGGTCGAGCTGGAAGCCGAGCCGGGCGACCGCCGGCGCCCAGATGAGCGCGAGGTAGTGGAACGTCGGGCTGTACTGCTGGTGGGTCCCTCCCCGCAGCGTGAGCCGGGACGGGCCGCCGGCGAGGGCGAGCGGGTAGCAGAGCGTCTGGAGCAGGAGCGGCGTCGAGCCCGCGGTCCCGATGTCGAAGGTGAGCTCTCCGGGCGCGACCTTTCGCCCCGGCCGGAACTCGATGCGCGAGGAGCCCACCTCGACGCCGGACGTCTCGGCGCTGCAGAGGAGCGCCGCGGCCCGCGCGGCCTCGCGGTGCTGGGGGCGCAGGCCGGGCTTGATGCGCTTCGCCCGGATGGAGTGGACCGCGAAGGGCGTGCCGGTGATGGCCGAGAGGGCGAGCGCCGTCCGCAGGATCTGCCCCCCGCCCTCGCCGGCGCTTCCGTCGAGCACGATGGGGAGGTCGCCCGCCACCCCCGCAATCTAGTCGTTCGGGCGCGCGGAGTTAAGCGCCGGCGCCCCGGACCTGTCGGCCGGCGGGGGGCGTGCTAGAACGGCCGCGTGACCGCGGCGGTCCTCATCTTCGGGCTCACCTGCCTCGCCATCGCAGTGGGCCGCTCCCTATCCCTGCTGCTCGCCGAGCGTGCCCTCGGCCTCGTCTGACTCCACCTCTCCCGCGCGGGGTGAGGGCCAAGCGGTCCCAAAAGCCCTTGAAACCACTATACAAATCATGGTGCCGGGCACCGCCGGATTCTCCAGTATTGCCAAGTGTTTAGGTCATCGCCAACGGGTCGGATGGCTGAAATATCCGTTTTGGAGGGCCGTAATCCTCTGCATGGTTGCGGCCGTTGCGCTTGCCGATCTAGGGTTTCGCGTCGCCTGGCACGTCTCGCGGCACGAGGAACGGTCCTTGGCTCCTCCGCTCTCCCCCGAGGCAGCGCTGGCGCGGTCGGCCGCCCGGGGGGAGAAGCAGGCATTCGGCCGCCTCGTCGAGGTGCACAAGCGGGCCGTCTACGGACTCTGCCTCCGGCTGCTCGCCGATCCGGAGGAGGCCAAGGACGCCGCCCAGGAGACCTTCGCGCGCGCCTATGCGTCGATCGAGGCCTACGACTCCGCCCAGCCCTTCGCCCCCTGGGTGCTCCGGATCGCCCGGAACCACTGCCTCGACGTCCTGCGCCGCCGGCTACCCACCAGGCAGAAGGTGGAGCTCGACGCCGATCCCGTGGACGGCGCGCCCGACCGCCGCGACATCCCCGACCCGGGCGCGCCCCGCGCCGACGAGGCCATCGAGCGCGCGCAGGTCAGGACGGCGCTCGACGCGGCCGTGGCCGCGCTGCCGGAGAACTACCGCGAGGCGATCCACCTCTTCCACGTCGAGCAGCTGTCGTACAAGGAGATCGCCTCCGCCATGGACGTGCCCATCGGAACCGTGATGACCTGGCTGCACCGCGCGCGGGCGCGCCTGCGCGAGACGCTCGCCGGCAAGGAGGTGGCGCCATGACCGCCCTGCACCTCGATGACGAACGGGCCCAGCGCCTTCTCGAAGGCCTCCTGGCGGAGGCAGAGCGGGCCGAGGCCGATGCCCACCTCGCCCGCTGCCCGGCCTGCCGCGACCTCGTCGCCTCCTTCCGCGTCCTCGCCGAGGCCCTGGACGGCCTTCCGGTCGCGGAACCGCCCGCCGGCTTCACCGCCGGGGTCCTCGCCCGCATCGAGAAGCGGGAGCGGTTGGCCGCCTGGGAGCGCCGCCTCGCCCTCGCCATCCTGGCCACCGCCGCCGCCGCGGCCGCCGCCTTCCTCGCCGCCGGCGGCCAGGGCGCCTGGGCACCTACGCTCTCCGGCTGGTCGGGCGCCGTCGCCCGAACCACCACCGCGCTCCGCATCGGCGCGGAGGTCGCCACGCCGGTGCTCGGCGCGCTGCGCGTCCCGATCGCCGCCTTCTGCGCCGCGATCGGCCTTCCCATCCTCTTCGCCCTCGGCCGGCTGGTCCCGGCGCGCCGAAGGGAGACCACCTGAAAGGCTCGCCATGATCGCCCTCGTCCTCGCCGCCC
>Ga0153915_10000792_pt1 | contig 29225 bp, 28 predicted proteins | sample Opewatmetagenome_2_FD_107003 | JGI IMG/M metagenome (GOLD analysis project Ga0153915, IMG submission 107003) | Freshwater wetland microbial communities from Ohio, USA - Open water 3 Core 3 Depth 3 metaG | ecosystem: Environmental > Aquatic > Freshwater > Wetlands | place: USA: Ohio, Lake Erie...
AGATGGTGTCCGACCTGTAGAGTTCGTGGGCCAGAAGGAAGGGCTCACCCAGAAGGAGCAGATACAGAGGATTCATGACTTCCGGGAAGGAGTGTATAATGTGCTTGTGGGCACGAGCGTCTCAGAGGAGGGGCTGGACATCCCTGCAATGGATCTCGCGATTTTCTATGAACCTGTACCCTCGGAAATCCGTTCTATCCAGAGACGCGGGAGAGTGGGCAGGCAAAAAATCGGAAGGGTTATCTTCCTGATAACAAGAAGGACTAGGGATGAGGCCTATTTCTGGAGCGCCAAAAATAAAGAGGTCAGGATGCACAAAACCTTGTACGGTATGAGAAGGAAACAGAGTCTGGAAAATGATTAAATTTTCCTAAACTGACTTTCGATGTTCCGTTTGAAGTGTTTTTCCCTTTCTGTCTGGCCTTTAGAACCTTCCATATCCATTACGTAAAAATCCATTTTTATACCAGGTACAATTTCATATTCAAATCCGACAACCTTCCCTCTTTTATTTGGGTATCCGAAATAATTGCCAGCAAGCTCGAGTTTATCCCTTTCCTTGAATTTGAAAAATCCGTTTCTTTCATACCAATCAGAAAGTTTTTCAAGTGTCTTATTATCATAAGCCACCAAAGTAAAAGGTCTTGAAACTGCATAAGCTGTTAATCTGGCTCCGATTTTCTCAAGGTCGGATTTGGTTTGATCCCAATCCTTTTTCCAGCCTTCTTTCTTAAAATAATCTTTAAGGGGCTGCATAAAACCACGAGGGGATCTACCTTCCCTCTCTTTCCTCTTCTTCGCGAACCTTCTCTTCCACTTCGTCCTTTATTCCGAGTGACTCCACCATTTCCTTGTAGCGGTTGCGAATGGTGACTTCCGTGACTCCGATCGCGTCAGCAACCTCCCGCTGGGTCTTCTTCTCCCCTTCTAGCACGGCTGCTATGTATAAAGCCGCAGCAGCCACCCCTATGGGACCCTTTCCAGAAGTAACATCAAAGTTGCCTGCCTCATCAAGTACCTCTACAGCCCTTACCTGCACACGCTCGGAAAGGTTCAGAAGCGAGCCGAAGCGCGGTACGTAATCCTGCGCCTTCGCAGGAAGGATTCGAATCCTCAGCTTGCGAGCTATGTACCTGTACGTCTTCCCTATATCGCGCCTGTTTATCCCGGATGCCTTGGATATCTCGTCCAGGGTCCTGGGAGCGCCTTCCTCACGGCAAGTTGTATAAAGCAAAGCGGCAATTATCGATTCTGTGGAGCGTCCCCTCACCAGGCCCTTGTTCACGGCCTGCTGATAGAGCTTGGCCACTTTCTCGTGGACAGCCCTTGAAAGGTGAAGCTGTGAAACAAGCCTCTGGAGCTCTGAGAATGCGAAAGAAAGATTGCGGTCCTTGGATTTTATGAGCCTCTTGTGCCATTTTGTGAGCCTGTAGTACTGGGCCCTTTTCTTGGAAGAGACCTTGAACAGCTCTCCCTTGCCCTTCCCTATCTCAGTTGTTATCCCCTGGTCGTGCTTCATGGGGGTTAGGGCTGCGCCAGTTCTGACTCTCCTGGACCTCTGGTCCTCATCAAAGGCTCTCCATTCCTGCGTGAGATCCACCATGGACTCGCTCAGGACAGCACCGCAAGAATTGCAGATAGTCTCTCCCCTCTCGTAATCATACCTTATCTTTTCAGAACCGCATTCAGGGCAGACCGGGACGGACTTCTGCTTTTTTTCTATCATAACACAACCTTTGACTGAAGGCGCAAAAGGCGCCTTCTTTCTCATTTGTTACTCCCTTCCAGTGATTATGAGGGGAAAATTTAATGTTATATTTTAAACTAACCCATTTATAAAGTTTTCGGTTTTTTAAGCATGAGCTTAAATACTTTTACCATTGAATAGTAATCCTTTTTAAAGGTAACGTTTTGCCTAGTATTTTACTGAGAATAAAAGAAGAAAGGAATGCTAACTGTCTCTTTTGGTTGGAAGGTGGCTCTTGCCGCCTTCATTCTCAGTAGTCTTCCATCCCGCCGCCCATTCCTGGACCTCCAGGAGGCATTGGGGGGCCTCTGCTTCCGGAGCTTGTGGATGAAATCACGTCATCTATCCTCAGGATCATCTCAGCCGCCTCTGCTGCGGACTTTATTGCTTGTGTCTTGATTTTGAGGGGCTCTATCACTCCCAGCTTTATCATGTCCTGGACATCTCCTGAAAACACGTCCAATCCGAATGTTACGCCTTTCTTGTCATGCTGGGACCTCAGGTTCGCGATCTTGTCTATCGGGTCCAGTCCTGCATTTTCCGCAAGGCTCCTTGGTATCACTTCCATGGCATCTGCAAAGGAGTTTATGGCCAGTTGTTCTCTTCCCTTGAACGACTCCGCATATTTCCTGAGCTCCTTGGCAACCTCTATCTCGGTCGCTCCTCCTCCAGCCACTATCTTCCCTAGCTCAAGCGCAGCTGCTATCCCTTTTATCGCGTCTTCCATGGCCCTCTGCACCTCATCTACCACATGCTCTGTCCCTCCCCTTATCAGGATTGTGACAGCTTTCGGTTCATGGCACTCTTCCACGAAAATCATCTGGTCTCCTGCAATCTTCCTCTCCTCCACGCGACCTGCAAACCCGAGGTCATTCTTGGAAAGGTCATTCAGGTTAGAGACTAGGCTTGCTCCTGTTGCCCTTGCAAGCGCCTCCATGTCTGACTTCTTGACGCGCCTCGCAGCCATTATTCCCGCCTTTGCCATGAAGTGCTGGGCAGCATCATCTATTCCTTTCTGGCAGAATATCACATTCGCTCCTGACTTCACAACCTTGTCCACCATGTCCCTGAGCATGCGCTCTTCCTGCTCCATGAAGGCCTGCATTTTCTCGGGGGAGTTTATGCTTATTTTTGCATCCCCTTCCAGCTCCTTCACCTCGAGCGCAGAATCTATGAGCGCGACTTTCGCCTTCTCTATCTTCTTGGGCATGGCTGAATGGACAACCTCCTTGTCTATCAGGACCCCGTTTATCAGCTGGCTGTCATTCATGGAGCCCCCTTCCTTCTTCTCCAGCTTTATGTTGTCCACGTCTATGCTCACTGCAATCCCCTTCACCTCGGCAATCTTCTTTATGGCCTTGACTGCAATCTCTGCCAGCTCCTCAGAGGCCTTCTCTGCAGATTTTCCTGTTATGGCTGTATTCGCAATCTGCTCGAGAGCCACATCATCGTTTATGTCAATCTTCCTGGAAATGCTGCTAAGGACTTCCAGGGCCTTCGCCTTGGCCATCCTGTAGCCCTTGGTTATGACAGTAGGATGTATCTCCTGGTCAAGGAGGTCTTCCGCCTTCTTGAGCAGCTCCCCTGCAAGGACCACCGCTGTCGTGGTTCCATCCCCTACAGACTTGTCCTGGGTCTTCGCGACTTCCACCATCATCTTCGCGGCCGGGTGTTCTATGTGCATCTCCTGCAGAATTGTGGCCCCATCATTTGTTATAATCACATCCCCCAAGGTATCCACAAGCATCTTGTCCATTCCCTTGGGGCCGAGCGTGGTCCTAACAGCATCAGCCACAGCCTTTGCCGCAGCTATGTTAGAGCGTTGGGCATCCCTGCCCTTGTTCCTAAATGTTCCCTCTGGCAAAATCAAAATTGGCTGCCCGCCCAGTTGCGCAAAACCGTTTGACATCTTATCACCTCTTCTTGAAATTATTAACTGTTTTCTGACCATTATCTTAAAATGGCATATATAGTGTAGCTAAGTTATTTATAAATGCTTTTCTTGCAAGGATTCCATAATTTATAAACATATAACCAAATATCGTTTAATCCGGGCTCGTAGCTCAGTCGGTAGAGCGCCGTGAACAGCTGGATTGAAAGATTCCGCTGTGCGCGCAGGTCTTATAAGGCCCCGTTTCCTGCGGAAACGGTTGTTAGGCGTAGAAGCCGAAGGTCCTGGGTTCGATACCTGAGCCTTTTCTTCCAAGAAAAGGCTAAGGCTCATCCAAAAGAAGGGTCTTCATAGGAAACCTGTAAAAAGGTTAACTGTGCATTCGAAAATCCCAGCGAGCCCATTCTTATTTTTAGATTGAAATTTTAATGCAAATAGAAATAAGCCGTCTTTCCAGGAATCAGCCAGCCGCAAGCTTTTTCTTCACGGGGAGCAGAACTATCTTGGCTATCTGCTCCATGAGCTTTGGCTCTGCAGCCACTATGTCCACTGCGGAAACTATCCCGACAAGCTGGTTCTTGTAAATCACAGGAAGCCTCTTGACATTCCTTTCTGTCATGGCGTCCGCCGCGTCCTCTATCTCAGTGTCCGGCCCTACAGCCACAACCTCCCTTGTCATGAACTCCTCCACCTTGGCCTTGGAAGGTAGCATATTCTTGGAGACCACTTCCCTCATTATATCGCTTTCTGTTATTATGCCCACAAGTGCTTTTTTCTCCGCAACCAGAAGGCAGCCTATCCTGAACTGTGACATAAGCTTTGCAGCCTCCTGAATTGTGGATTTGGGAGAAACAGTCTTCACTTCTGTTGTCATTATCTCTTTTACGCGCATTAAAATCCTCTCATATCCTCTTTGCACTCTCCATCCTGGGGACGAACACGCGATACCTTTCTTTGTCATTAAGCTCGTCCATTATCCTCTTTACAACAGTTTTCTCCGGATCCGGAAGCAGGGGAATCCTCTTCTTGAGGTCTGCAAAAGTCTCGAACGGCTTCCCTTTCCTCTCCTCTATTATTGCCCAGAGGTGGCGCTTCCCTATTCCCGGGAGCAGCTCAAGCTGGTGCATCCTTGTGGTGAGCTGGCCTGACTTGTTGAAGAACTCCAGGAACTTCTGGGGGTTCTCCTTGACTACCTTCTCAACAGCGGGCTGGACCTCATCCTTTGCAGCTGTGGTGAGCTCATTGAATTCCATCCTTCCCCTTATGTATTTCACCTTGTCCCTCTTCCCGTCTCCTATGTAAACCCTTTCCCCTATCTTGAGGTTTGAGCCTTCCCTGACTATAACCTCCAAGAGGGAGAAATACAGGTCTCCCATGACCTGCGCCAAGGGCTGGGACCTTTCCATGCTGTAGCGGCCGTGCGAGAGGTAATCCAGCACGACTGCCCACTCATCCTTCTTAAGCTTCTCTTTTGGAATCATGAAACCGCCATCTGTGTCTTTCCGTTCTATAGAATTAGTTTCTGGTTTTAAATTTGTTTGAAGTCACTAACTGAACTTCTTCACAATCGAGATTATCTTCTTCTTGTCATCATCCGAGATATTGGCAACCTCATTCGCGAACAGAACCCTCAGCTCCTCAAGGTCCTGGGGCATATGGTTTATTATGGAAATAATGTGCTTCTCCTTCAGCCTCTCTATCTTCCCCAGCTCCTCAGCCATCTCTGCCGCTTGTTTCTCGGAAATCTTTGTGAATTTCCTCAGATGTTCCAAAGCGTTCTTCTGCTCGTAACTCAGCTCTTTGTCCTTTTCCTTCTTCTCGAGCGTCTTCTTTATCAGAGGCCATGCAATGAATTTCTCGCTTTCAACTTTCATAAAACCACCGAATCATTAATTTGAAGGTGATTCGTGATTGAAGGTGTCTGCAGACGCCTTCTGTCTTTTATCACCTTCTTTCTAATAATCTATTTTGCTGGCTTTAAATGCTCGGGCCTTAGCATCAGGGTCTTGTCTTTGTTCCCTAGCTTCACTCTCACTATATATGCCTGCCCCCTCTTCCTCACAACAGTCCCTGTCTTCCCCTTGTACCTGTAGTGAGGGATGTTCTTGGTTGAGGAAGGCTCCACATCTATCATCACTCTCTGCTTTGGGTGGAACTCCCTGAGGTACTTCTCTACAGTAAACTTGGCTCTATGCGGTTTCTTGAATTTCCTTCTTGTTCCTGTCCTGAAACCTCTTCCTGACCTTGACATAACTCACACCAAACGTTGGAAAGAAGATGTCTACGGACACCTTCAATCTAAATGACAATATAACTCGTTAATTATATGCTTTCTATTTAAATCATTGCTTTGCTTTTGAACCTCCGGAGGGCAGATGTATTTTGACGACGTCAAGCTCCTCTGTTTTTACAGGAACTCCCAGAATCCCTGAGAATGATGGCGTGGTCCTCCCGTTGTCCCCTGTTATCAGCTCTTTTACATAAAGCCCTGCAACAGCCTTGATTGTAAATTCTATCCTGTTCTTAGGAAGGAGCTTCCAGGAGATTGACTTGACACGCTTGGTCCTGGTCAGGTCTGCCCTCCTGTGGGCAACTCTTGTAGGTGTCTGCTGCTTGACAATGGAGATTGCATGGAGCTTCTTTAGTTTGGATTCTGCCACAGGCTTTCCAAAAGAGGCCAGAGCTCTGTAAGTCTTGTCAGGCATTAATCCCTTTACCCTTGCTATCTCCTTCCTGCCAGAATACCTTAGCTGCGACACGCGGACCTTTCTTGTGCGGTTTATCTCTGCTTCCATTCTATTGAGAGCGAAAGCCCTCTTTGCGGGGGATTCTATCTCCAATATGAAAGGCCTCCAGTCCAGGCACCTTACATCTATGTCCTCCCTTCCCGCTGCGTGCAGGGAATGGTTTCTTCCCTGGGACTCCCTCATGAAAGGTTTCGCGATTATCTCTTCCACAGTCTCCTTGTACATCTCCCATTTTGTCTGCGGAATCCCCCTCACAAGCTTCTGGTATTTCCCGTAAATGAAAACCGGGTTCACGGTCACGTCCAGCCTGTTCCTCTCCAGGTCAAGCATTATGGTTACATCAGGATCCTTCTCGTCCGGACTCTTCCTCGTCCTCTCCGCTACCAGCTTTCCCAGCTCCCTGTTTATCTCAGACTTCATTGGTTCGCAATACTCTATCCCTATCTCCTCCCAGAGGTTCTCTTCATTCCTGACGAGAGCCCTGCTCATGCTGCTGGAAACCAGGAAAGTCCTGTACTCCAAGGGCTTGAGTTTCCTTGCCGCTTCTTCAGCCCATTTCCCAAGATTGTCAAAAAGCCCCAAGCATATTCTGCACTGCTCTTTCTCCTTTTTGGTTTCGGGCTTTCCTTTTCTGAAATTGAAACCAGAGAAATTGGATTTATCCGCAGGGAAGGGCTTTATTGCATACTCGAGGGCAAGGGCTGTACGGATGGAACGACCTCTCTCCCTGTTGGTCATTCCAGAAAGAAGCTGGCCGAACTGCCTCCCCAAGCAGTTATCACAAACGTAACCTTTCTGGAGGATATCCTTGGCTGTTTCATGAATCATGGGTATTGTTTCGAATTGGGGGAATATAAAAGATATTAAGTTAAGTCCTGTTCAGGAGCCTTCGCTTTCCATTATAGAGAAATCGTAATTCTCTATTCTCGGCTTTCCTTGTTTAAACCATTCAGCTCTTGTAAGACCGCCCCAATTTGTCTGGAGTTTTCTATATGTTTGGTATGCTGGCAATTTCTCATATAATCTCTTGCATTCCTGCAATTCTATTAGTAACTCGCCTGCTCTCTCAGGAATGTCTTGTATTGTGACTGCATTGGTTTCCGTTCTTTGAAAGACTGATTCGAGTATGGGTGTCAGCTCATTCAAAACCCTCTGTGCTCCTTTTAAAACATTAATTCCTGTTTCTTCTGTCTGGACTGACCAATCGATATTTTTGTATATCCCAACAATTTCGTGATATCCTTTTCTAAATGACCTTACGCATTCCGCATCATATTTCTTGCCTTCTCTTAATCTTCCCACAAAAGCTCGATAAACAGATATGTTGCCGAAAGGGGCGTCATTCTGCCTCATAATTTCGACTAAATCTTTTGGATTCATGGCTATCCCATCCCATCTGGTTGTTGTTCCGTTTCCTTCGCGTCCTCAGGCACCACAATGCTCACCTTCTTCCCACTGGTCTTGAAGAGTATGTCCTCCAGCTCATGCTTCTGGCGCTCCATCTCCTTCCGTATGCTCTCTTTGTCTTGGGCTGAGGCTTCCATGACTTTCTCCAGGGAAGCTATCTCCTCCAGGGAGCGCTTTATGTTGTTCTCCAAGTGACTCTTTCTCTCGACGACCCATTCATATCTGTTCCTGTCCCTTTCCAGGTCCTTTAATTCCTCCTCAAGATCCTGGAAATCGCTCTTGAAGCTCTTTATGTCAGTGTCCAGTCTCGAGAGAATCTCGTCTATCCTTTCCCTCTCCTTGTCCTTGAGGACTATCTTCTCCTCCACGCTTGCTTTCCTCACAAGAAGAAGCACGTCCCTGAGCCTGTTCTCCTCATTCTTCTCAAGAGTCTCGAAAGGCCTGTTTATTATCCCTTCAAGTATGAGCTCCTGCTCTTTCAGAATCGGATAGTTCTTGCTCACCAGGTACTCCAGCTTCTTTAGGGGCCTCTGGATTGAGGCGAATTCCTCTGTGATTCTCTCTTTTATGGCTGCGGATTTCCTCCTGTTCTTCTCAATCTGCTCCACTATATTGTTGTACTCTGCATACTCATGGCCCTTGATTATCTCCTCTATCTCAGCGAGATTCTTCTCTGTCCTGTTCCTAAGCTCCCTTATGCGCAGCTCTATCCCACTCTCCTCCTTCTCCACGCTTGTGAGCCTTAGCTTGAGCATGGATTGCTGGTCCTTCCTGGATTTTATGCTGTGCGCGAGCTGTATGGTCTCGCCCTCGCTCTCAAGGAACTCTTTCAGTATGGAAAGCTTCTCCTGAGTCTCCTTTATGTTGTCTATCACGCTGGAGCTCTCTTTCTGAAAATAGGTGGAAAGCAGGAACGCCTGTTTTGGGGTTATGCTGTTCATGTCTCCAAGCGCTTCCCCAGCGCTTTCCTGAAACTCGTTAAGGACTTTCAGGTCTATGGACCTTCCCTGGAAACCCTGGACCGCAGCCACAAGGTTGTGCACCCTCTTTACGAAAAGGTCCTTGGTCATGTTCACGACAGGGCCTATCTTCTCATCGCTCTCGAACCTTGACTGCTCAAGCGCATCCGAAGAGTCCTTTATCCTCCCGAAACCCTTCATGACCTCAGAATAAAGCTCATTCGCCTTTTCATGCCTGTCCTTTATCTTTCCTGCAAGCGTCTGGTTCACCCAGTCATGAACCTCGTCTATATGGACTTCTGCTGGCTTCTCTTCAGGAGGCTTTTCAGGCTCTTTTTTCCTTTTGAATATGTCCAGTATTCCCATAACTTTCGCCTTGGTGCAATTGGAATTAGAAGGCGATTTCTTGCCTGAAGGCGGCTGAGCCACCTTCTAACTTCGTTCGCCTTCAGTCTATAATTAGAATATGAAAGAAAGAGATTTAAGGGGTGGATGTCTCGATTGAAGGCGTCTCAAAGACAGAAAGCGACGCCTTCTGTCTTCAGTTCTTTCCAATCTTTATATCAAACCGAAAAGAATAATAATCATGAAATCCACGCTTCTGGATGGCAATGCTGCGGCTGCATGGGGCGGCAGGCTCGCGAGGGCCCAGGTCGTTCCGAACTTCCCTGTAACACCCCAGACAGAGCTCATAGAGAAGTTTGCTGAATGGAAATCCAAGGGAGAATGGAAGGGGGAATTCCTTCCTGTGGAGTCCGAGCACAGCGTCCTTTCTGCTGCAATAGCCGCTTCTGTCACAGGAGCTCGCGTTTTCTCAGGCAGCTCCTCCCAGGGTTTAATGCTCATGCACGAGATGGTTTATGTGGCTTCAGGCATGAGGGTTCCTGTTGTCCTGATAAATGTCTCGCGCGCCTTATCAGCCCCTATCACTTTATGGCCGGACCATAATGACATCCTGGGGCAGAGGGATTCGGGCTGGCTGATCTTCTTCTGCGAGAACAACCAGGAGGTCATTGATACTGTTATCCAGGCATACAAGATATGCGAGGATGAACGCGTGCTCCTTCCTGCATTCGTGAACATGGAAGGCTTCGTGCTCTCCTATACAAGGGAGCCGACACAAATTCCCGAGCAGAAGGCTGTTGACAGCTTCCTTCCCAAGTACAAGCCGAAGGTCTTCCTTGACCCCAAGAAGCCAATGGCTGTGGGAATAGGAGTCATGAAGGAGTATCCTTTCTTCAGGAGCCAGGTCTACCTGGCACAGAAAAATGCCATGGTCGTGATAAAGGAAGTCCAGAAAGAATGGGCAAAAAAGTTCGGAAGGGAGTACGGGTTTGTGGAGGAATTCATGATGCAAGGCGCTCAGGCAGCCCTTGTGAGCATGGGAGCGAACAGCTCGATCGCGAAAGCGGCTGTAAAAAGCCTGAGGTCCAAAGGTCTTCCTATCGGTCTCGTGAGAATAAGGGTGTACAGGCCTTTCCCAAAGGAGGAGATAATGAGAGCTCTTTCAGGGATAGAGGCTGTCGGGGTCATAGACCAGAACCTCTCTCCGGGGTATGGAGGTATTGTTTACCCGGAGATAAGGGACGTGCTCTATGACAGGAAAATCCCTGTGAGCGATTTCATAATAGGGCTTGGAGGCAAGCAAATCTCGCAACAAGAGATGGAGCAGGCATGCATGGAAGTGTTTAAATCTGTAAAAAGCAAAAAGGAAACTGTGTTTTGGCAAGAAGTCGTTTGATAAGGAAATCGTGGCTTCTGCATTTCTAAAGGTGTTATGGATGAAATACATAGTTACAGGTGGCTGCGGTTTCATAGGAAGCAATCTCGTGACGAGGCTTGCTAGGGATGGGAATGAAGTTGTCATTATAGATGACTGCTCAACCGGCACTCTGGCTAACCTTACTAGGAAATTCAATCTTCTCAAAAAAGTTTCTGAAATAAAAAAGATAGAAGATGCGGACGGTATATTCCACCTTGGGATACCTTCTTCAACGCCTTTGTACAGGAATAACCGCTCGCTTGTGGGGAAAGCCATAGGAGAATTTATTGAGATAATGGAGTATACAAAAGAGAATAAAATCAAGGTTGTTTATGCATCCTCCTCTTCTGTCTATAACGGCAACAAGACGCCTTACAAGGAAGACATGCCCATTCTTGCCACGGATTTTTACACAGAAGCCCGATACGCGATTGAAAGGCTCGCAAAGGTTTACTGGGACTTCTACAAAGTCCGCTCTGTCGGGCTGCGCATGTTCAGCGTTTATGGGGAGAATGAGAAAAGCAAGGGGAAATACGCGAACCTTGTTTCCCAGATAATATGGGCAAAAGAAAGCGGCGAGCTGTTCGATGTCTATAACAGAGGAGAGGCCACAAGGGACTTCATACACGTATCGGATGTCGTGGAAGCTTACATAAAGGCCATGAACTCTGACCTGGGTTTTGAGATTCTCAATATAGGCACGGGAAAGGCATATACTATAAACCAGGTCATGCAGGCTGCAGGCCTCAAGAACTACAGGTATGTTGAAAACCCCCTGAAGAACTATGTAGACAAAACGCTTGCTGACACAAGAAAGGCTGAGAAGCTTCTTGGCTTCCAGGCTAAGATAGATGTCATGGAGTATCTCAAGAAGTTTTCCGCTTGATAAGACTTATTCTTCCATTCAGGCCAAACAGAATTTATCTTATTCCCGGTATTGGAAAATAAAGCCCAACTATGTAACCTATTATGATTCCTATTATCAAAGCTATTACCGCATTGTTCATAACATTACCTCTAATCAATTATCAAAGGCTGTGAAGCCTTCATTATCTTTATCTTGTCCTCTATGTCCTGGATTTTTTCTATCAGGGGGTCTATGTCAAACCCCTTTACATGGGTCTCCAGCCACTGGCTCTTTGCCTTGAGGCTCTCTACATCCCTTTCAAGCGATTTCGCGCTTATCCTCTTCATCTCCTCCTCTATCGAGATTATCCTTGCTATATCCTCCTTCAGGAACTTTATCTCCGCCTCCATCCTGTCAACTGCATGCCTGTTCTTTTCTAGGTTATCCTTCACCTCCTTGCTGAGGCGCTGGAACTCCTTGTAGAAATCGCTCTCAAGCGTCTGGATGTTTGTCTGGGAAAGCATTGAGCGCTTGATGGTCTCTATGTCCATCTGCATGTCTCGTATATCCCGGAATATAGCTGTTTCCCTGGCTTCAGAAGCGTTGTGATTTGCTGGATTTTCCTGAATCTTGGATGCCTTTCTCAGAACAGGTTTGGATTTCCCTCGCATAAATATAATATGGAGAAGGTGTTTAATATTGTCTTCCATAATAATTGGAGAAAACACTTAAACCAGAAAGCTAGAATATTATTTCCATCATTTGAAGTGATTATATGCTCGCCCTGATAATACCCCCGAATGTTGACAAGCTTGGATTCTCCAAGAACATATTCTTCTCCACGAGAGCCTCATTAGGCACATGCTACGTGGCCTCTTACATGAGGGAAAACGGCGTGAAGGACTTCAAGCTGCTCGATACGGTTGGCCATGACATGAGCATGGAGCAAATATACAGGAAGCTTGACCAGATGAGGCCGGACATAGTAGGCATAGGCACCATGACCCAGTTCATAAGGACCTCAAACGCCATTGCGAAATATGCAAAGGAGAATCTTGGGGCTAAAGTAGTAATGGGTGGTGTTCATCCAACACTGTGCACAGATGAGGTGATAAGGAAGGGATATGTGGATTTTGTTGTTAGAAATGAGGGTGAGGAGACATTCACGGAGTTCATGCAGGGAAAGGATATTGGAAAGATAAGCGGGCTTTCCTACAAAAAAGGCGGAAAAATAATCCACAATCCCGCAAGGTTGCCTGTACAGAACCTTGACACCTTGCCAATGCCTGCAAGGGATCTTCTGCCAATGGAAAAATACATAGCTGACGAGGGAGGATACAAGGGCACGAACATGATAACCAGCAGGGGATGCCCGTTCGGCTGCATATACTGCGCATCGTCCGCTTTCTGGGGAAGGAGGATAAGGTTCCATTCTGCCCAGAGGGTGCTGGATGAGATGGAGCATCTCAAGAGGACATACCATGTGAGCGGCATCAGGTTTGATGATGACCATGCTGTTTTTGACAACAAGAGGATGCTGGATATATGCACTGGTATGGAGGACAGGAACCTGAACGTTAAATGGTCATGCCTTTCAAGGACGGACAGCGTGAACCAGGAGCTTCTGGACAGGATGGCACAGTCCGGCTGCGTGTCAATAGACTACGGCGTGGAGAGCGGCTCTCCCAGAATACTGGAGATACTGAAAAAAGGAGTGAAGCTCGAGCAGGTGGAAAGGGCTGTTTCCATGACCTCAAAGGCCGGAATGGAGTCGCTTTTATATTTCATGATTGGCCATCCGACCGAGACAAAGGAGGATGCCTGGATGACCTACCAGTTCGCCAAAAAGCTCACGGCTAAGTACAAGGCAAGGGCATTCTTCTTCATAACAGTGGTGTATCCAGGCACGGAGCTATATGAGATTGCCAAGAAAAGGATAGGGCTCAAGGTGGAAGACTGGAGCGAGTACGTGAACCCCTATTACCAGGACAGGGGGCCCATATACCCGTTCATTCCTGTTTACACGGAAACCTTTTCAGTCAAAGAGCTTATAGAGATGCACGAAAGGTTCACCTCAGTGAATGTGAGGAACATGAAGTGGCTCATAAAGCAGGGCCTCAAGGCAAGGAACCCAAGGGCCATAAAGAAGGGTCTAATGATACTCAGGCAGACTGTCCGCGAGAAGAAGCTGTGAAAACAACAAGATAACCAATTATGCCAATCCACTAAGAAGATTATTATTGCCTCTATTATTGTTAATTGATAAAAGAATTAATTTTCTTCTTCAAATTATTTAAATTTGGATTAGTCAATTAGGTTATGAAAATAGAACATCTTCTGAAATGTCCTGTATGCAAAGATTCCCTCCTTTTCTCCAGTAAAAATATTATTTGTAAATCTTGCAAAAGGGTTTATCCTATAGTCAATGGGATACCACGCCTGCTACCAGAAATGACAAATGAACGTAAAGATGTAAAAAAGAGTTTTGAATTCCAGTGGGACTATACTTCATCAGATTTTGAAGCGAGTCACCTAGATCCGGAATTTAAGAATAAAGTTGTAAAGGTTTTCTTGGATGATGTAAAACTTGATCAAGATTGGTTCAGAGGAAAGCTTTGTCTAGATGCAGGTTGTGGAATAGGAAGATGGACTTACTCTCTTGAGAAACTTTGTGCTAGAGTTGTTTCCTTTGACATTACAAATTCAGGTGTAGAAACCACAAGACGTACCATTAAATCAACCAATGTAGAAGTAGTTCAAGCCGATATTTTCCATGCACCTTTTAAAGAAAAAAGTTTCGATTTTATTATAAGCTGGGGTGTCCTTCATCACACAAAAAACACTAGACAGGCATTCGAGAAGCTTTTACCTCTCTTGAAGGATAATGGAATAATTTTCATAATGGTATATGAAAAACATAACCCGATAAAATTGTTTAATTCGAATGTTCTAAGGAAAATACTTTCACAATTCTCCAGCGAAAGTGTCTACCGGTTCTGTGGATTCCTCGCTTTTCTCGGAAATATAAAACCTACGCGTTACATGCTAAAAATGTTCATACAAATAGGTACAAGCAAACATGGTATCTTTGATTGTTATTCGACTCCTATAAACCACCACCATACAGAAAGAGAAGTTTTTAAATGGTTTAGGGAAAATCAATTGAAAGAGGTCACTTTAACAAATTCAATTATATATAATGATTTTCTCAATAAATTTTTTAGAGGACCACATAGAGGAACAATCAATATAAGAGGTAGGAAATAACAGGTATTTTCTTTCCTTTTTTAAGAAAATGAAATCTTAAAATTCCTGTGCCAGTATGAATGTTTTGCATACCCCGTTCAGAACCCTTATTTCTGTAAGCTGGCCTGAAAGATTTTCTGTTATGTTGGCCTCTATTACAGTGGATTCCTCTGGCTTGAGGGGATTGTCCGGGGTTATATTGTTTTTTGCAGGGAAGAACTTGTATCCTGTACCCTGAATATAAATCTGGAAGGAAAAACTATGCAGGTTTATCTGGCCCGTGTTCATTATTTTGGCTTTTAACCAATCGCTGGCCCCTGAAAAATCCCAGTCCATGCCTGAATTCCCGTACGAGCTGTCAAAATCGTATGCTGTGCTCTGGCATGTAATCTGGTTGTCCACATTTCCTCCTGTATTATTTACCTGCCTGCCGGCAAAGTTTAAAGCCCAGTATCCCACAAGACCAGCTATCACAACAATTATCCCTATCACGATTATTGCTGACAGCAGGACTGATACAGCTTTCATGCCTCGCTCCCTTCTATTGTAAGGAAATCTGCCCCTGATTCCAAGGTGAAATTAAGGAAATAGTTCGCATAACTCGAGCTCATGTATGCGGAAACCGTCGCATATGGCAAATCTGTCCCGGACTGCTCCATGACTGAATAACCTGTTCCTGATTTTGATGTGTCTGAATTGTCAAGGTTCAGCTCCAGTGACTGGAAAGGCATCCATTGGTTAAGGTCTTTCTGATATACTGCAAGCAGCAGCTGGTTTGTATTATATGCTTGGGGGTTGGAGGGTGAGCCTATTTCCCGGAAGTAAGCCCTTATATGCTCGTTCTCGAGCACGTACGCCTGAATCCCCTGATAATCGCTCTCATATGCGCTCGTCTCGAGTTTCGAGCCGAAAACCACGTTCCCGAAGCTTGTACTAGTTCTTGGGGAAGTAATCATGGCTTCAGAGTCAAAATCCCAGTAGAGTTTGTCTGAATTGTCATTCAGAGTAAGGGTACCTATGTCAAACCTGAGGTTAACAGTCCTTTTTGAGCCATTCCCCTCAGAAGCAACATCCTCCACTATCTTGTCCATCTCGGAAAAGACGCCTTTCATCTTCTCGACGGCAGCTGCATGCTGCATCCTCAAAACCACAGGCATGCCGGCATTATAAACAATCACGGTAACCGCAAGTGTTAGACCTATAAAAATAACAGCTGAAATTAGGGCTATGGCTTTCATATGTTAATAGTTGTAGATTAGAGAATATAAAATCTTAAAATCAATAAAATACATGCCAAAGAAAAAAGGTGTAGAGAGGGCCAATCTTAATACCAGCGAAACTGACAAGAACCTTAAGATTGTTATCAAAGGTGCCGGTCTGATTTTTGTTGGTCTTGTCTTCTCCAAGATTCTGACTTATTTTTTCAGGCTTATTGTAGCCAGATATTACGGGCCTGAGGACTACGGACTAATATCCATAGGGCTTTCTGTGATAGGGGTTCTGGTTGTTATACTTGTTTTGGGAATGGATGTAGGGATAGTGCGTTACGTATCCGAATACAATGCGAAAAAAGATGAAAAAAAGATAAAGGGTTCTCTACTAGCGCCTTTTAGGATAAGCTTACCTTTGTCAATTGTAGCAGCAATTCTGTTCTGGATTTTTTCGCCTCACATAGCAGGCGTTTTTGCAAAAGATGCTGCAACGCAGCTCACTCTAACCATAATATTCCAGGTTTTTTCCGTAACCATACCTTTTACGGTTATGTACAAATTCCTACTTGCTGCAAACAGCGGTTTCCAAAAAATAAAGTATAATGTGTACACAGATAACATATTCTATAGCATTATTCTGGTTTCAACCGCTGTCCTTTTTTCGTTCCTCGGGTTTAATATTGGTGGTATTGCGTGGTCTTATACTATTACTGTAATTATATCTTTCATTTTTATTTTCTGGTTATTCAACAAAAAGGTTTTCAAAATATTCAGTGGGGTAAAGCCTGTTTTTGAAAACCAGAAGTTCCTAAAATACTCGATTCCTTTGTTTATAGGAAGCACGGCAAGTATAGTTATAGGTTCATTTGATACGATAATTTTAGGTGTATTCACCACAGCTAATGATGTCGGTTTTTATAATGCGGCTTTGCCAACCGCAAAGATTATAGCTATTTTCGGTGTTGCTTTTAGTGCGCTTTTTCCGCCTATTGTTATAGGATACAAAACAAGGAAAATGGATAGAAATATTCTGACGCTTTATAGGACCTTAACGAAATGGATTTTCTTTGTGGCTTTTCCCTTTGTTCTTTTGTTGGTGTTCTTTTCGAGAAACATACTGAACTTTTTGTTCGGTCCTGAATATGTTTCTGCTCCTACAATTTATAGCCTATCTATTTTAGGGGCGGCGTTTTTTATTGAATCTGTTCTTACACTGGCATATGTCATTCTATTCTCAATAGACAAAACCAAATATAGGATGGTGAATATAATCCTTGCTGCTTTGATTAATACTATTCTCAATATTGTTCTTATTCCTCACTATGGTATTTTGGGTGCGGCAATCTCAACATCTATTTCTGTTATACTCGTTGTGTTGCTGGATTCTTTTTTTGTCTGGAAGTTCACTAGAATGTCACCCCTATATTTCAGGGCAATCTTTAAATCCGTTTTTGCCGGCCTGTCTTCCCTAGAACTCGTTTTTCTATTATATAGATACATGGAATTGCCCTTATCCATAATAACTTTCCTGCCAGCACTTTTCATTTACCTTTTACTTTATTTTTTCCTGTTATTGATATTCAAGGCGCTCGACAGGAATGACATTTTCATACTCAAAGAAATAGAGAAATCAGGAATCAGAATAAAGTTCATAAGAACATTTTTCAAGAGGTTTGTTAGATAAAACTGCTACATTTTATTATTGGTTCAGAGAAAACTAATTCAAGATGGGTCAAATCTGTATTCACTAATAATCATAGATGGAGTAGAATTCTAATTTAATTATTTATAGAGAACATTCTTACACCATAAATTAATAAATTGATATGCTATATCTAATGTGATTTGATATGAATTTTTATAAAAAATATGTGCGGCAATTTATTCCAACATCAAGGATTTACTCAGTAACTAGGATAAGCCTGGACATGGAACTCAAACGGCAGTTCGCAAGGTTAAGCCCAGGCATTGTACTGGATGCGGGCTCAAGGGACTCACCATACAGGAGATTCATTCCCCATACAAAATACCTCAGGCTGGATATTGACAAAAGAAGTGAACCCGACATATGTTGTGACTTGCATAACATTGATTGGGAAGCTGATTATTTTGATACTGTTATCATGACGGAAGTCCTGGAACATCTTTATGATCCACAGAAAGCCATAGACAACATCCACAGGATACTGAAACCTAATGGGGTATGCATCCTATCTACGAGGTTCATGTTCCCCTATCATCCAGACCCGAAAGATTATTACAGGTTCACGCAGGATTCACTCAGCTACCTTTTCAGGAATTTCAGAAGAACAGAGATACATCACCACGGGAACAGGGTTCAGGTGATGTGGCAGACCATTAATATAGGGAAGGTCAATGCATTCCTTAATGTATTAAACCCGCTGTTTGCACGAATAATGTCCAAAAAGACGAATTTTCCGTCGGGGTTCATTGTGTATGCGGAGAAATAATTAAATTTAAAAAGTATAAAGTTCTTGTTGCTATTTTTTGCCAAGTAAATTCTTTTACTCTTTTTAGTGATTTTTTAGAAAAAGTTTTTCTTATCTTTTCGCTCTCAAGTTTTCGTATTGAATTTATAAATTCATTTATATTTTTAGGTTCAACTAAAATTCCTGTGTTATTTGATAATGTATCTACTATTCCGCCAGTTCTACTTGCTATTATTGGTTTCCTGTAGGCCATAGCTTCCAATATTACTATACCAAAAGCTTCTGTGTGAGAAGGAAATATACATATATCACATGAAAGAAAGAATTTTTTTAATTCGTCTTCTTTAACAAATCCTAATACAGTCAAATTTTTTATGCTGTTTGAAACTTCCTTTATTTTTGGTTCTAAAGGCCCTGTACCGCCTAGAAAAAATTGTATATCAGGCATTTTTTTTGATATTTCAACTATATCCATTATTCCTTTTTCTTTAATCATTCGTCCTACGTAAAAGACATTTAATTTTCCTGTGCAAAAATTTTTATGTAACCAGTTTTTAGCTTCTAATATATCTTTTTTTATAAATTTAATATTTTCTAAAAGAATACCATTAGGTATGACTATTATTGGTGTTCCAACATTTCTATAGGATTTTTTTATTTTATTTTTAAGATGTTTAGATACACATATTATACCATCAAATGAGTCTAAATATTTTTTAAAAATCAGATTAAATTTACTATTTGAAGGTTCTCCGTGAATGGTCAAAAATGTTTTCAATCTAAAAAATTTTGATAATAGAATAATAGGCCAATTTGTTAAGTTTGCACCGTGAATATGGATTATATTTATTTGTCTTGTTATTCTTAAATAAAAGATGTAAATTAAACTAAAAAATAAAAATATCAAGCCTTTAAATAAAGGTAATTTTATATTAGGAACCTTGATTACAGCTAAATCTATTTTGGTTCTTGAATTGGTACAAATAATTATTTTAACTTTGGCTTTTTTTTCAAATTCCTTAGTTAAATAATAAACATGCTTTTCTAGTCCACCATACTTAATAAAGGGATAAAGATTAAAAGCAATTTCTAAAATTTTTAATTTCTTGAAGTTATCGTTCATATGATTTCACCATGACTTATTAGAATTTTTTATAAATTTAAATCAATTGGTTCATCTATTGGTTAGATGAAACCGTCTTCTGAGACTGCCAGATTGCTGTTAACATTTCCTTGCGTCTTCACATACATGACCGTTTTTTCTCTATTTTTTAATCAATTGTTCCCATGCTAAAAAAGGAACTAGGATACTACATTTAATCAGCTTAACTAAAGAATAGATAATTGCCTTATATTCGAGCTATTTTTTAACCTAATTATCTATTCATTATATGCGTTTTATAAACTTTTAATTCTAGTATTTTGTATGGAAAAAATATTAATAACAGGCTGCGCTGGATTCATAGGTTCCAATCTGGTTGAAAGCCTGCTTAGAATGGATTATAAAGTTATGGGTTTGGACTGCTTCACAGATTACTATTCATCAGAAATAAAGAAAAAAAATATGATAAATTTTGTTAATAATAAAAATTTTGTTTTCATTAAAAATGATCTCAATGTTGCTGATTTGAAAAATATTATTGAAGACGTTGATTATATTTTTCATCTGGCTGCACAACCAGGCGTTAGGGCAAGCTGGGGGCAAAACTTTGAAATTTATATAAAAAATAACATACTGGCCACACAAAAAATCCTTGAAGCATGTAAAGATTCTGATATTAAGAAATTCATATTTTCGAGCTCCTCATCTGTTTATGGTAATGCTAATAAATTACCTATTAATGAGGATGCTATGAAAACCCCTATTTCTCCTTACGGTGTAACAAAGCTTGCTGCAGAGAATTTGTGCAATCTTTATTATGAAAATTATAATATTCCCACTGTTTCATTAAGATATTTTACCGTTTATGGTCCCAGGCAAAGGCCTGACATGGCTTTCCATAAATTCATTTATACAATTTTAAATAATGGTCCTATAACTGTTTATGGGAACGGGAAGCAAACGAGAGATTTTACTTATATTTTAGATGTGATAGATGCAACTATTCTAGCTATGAGAAATGGGGTGAATGGTGAGGTTTATAATATAGGTGGTGGTTCTAGAATCTCCGTAAGTGATGTTATAAAAATAATAGAACAAATAACAAAGAAAAAGGCTAGAATAGAATACAAACAATTCCAAAAAGGCGATGTCAAAGATACATATGCTGATATAAATAAAGCCAAGAATCGATTAAAATATCAGCCAAATGTAAATATAAAGACTGGACTAAAACTCCAGATTGATTCAATAAAATGAAGTTAATCTCTTGGTTTTTATGAATAAATATAGCAATGAACTAGTACAAAAAGTAAATGAATTATATCATAATCTTATTAGTGAAAATTATGATGTTTTATACTCTGAAATGTTTAGACAGGAAGCAAAAATATGGAAAAAAAACTTCCTGCCATATTTAAGCCAAAAGAATTCAATAACAATTTTGGATATAGGCACTGGAACGGGCTTTGTGCCTATAACAATAGGAAATTTATTAAGAAAAAATTGTGTTTTTATTTGTACTGATGTATCACAAAAAATATTAAAAACTGCTGAAAAAAATATAGATAAACATTTTGATTGTAAATTCAAATTTGTAAAAATTGAAAGTAGCGATATTTTTAAATTGCCTTTAAAAGATAGGTCAATCGATGTTGTAACAATAAATTCCGTTCTTCATCACATCCAAGATACAGAAGGTTTTATCAAAGAAATTGATAGGGTACTAAAGCCTTATGGCTTGATTTTTATTGGTCATGAGCCCAATAGATATTTTTATGAAAATAAATTTTTATGGTATAATTATAAATTTATGGAAATTTTTACAAATTTTCAGGTTCCTATAAAAAAAATAGCCGAAAAAACTCATACTATAAAAATATTAAGAAAATTTTATTACTCATTATCATCAAATAAGAAAAAAGAATTTTATTATTACAAAGATATATGTGAAAAAATTAATAAACAATTATTTAAAAATAAACTAATTACCAAACCCTTAACACCCGAACAAATTGGTAAAATTACAGACGTAAAAGTAAATGAAGGATTTTACCCAGATTTAATTTTTCCAGATTATAAATTGGAATATTTTGAAACCTATAATCATTTAAACGAAGTTGTAACAAAAAATTATGATAATAAATTTATAAAAAAATATGATGAATGGTTAAAAAAAAGATTTCCAAAGAAAGGAGCTACCTTTTTTATTGTATTAAAAAATATGGAATTTAACATGTCTTACTAAAACATCATAATAACTAAATGTAAGCTTTGCCTATTTCGGATTTAAATCTTTAATTAATATTTTTATTATGTGTGGAATTTGCGGCTTCAATTGGGAAGATAAGAATCTAATTAAAAAATGCACTGATATCCTTTCCTACAGGGGACCTGATGATAAAGGATATTATACAGATGAATCTGTTTCTTTAGGGCATAGGAGACTCAGTATCATAGATTTAAGCAAAAAGGGTAAACAACCCATGTCCAATGAAGACGGAACCATATGGATAGTTTACAATGGAGAAATTTATAATTTCAAGCAGATAAAGAAAATTCTTGAAAAAAAGGATCACAGGTTTTTTTCTAACACTGATACAGAAGTGATAATCCATGCATATGAGGAATGGGGAGAAGATTCCCTGAAATTATTTAATGGCATGTTTGCATTCTGCATATATGATAAAAACAAGAATTTGCTTTTTCTAGTTAGGGACAGAATCGGCGTAAAGCCATTATATTATTCTTTTCATAATGGAAACTTCATTTTTGCATCTGAAATAAAATCAATATTAAAAACAGGTATAATAAAGCCGGAAATTAATTTTGATTCTTTTAACAGGTTTCTGATGCTAAGATACATTAACGGCGAAGAAACTATATTTAAAAATATAAAAAAACTATCGCCTTCCAATTACATGGTTTTCGATTTGAATAAAAAATCCATCTCAATAAATAGATACTGGGATCTTAAAGAAAACATAAATAAATCTAGCGAAGAGACATATATTGAAAATCTAAAAAATCTTCTTTTGGATTCCGTTTCTCTTAGACTTATAGGAGATGTGCCAGTAGGCTTATATCTGTCTGGAGGTATAGATTCCAGTGTTATTGTTGGGATTCTTAGGAAACTAAATCCTAACGGTGAAATAAAAACATTTTCAGTTGGCTTTGAATATGGTGACAAATATAATGAACTGAATCATGCAAAATATGTTTCAGAGGTCTTTGATACAACCCATAAAGAGTTTGTAATAGGAACTGATAGCATAAAATTTTTACCTCAAATTATATGGCACTTGGATGAACCAATATCAGATCCCGCAGTAATACCTAACTTCTTGCTTTCCAAGCTGGCAAAAAAATACGTGACCATAGTCCTAACAGGAGATGGTGGAGATGAAATGTTTGCCGGTTATGACCAGTATAAATTTTTAAAATTGGGTCATAAAATAAGAGCATTTCCACTCAAAAAAGCAATACCTAAAATAATAAAGTTTGTTCCCAAAATTTATCTTGATAGAATTTATAAATATTCAACTTCAACTGGAGATAAAATCTTTGAAAGGTTTGGAAAATTCATATCTTCAATAGAATACGATAAAGCCAAAGCCTATCTTGAAATCCTTTCTATTTATGATGAAGAAGAAAGAAAAAGAATCATTAATAAAGGAATAATAGAAAAAATACCTGATTTTAATTATTATGAAAGATTCAATAATGATTTTTTCAATAAAAAATTCTCTTTCTTGAACCAGATTCTTTATTTTGATATAAATAATGTTCTGCCTGAGAGCTTTTTAATAAAGGTAGACAGGATGACAATGGCACATTCCATTGAGGCCCGCGGGCCTTTTTTGGATTATAGAATGGTAGAATTTTCCTTTGGAATACCCTCCGAATTAAAACTACATGGGTTTACAACTAAGTATATTCTTAAAAAGGCAGCAATGGAATATTTGCCATATAAAATAATAAAAAGAAGAAAACAGACATTTCATATACCTATTGATCAATGGATAGAGCACGATTTAAAAGAAATTCTTGAAAATCTAATTTCAGAAAGAGGAACAAAACAGTATTTCAATCAGAAAGAGATAGAAAAAATATTTAGAAACTATAAATCTTCTCCCTTATTTTACGGAAGACAGATATGGAGCCTCCTTAATTTTGAAATATGGCATAGAATTTTTATAGAAGAAGAAAATGTAAAAAAAATCCTACTTTAATGTTCCTGATGCTCTCCAGCTAACATCTTTATAAATTGATATATGAATATTTGTAAATTCTTTCTTATTAAACAATTTTTCAATCGTTTCTTTTTTAATAAAAAATGTTTGTGGAGCATTTAGTTTATCGAAAATATTTAACATATTCCTTCTAAAACTTAATTTTCTCCAATTTTGAAAATATTGATAATATGGCAGATTTTCTAGTGGTAATAAATAAACAGAATAAATTGGTATATACATTAAAAATGTAATTAAATTAGAAATAATCCAAAGTAATTTTTTATTAAATTTTAGAAAAAAATGTTTTTTAAAAAATTCTAAAAATATTCTGTTTAAAAAATTACCTTCATAAGAATACACCCATATTATTAATTTTCCATCATTTTTTAAGAAAGATTTAATATTATTAAAAGATTTAATAATATCATCTGTGTGGTGTAGAACACCTATAGAATAAACTATATCAAATTTCTTTTTCAATTTTATAGTTGCAATATCGCCATCTATAATTTCTATGTTTCTATATTTTTTATTTTTTTTAGCTATTTCAAAAGTATTTAAATCTATACCTGTGACTCTTTTTGCAAAAGGAGCAATAATATTTAGATGTTGCCCACAACCACATCCACAATCTAAAACTTCTTTATTTCTGAAATCTTCTAATTTATTCGGGTAAATCCAATCAGTAAAAAGCCATGAATTATTATCGTATATTTTACTCCATTGCCATTTCCATTCAAATTGTTTTCTCTGCATAATTTTTCCTTATGATGCTTATAACGGTATCATTTTAATTGCTATTAATAGTTATATAGAAAAAATGTTAGAATTAACAATTCTTAGTTCAAACTTTTAATACTTATAAGTTCATTTTTAATAAGAAATTCTATAATTTTATGGCAGGTTATATAATGAACAAACCATTTAAAAAACATCAAGAAAAAATGTTCCTGTTATTAATAGTATTATTCACAATTGTATTTTATTCTTTGACAATTTCTTTAAATACAACCTATTATGACAATCTTGATTATCTCCATTTAGGAAAAAATCTTAAAAATGGTATATATGACAGAAATTTTTGGCTCAGACCGATAGTTTTGCCTTTAATCGTTTCGATTTTTTACTTGTCTGGGCTGAATCTGTTTGCCATAACTTTCATAATACCTTTAATCTTCCTGATAGCTTTCTTCATAGTCAACTTCTATTTTATAAAAATACTTTTCAATAGGTTTCTTGCATATATTACAACCTGTTTTCTGGTAACATTTCCGGCCTTATGGAGATGGGGTCAATATGTTTTAATTGATGTTCCTTTTGCTGTTTTTGGCATATTGTCTTTGATTTTATTTTATCTGAGTGTTGAAAAAAGGAAAAAATGGTATTTGGTTTATTCCTTTATAGCATTTTCCATTTCATTTCTCACAAAGATTTCTGCGGCTACTATATTAATCATTTTTATTGTTTATTTAATTTACAGAAAGAAAACTAAACTTTTGATTTCAAAGGAATTTTTATTAGGACTTTTTATTTCTGCTATTATCATATTAATCCCGATATTCTTGGTATATTCAAGTATCGGCCCAGAAGTTTTAAAATTAGATATTCTTAATTATGCGTTTGCTGCAGACACTCAAGAATTTATTCTTAACTTTTTATTAACACCGATTGTTATATTTTTGCCTTTTGGCCTTGTTTATATAATAAAAAAGAGGAAGAAGGAGCATATCCTGCTATTAATAAACCTCTTGATTTTTTTGGTAATTTTTTATAGAATAGGTCTTATAAGGTATTTCACAATGGTTTACAGCACGGTTTTTGCGTTCTCTTTGCTCGGATTTTTCTGGCTAAAAGAGAAGGTCAGAATCAGATATGCGTTTGAAATCGTATTAGTTTTGCTTTTATTCGTGTCTTTCCTTAATACCGTTTACCTGCTAAAAGTAAATTCTGATGCGAACTATGGGGTCAATGACCTAGCACAATATGTGGACAAAAGCCTAGGCGGCACAATAGCCACAGGAAGCCTAGCCGCATACCTAGATGTTTATACTACCAAAAATATTAGGCAGTTCCCGCATTATGCCGTAATTAATAATACAGAAATGGATTATGATGAATATTTTAATATTGTGATAAATAAATCTCAACCTTTGAATTCTCTCTATTCTGAATACACAATAAAGGGCAACATCAAGGAATACTACAGGTTTGATGACAGTTGGGCAAGGGATAACAACGTCTCCTATGTCATACTGTCCCTTTATGATGAATTTAGGATATCGCCTGTAGAAAAATATTACAACATATTTTATGGCGGCATAGAGATGCCAATAATGAGACCATACCTTTCCGTAAGGCCTCCGGAAAATTATCAATTCAATTCGGAATTCTACAAGCATATAGATTCATCTGGTATGTATGAGAAGGTGAACGAAATAAAGAAACGGAACCAGACTGTGTTTATAATTTATAAGGTGATAATATAGCCATGAAATTCTCGATAATAATACCGGTCTATAATGAAGAAAAATCCGTAGCAGAAACCATAAGCCGCATAAAAAATATAGAGAATAAACTCAATGGGGATTCTGAAATAATAGTTGTCAATGATGGTTCTACAGACAATACATTGAATGTCATAAAAAAAATAAAAGGCATAAAAGTCATTTCGCATGAAGTTAATTTTGGTTACGGAAAGGCCATTAAAACCGGTATAAACAATTCACTGGGGGAATGGATAGTGATAATTGATGCTGATGGGAGCTATCCTGTTGAGGATATATATACTCTTTCAAAGCATGTTGGAAAATATGATATGATAGTTGGTTCCAGAACTGGCAAAAAGGTTGAAATTCCGTTATTCAGACGGCCTGCAAAGTGGTTTTTGAATAAGCTTGCCAACTACATCTCAAATTATAATATTCCTGATTTGAATTCGGGGTTGAGGCTCTTCAAGAAAGAGATTGCGCTCAAGTTCTGGAGCCTTTTCCCCGATAATTTCTCTTTTACGGCAACCATTACGGTAGCCAGCCTATGCTATGGTTACAATGTTAAGTTCATACCCATAAATTATTACAAAAGAAAAGGCAAATCCTCCATGAAACCATCAAATTTTTTCGGTTTCATATCGCTGATAATGAAAATGTCTTTGTTCTTCAGGCCTTTGAAAATCTTCATCCCGACCAGTATCGTTTTGTTTGCATTGGGAATACTGAGAGCACTAAGGGATTTTCTCCTTACTAACAGCATTGGGGAGCTTGCGGTTATTATTCTGCTTTCTTCTCTCTACATATTCTTTTTTGGCCTCTTGGCTGAACTGATAGTCAAAAGGACGGACATACCCATGGGTTTCAAATAAAAAGGAAGTGGCTTCTTTTAAATCTATATCTAATATCCATCTATAATTATGAAAATTTCAATAATAGGAACCGGGTATGTCGGGCTTTCCACTGGTGTTGGCTTGGCGAAAAATGGAAACCATGTCATATGTTTTGACATAGTAAAAGAGATTGTCCAAAAGATAAACAGCAAGGAGCCCACATTCCATGAGCCTCTTATGCCGGAGATGCTTGAGGATGCTGTTTCCAGGGGGTTATTGAAAGCTACCCTAGATCTGGATTTCGCAATAACTAATTCTGATGTGACTTTTCTGTCTGTCCCAACGCCTTCCAAAGCAGATGGGAGTATTGATGTTTCTTATATAAGAGAAGCATCCATTTCACTTGGGAAGGCCCTGAAGAAAAGGGGGTATCATGTTGTTGTGGTCAAGTCTACTGTACTACCGGAAACAACAGAAACCGTAGTTTTGCCGGAACTCGAGAAATTTTCCGGAAAGAAATGCGGCAAGGACTTCGGCCTCTGCATGAATCCAGAATTCTTAAGGGAAGGTTCCGCACTGAATGATTTTCTCAAACCAGACAGGATTATAATAGGCGAATTTGATAAGAAATCGGGAGATGTTCTGAATGACCTTTACAAAGGTTTCAATTGCCCTATAATAAGGACAAATATAAAAACAGCTGAAATGATAAAATATGTATCCAATTCTTTCCTTGCTACAAAAATATCGTTTTCTAATGAAATGGGAAATCTCTGCAAAAGAATAGGGATAGATGTATATGAAGTAATGCGCGGCGTTGGATTGGATAAAAGAATATCCCCGCATTTCCTTAATGCTGGAATAGGTTTTGGCGGGTCATGCTTTCCTAAAGATTTAAATGCACTCATAAGCAAGGCAAGAAATCTGGGAGAAACTCCTATAATAATAGAAAGTGCCATGAAAACAAACTATAACCAGCCTTTACGCATAATTCAACTGCTAAAAAGCAAAATGAACTTAAAGGGTAAAAAAATTTCTGTTCTTGGGCTTGCCTTCAAGGCTGATACTGATGATATAAGGGAAGCACCCTCGATTAAGATAGTAGGAAAACTTATTGAAGAAGGAGCTGTTGTAAGCGCATACGATCCCAAAGCTATCAAAAGATTCAGTGAAAAATACCCGCAAATAAGCTATACCAAAACTCCTAGGGAATGCTTAAAGGATTCTGATGCCTGCCTTATCCTCACTGACTGGGAAGAATTCAAGAATCTGAATGAAACGGATTTTAATACTATGAGGAATAGGATAATAATCGAGGGAAGAAAAGTATTAAATCCTAAAAATGTCAGCAAATTTGAAGGGGTATGCTGGTGATGTTACATGAAGGCTGTAATCTTGGCTGCGGGAAAGGGAACCAGATTGAGACCTCTTACTTACGGAATACCCAAGCCTCTCCTCCCTATAAAAGGCAGGCCTGTGATAGACTGGGTTATAAGGAATGTTCTTACATGCGGAAATATAGATGAAATTTTGGTAGCTATTTCAGGCACCATAGGGGATGATTTTCATGAGAGAATACTTTCGCATACACATGGAATATGCATTGACAGCTACCTGAAAAATCTGAATTATGGGTTTCCGATTCGTACTATTCCTACTCCACAGAGGGAAACAGCAGGCGATTTGCTCCACGTTTTGATTGAGAATGACCTGAAGAGCGGAATGATGCTGGTAGCCTACGGAGACAATCTTACGCGCGTTAATCTGAAACCTATGGTAGATTATCACCTGAAATGCAAGAAAAAGCTCGGGATTTCTGCAACTGTTCTGCTTTTTGAGGTTCCTGAAAAGGATGTGAACAGGTTCGGAATAGCAAAAATAAAAGATATAAATGGCTTCACTTTAATTGAGAAGTTTATAGAGAAGCCCGCTTTGAGAGATGCTCCATCCAACCTTGCTAATGCAGGCTACTATATCTTTGATATAGAGAATATCTTTGATCTTTTTCCAAAAGAAAAGATAAAAGTGGAACAGTCAATATTCCCTATACTTGCATCCAGGAACAAGCTGGCGGCTTTTGTTTCTAAATTGCCTTTCTGGATAGATATCGGGACAATTGAAGCTTATGAAGAGGCGAATAAAATGGCGCATGAGAATCTTATAATTCCGCCTCCTTTACCAAATGGTAGATAGGTTTATGGAGAATGTTTTAGTTACTGGTGGTGCAGGGTTTATAGGTTCGTGGTTATGCGAGAATTTACTTGATGAATATAACGTAATTTGCGTTGATAATTTCATAACAGGC
>Ga0153915_10000793_pt1 | contig 29190 bp, 43 predicted proteins | sample Opewatmetagenome_2_FD_107003 | JGI IMG/M metagenome (GOLD analysis project Ga0153915, IMG submission 107003) | Freshwater wetland microbial communities from Ohio, USA - Open water 3 Core 3 Depth 3 metaG | ecosystem: Environmental > Aquatic > Freshwater > Wetlands | place: USA: Ohio, Lake Erie...
ACTATCCTTTTTACTTAAAAGAAATGGAATTTCGTTTCAACCACAGAAACGAAAGTATTTTTAACCTGCTATTTGATATTTGTGTAAGGAGGGTAGTTTAGTCCGTTTTTCGGCTAATCACCTTTAAAATTATCTCTGTTTAGCAATTCAACAAAAGTTATTAAAAAAATCTACCTCAATCTCAGCGTCTCGAGAATTCTCGGGACATTTGTCTCGACATGATTAAGCTTGTATAATGCAGAAGCTAAGTCTAAACATTTTGAAACTTCCCCATGCTGGATTATTACTCTCTTCGGTTTAGGACGGACATTATTAAAAAAAGAGGTCAATTCGTTTCTTCCTGCATGTGCACTAAAGCCAGTAATTGTTTCAGCTTCCATTTCAATTTTAACTATTTCTTCTTTTCCGTCGACAAGCATTTTTGTTTCCTTTATTCCGTCCTGCACCTGCCTTCCCAAAGAACCAACTCCCTGATAGCATACAAAGATTATAGAATTATTTGGGTTGCCTGCAAATTCCCTGAAATATTCAACACTCGCACCCCCGACTAACATACCAGATGTAGCAAGAACAATGCATGGACCGCCTTCAATAACATTTCTCCTCTCTTGCGGCGAGCCAACTCTTGAAAAAAGTTCAGAACAAAAGGGATTATTATCCTGAAAGATGTCTGTTCTTACCTTGCTTCCAAGGAAATCAGGATATGCTGTATGAATAGCGTTAATATCCCATATCATACCATCGATGTATATTGGGGCTTTTTTTATTTTTCCAGAGGACATGGCATCTTCAAGAACAAGCATAGTTTCCTGCGCTCTTCCAAGACCTAATTCAGGAATTAACACCTTTCCATTTCTTTCAATTGTTTTATTTACTAAATCAAGCAATTTTGTCTCTGTATCAGCTCTTGGAGGGAAAATATCATTTTTTGAACCATAAGTTGATTCTGTAATTATTGATTCCACTCTTGGGAATGTTGCAACTGCAGGGTCTAATAGCCTTGAACGCCCGTATTTGAAGTCTCCCATATAAATTAAATTATGGAGCCCATTTCCAACATTAAGATGAACCAATGCTCCGCCCAATACATGCCCTGAATTATAAAATGTAAGACGGATATCAGGAGTTACATCTGTAACTTCATTGTAATTCAGGCAGATGCTGTGTTTTACCATTTCTTTAATGTCTGTAGAATCAAAAAGAGGTTTTGTCGCCTGCTTGTATGCAACTCCAATAAAATCAAGAGCAAGAAGCGCTGCAATGTCTCTTGTCGGTGGAGTCATATATACAGGACCCTTGTATCCCATTTTATATAAATAAGGAAGCAGACCGACATGGTCGAGATGTGCATGAGAAATTATTATTGCATCCAACTGATTCAAATCAAATTCAGGAACATCAAGATAAGGAAATTTGTCGCTTCCTTGAGATGCAACATCAATACCGCAATCCAACAGAATTTTTGAATTTGGCGTCTGAAGAAGGAAGCAGGTTCTTCCAACCTGTCTTGCTCCCCCCAAAAATGTGACTCTTACCCATTCATCAACTTTTTCCGGATTCCATTCCTTGTAAACTTTCTGCCCTATTGAATTAAGAAATTTTCTTCTGTAATTATTATTTGCATAAAGAACTTCCCTAATATTTTCTGTTATCTTGCTTTTTATAGCAGAAGAACGCTGAACCTGCGGTGTCCAGAGTGTTGCTTTTCTTATCTCATCGAGAATGCTTCCCTGTTTTCCTATAACCATTCCTGGTTTTTTTGCTTCTATTACAAGTATGCTTCTTTGAACATCAAATATTACCTCTGTGATTTCTGCATCTTGAGGAACTATATTTCTTATCTCTTTTTCTGTCTTTTCCTGGTCCATCAGAATCTTCTGGTCTGCGCGAAGTTCAATCCTTTTCTTAATCTGATCAACAATTTCCTTTATCTTTGATTCTCCTTCCTTGAAAAACTTGGCATTGTCTGTATAGAGAACTATATTTGCTCCTTCAAAACTTGCATCAGTTATGCTTTCATGCAACTGGTCTGTTATTTGCTTTAAAATATCCATGATATTATTTTAATTTCTATACCTCAATAAAAATCTGTAACCCATTTAATTTCCATTTAATTTAAAAAATAATTCAATCATCCCTAAAATTAGACTGAATCTCCTGTGACACCACTTTTTTGATTCCACTTTTAGTTATAGTGAAAACATCAATTCCATTTCCAGAAGCAGAATCTCTTTGAGTTGAAGATTTTAATGCTTCAATTGCGAGTTTTACTCCCTCATCAACAGAAAGTCCTTTTTTGTATTGTCTTTCCAATAAACCAAGAACATAAGGCATTCCACTACCAAAATTAGCATCGTAGTCTTCAACCTTTGTTATATGACCTACAGGGTCAGTTGAGTAAAGTTCTACTGTCCCATCTTCATTAAATCCACTTAATAAAAAAGCAGATTGTCCAGAAATTCTTATATTAGATAATAAATTAACTGCCTGTTTTACAGAAGGGCGTGTCTTTGAACGAAGTTCTTTCAACTTTAATTCTGCTGCAAGATATTTAGGGACTTTTTGAATTTCAACAGCAAGCCCACATCCAGCTATCATAAGATAATCATTTATAGGAAAAACTTTTTCCATATTCTTACCCATAACTATTCCTCCTGCAGTTCCTCTCCTGTCTGCAGCCATTACAACTCCGTCTTTACAGACAATTCCGAGTATGGTTGTTCCTGTTTTCAGTATTGAATTTTTTAACTCTGCATCCATTTTATAATATATCTTTTCAGAATAATTCCTATAGATTTTATGAGAAAGGAGTATTTATAAATTTTACGGAGCGGAAGAATTACTCTTCTGAAATGAAAGATTGACGGGTTTTTTCCCAGAGATAAAGGTTGTTTTCAATTGCCTGAATTTTCATAGCCCTGTAACTGCTAACAAGATATAGATAAATAAGAGGTTGAACACTCGGAGGGCAACTGCCTGTCATTTCCTGAAAAAAACATAAGAAGGCAGGATTTTCAGATTCAATTTCTTTACTCCATTCTTCTAGTTTAGAGGTTAGAGAATTCCATCCAAGAGCTTTTTCTTTCATAATTTCAGCTTTTATTCCATCAATAACCGGCTGGGTTAGTTTAGGCAGACTTTCTTTTGTGAACATTGAATTTTGAGTTTCAGGAAGATTATCTATATCCATGAAAAAAGAGAAGATATACAGAATTTAAGCATTATTGTTCTAAAGCATCTTTATTTGCTGCATCCAAGCCAATAAATAGAGTCTGGTGTTTTCATGCTTGCACCTCTACTTTAGTCATCCCGTTTTCTTTCTTGAATTTTATGACATTTGACACAAAGCCTTCCATCTTCTGCTCGTGGCTTACAATAATAAGCTGTTTGACATTAAGCTGTTGAAGGACATCCCTCATTTTATCCAGCTGCTGTTCGCTGAATCCATCTGTCGGCTCATCGAGAATAACCAGGTCTCTTGTTTTTATCCTGCTGAGAAGGGAATTTATCACCTGATTAAGAGCAAGACGATACGCCAGAGCAATTGCTGTTCTCTCTCCCCCAGAAAGGTAGGCATATTCAATTTCATAATCCTGCTGTTCAACTATGGGGGTAAAATCGTCGCTGAGCTTTACATTAAAACTGTCTGAAACAAGCATGTAAAACCATTCTGCAAATAGCTTTGAAAATTCTGTTTTAAGCTTAATCATGACATTTTTCTCAATAAAAGATATCAGGGAAGTGAATTGCTTTGAAAGCCAGTTTTCCAGTTCAGTAATATAAGCAAGATGAGATTTTATTTTTTCAGTTTTCTCTATTTCTGCCTTCAATTCTTCTATCTGCTTCAAGAAAACATCTATTTCTCTTTTTAATTCTGCAACTTTTATGTCTGCCAGTCTTTCCTGCCTCATGGCTTCATCAAGCTCCTTCTGTTTTATTTCAAAAAGATTAACAAATCTTGCTAAATTGAGAACAGAATTAGTAAGCAGGTCAATATGCTGTTTAAGAATAATTATATCTTTCTCCAAAAGGACATTTGATTTTTTTATTCCTTCAATCTGATTTTGCTTCTCGTTTATATCATGAAGCTTCATCTTAATAATTTTCAAGTCAGTAAGCTTTCTTTCTGAATAAGTTATCTCCAATTCTATCTTTCTTAATTTTTCTTCTATTTCCCTCTTTTCTGCAGAAAGATTCTGAAGCTGCTTTGTTGTCTCAAAATCGTCGCTGTGAATCTTGTTTAACACATTTGCCTTGTATACTGAATCCACATTCTGAAGACAGGTTGGGCATACATCTATGCTTGAAATTTTCTTTTCAACTTTCCTGCTATCTTCTAATTTTAAAAGCAAAGAATTTATTTTTGAACTTGTCTCAAGATTAGACTTGTTTAATTTATCCCTTTCTAATCGGCTTATTGATATTACCTGCTCCAGTCGCCTAATCTGGTCTTCGTCGAAATTTATGCTCTGCAATTCCTCCAGCTGCCTGTTTAACTGCTCTATTAATTTCCCGTTTGAAAAAATGGTTTCGTCTTTATTGATAATCATTATCTTTGTCTTTTCTATTTCTCCCTGCAATTTATTTTTCTCTTCTATCTTTTTTGAAAATTCTTCTCTTTCTTCCTGTATTTTTTTTCTTGTTTCTGTCCTGAGAAAAAGTTCCCTTTCCAGTAAAATAACTTCCTGCTTCTTTGCCTCAAGTTCGCTTTCTTTGGAAATGATATTAAATTTATTTTGCTCCAGATTGGAAGTCATTCCTTCCCTTAATCTTTTTTCTTCCCTCAATTTTGCTGTAAGAATAGAAGCATTCTCGAGAATTTTCTTGTATTTGTCTATTCCAAAAACATGCCTTAACGTGTTTATCCTTGTTTCTGTGTCCTGAAGAATTATCTGCTTCATTTCTTCCTGCGGGGTATAGACTGTAAACTTATAGAGAATATTCTGCTTCTTTGCAAATTCCATCGGATAATTCAAAAGCTCAAGAATTTTCCCCTTTAATTCTGTAACAGAAAGTTCTTTTTTTTCATTATTTATTATTACAGAACAATAATCCTGAGAAATGGTCTTGCTCTTTTTAAGAGTCCTCTCGATAATTATCTCGTCGTTATCAATCTCAAATTCTATTCTGACTTTTCCTTCCTTTTTTCCATTTCTCAAAAGGGCATTTCCCCTCTGACCTGGCTGCAATCCAAATAGCGCAAATTCAATTGCCAATAACACACTTGTTTTTCCTGAGCCAATATCTCCTGACAGCAATGTAGAACCTTCTGTAAAGTTTATTTCCTGATGCTCGTAGCTTCTTATGTTGTCAAGGGTTATATTTTTTAATTTCATTGCGCAGACACCTCCGGTTTCTTTCGCTTAATCTTCCCACTAAATTTGTGTTCATGACTGATTTTCATCTTTTAAAAAGTTCTTCTAACCATTTTAATTTGAATTGTGCAATTACAGCAGGACATCCCCCTTGTCTGTTTATCTCTGTTAATTGATATTTTGCACTTTCAAAAGCAGTTTGTCCGTCTTGATTTCTATGCGGGATATATCCATTGAAAATAAGATAAGCTCCGGGAAGAGGATAAGCAGTTGTTCTTCCTTTTTTAGTAGGAAGAGGTCCAAAGAGCTTGTCTGTCTTTGAGATATCGTCATAATCTTTCATAATTACAATAAGATTAGTTTTATGTCTAAAATGATACACTTCCTCTTTTGTTTCAGCAATTTTCATCCATAGTTTTCCTAGAGATATCAGATAAAATAATTGCGATGAACCTTTTCCTGAAGCAAAAAATCTTGCAGCATCTTTTGCTTCTTCCTGAGAATCGTAAGGAGTTAAACCATTTGATTCCATATTTTCATATATTGCACAATCTTTTGATGTGGGTTTCCCAAACATAAATTCTGCTTCCTTGCATTCTGCCATAAAAACGAAACCTTCTATTGTTTTCATTTTAATATTTTAATATTTTTTTAGTTTCCTCAAGAAGGCGATTTGTAAAACTCTCCAATTTTTCCCCTTCCTGCTTGTCAATTGAAAGTGAATTCATTAATGAAGGAATAAGAGAGTTAAAATTAAAAGAATTAGGATTCTGCTCAGAATATAAATTAATTGATTCCTCCTCGATATTGTCGATATTTTTTATTTCAATTTCCATTTCAACTTCTTTTGTCTTTAACTCGTGAGTATTTTTTAAAAGAAAATATGCTTTTTTCCTTGCTGCTGCCTCTTCTATCTGAGAGAATTTTATATCTGAATGACTCCCTGATTCAAGCGCCCCTTTTATTCTCAAAAGGATAATTTTATCTTCAACATCCCTTTTTTCTATTTCTGAAATTATTTTTTCGGTTGCATCAACTGCGCTTTTTATCTCAATATCTATGAGAACTGTGTCCTTTATTTTTAGCTCCATTTTCTGAAGAGGATTTTCCCGGTCTGTATCGACAATATAAAAACTGCCATGCTGCAAGTCTTCAAGCTCCTGAAAGTTATTCGGAAAAATAGGTCCGGGGTAGACAAAGTTCTGATACTGAAAATCAATATGCAAATGCCCCAAAGCGTAATAGTCTGCCTTTGGAAGAGATTCACATTCAATTGAATCTATCGGAAGTGTTCCTTTTGCCTTGTCTATTGTTGTGTGAAGCATGAATATTTTAAACATGCCGGGGCAGTCATTTAGTTTTATTTTTCTTAGTTCTTCTATTTCCAAACCGGATTTTTTTCCGGGGTATCCATAAATTGCAACTCTCTCGAAAATTACAGGATTAAGAATAATTTTGTCTTTGCTTTCTTCAATATTTGTTACATTCTTGCAGAAACCTGCTTTTTCCAAAACATCCAGAAAAGTTTTCCCTGAAATAGAAAAATCATGGCTTCCTGCAATTATAAAACATGGAAGTTTCGCCTCTTTTAGTCTTTTAAACTCTGCAAATGTTTCTTTTAAAATTTCAATAGGGGGATAGGCAGAATCAAACAAATCTCCTGAAATGAGCACAAATTCCACTTTTTTTTCTATGCAAATATCAAGCGCCATCTTGAAAGATTTAAGATTCAAATCCTGCAGTGGCTGCTGTTTCCAACCTCCCAAATGGACATCTGAAATATGAGCAAATCGCACCATTTTTTATATTAAACACCTGTTAAATTTGGATAAACCCCGAGATATTTAAAGATTATTGGGGTAGTTATTTCCCGACTTTAAAATAAAAATCCTCCTTAACATTTAAATATTCTTTAATTCTTTTTACGACATTAAAAAAGATGAAACTAAATATACTTTTTGGAGGAAAAGCAGGACAGGGGGCGAATATTCTTTCTAATTTATTGGGAAAAGCCCTTACAGAGCTTGGATATTATGTTTTTGTTTCAAGAGACTATCAGTCGCTGATAAGAGGGGGGCACAATTTTAATGTTCTTACTTTTTCAGATGAACCTCTGAATAGCAATGATTCTATTGTTAATGTGATTGTTGCCCTTGATGAAAATACAATAAATCTTCATAAAAAAGAACTGAAAAAAGAGGGGAATATAATAAAAGGAGAGGGGAAGGGGAATATGTATTTTGCAGGTAGACTGTTTAAGATTTTATGTATAGATTTTAAGATTCTTGAGAGGCAATTGAAAGAATTAAAGGATAGATTCGATGAGAATATTAAGGAAGCCAAAGAAGGATATGAAGAAGAGAAAAAAGTTGCGTGCAGAGTTGTTTTTAACAAGAAAAATTTAAGCTTTATGAATGGAAATAAGGGAATTTCTGAGGGGGCGATTAAATCTGGGCTTGATGTTTATTATGCATACCCAATGACTCCTGCTACAAATGTTCTTTCTGAACTCGCAGAGAAGCAGATTGAAAATAATTTTGCTGTCTTTGAATTAGAAAGCGAAGTCTCTGTAATAAATGCAGCTATTGGAAGCGCAATAACAGGAGCAAAGGCGATGATTGGAACAAGCGGAGGAGGATTTGATTTAATGACAGAATCGCTTTCTCTTGCGGGAATTGCAGAAGTTCCTATTGTTATTTATCTTGCTTCAAGACCAGGACCTTCCACTGGAGTTGCATGCTATACTGGGCAGGGAGATTTGGATTTAGCGAGGCATTCAGGACATGGAGAATTCAACAGAATAGTTTTAGCTCCAGGAAGTCCAAAAGAGGCGGAAGAGCTTACAAGCCAGGCATTTTATTTTTCACAAAAATTTGGAATTCCGGTAATTATAGTTTCAGACAAGCATCTTGCAGAGAGTCTTTACACAACAGATGAAAAAGCAGTTATAACTCCTTCCAGGAAAATGATTTCTCTAAAGAGATTCAACAGCTACGAGACAGATAATTTCGGAAGTGCAACAGAAGATGCAGGGCAGATAAAGAAAAATGTTGAAAGAAGATTAAAGATAGGAAAAGATATTGAAAAAGAAGCAGTGAAATTTAAGCAGTATTTAATTCAGGGAAAAGATAATTCAAAAAATGTTATTGTCGGATGGGGAAGCACAAAGGGTGCGATTCTCGATGCAATGAAAGGTTTAGATGCAACATTTATTCAATTTCTTTATTTAGACCCATTCCCAGCAGAAGTTAAAAAGTTTTTAGAGAACAAGAATATTATTCTGGTAGAAAATAATGCAACAGGACAATTAGGAAAATTAATTGCAGAAAAAACAGGAATTTTTATTGAAGAAAAAAATAAAATTTTAAGATATGACGGAAGACCTTTTTTAGCAGATGAATTGAAAGAAGAAATTAGGGGGAGATTAAGATGAAAAAAATAATATTTTTTCTTTTTCTAATCTTTTTAATTAATTTAGTAAGTGCCGCTCATAGTACAGAATATTTAACAGAATTAGCTAATCAAATTGGTTCTGATTGTGATGGTCAGATTATAGAATACCAGATAAATATATATGTAGGTCATGGGACTCCCTTAGATAATAAGAATGGAACAATTAATTCATCGGAAATACTTTCTTTTTTGAAATCTATAGATAATAGCTCATTCTATCACTATTCCGATCCTTCTAGATGTAATTATCCATTTTCTGGATTTAGAACCTCTGGAGATATTAATGGATGTAAAATATTAATTTGTGGGAATAATAGATTGGATAGGTTGGAATCTGATTTTTATTGGAATTTAGTAGAATATGAAGGATCAAAACAGGTAACTAATGTTGCCCAAGTTATTAATTCTCCAAATAGCCAAGCAACAGCTGGGAATAATAATATTCAAACTAATTCTAATAACAATATATCTATAAGTCCACCGATTGAACTTGTTATTGGGGGTAGTATAATAGGATTGGGAGGGTTAACTATTTACTTAATAAAACGTAAAAAAAGGAGAAAAATAAAAAATGAAACTTACAAAAGAAGAATTTGAAATTATTTTTTGGATTGAATATATGGGATACAATTATCCAGAAAGATTGTCTGAAACAATGGAAATTCCTGAAGAAGAAGCAAAAAAAAGGATGAAACAACTTGAAGCAGAGGGATTAATAACCATAACAATTAGGGAAAAAGAAATTTATGGTTCTCAATTAACTGAAAAAGGAAAAGAAATTTGGGATGATAAACAGTATAATAAATGGAAGGAGGATTTAGGATATTAAAATGACAACAAAACTAAACAAAAATACTGAATTGAAAAATAAAAAACTTCATACCGAGTTTGTAAAGTTAATAAAGAAAAAACCAATTCCCTGCATTTCTATAGGGTTGGTATTAAAAAAAGATAATAGTCCAAGGTATTTAGAAGTTATAGTAAAGAGACCTGAAAGATATTCCTGCCCACAGATAATGAAAGCTATTCCAAAAAAGTATAAAGGAGTGAAAGTAAAAGCTTTTTAAAAAATGACAAAACTAAAGATTATTGTGTTTACTCCATTAACTCATTGTAAAATTGTAAGAAAAACAATTGGCGATGCAGGAGGAGGGATTATCGGAAATTATTCTCACTGCAGTTTTTCATCCAGAGGCATAGGAAGATTTAAACCAAATGACAAAGCCAAACCCCATACAGGAAAAACAAATAAGATAGAAGAAGTTGAAGAAGAAAAAATTGAATTTATCTGTCCAAAAGAAAAAGCAAAAGAAATTATTAAAGCAATAAGAGAAGTTCATCCTTATGAGGAAGTTGCATTTGATATCTATCAATTAATAGATGAGGAAGAATTAAATAAAGAGATTATGAGGAGAGAGAAATGACAAATACAAGACATACAAAAAATGAGTATGATAAATTTTCCGAAGAATATCATCAACACCTATTGAATAAAGGAGAAAATAATTGGCATAGATATATTGAAAAACCAGTAATGAAGAGAATATTAAAAGAGATTATTAAAAATAAATCTGTTCTTGATTTAGGCTGCGGCTCTGGAATTTTCACAAATGAACTAATTAAATTTAATCCAAAAAATATAACGGGCATTGATTTATCTGGTGGCTTAATAAATATTGCAAAAAGAGAGTATCCAAAGATAGATTTTCTTGTAGGGGATGCAAAAAATACTCCTTTTAAAAATTCTGAATTTGATGTGGTTAGCAGCAGTTTAATGGTTCATTATTTTGATAATTTAATTTCTCTTTTCAAGGAAATTAATAGAATTTTAAAATCAAACGGTTATTTTGTCTTTTCTATGCATCATCCGGTGATGGAGGTTAGTGGCAGATTAATTATTAATGGAAAGGAAGATAAAGAAAATTCCCTCCTTAAACCCTATTTTAAGGAAGGGGTATATAATTGGAAATTGGGTGAAAAAATGAAAAATATGATTGCATATCATCATACCTTTGAAACAATTTTTAATTCTTTAAATAAATCTGGTTTTGTTATTGAAAATCTCTTTGAAACCAAAGCCCAAAACAAGCTAAAAAAAATAAATAAGAAGTTTTATAACAGAGTTATGAAGAGGCCAAGCTTTTTGATAATAAAAGCGAGGAAGTTAAAATGACCACCCAAACAACCCCAAATAACAACTTGAACTCGCCAACAATACCTAACTGGTGTCCGGGGTGCTTTAACTTTCAGATATTAGCTGCTGTAAAAAATGTTATTGGAGAACAGTTGAAAGCAGGAAAGAAAAAAGATGATTTTGCACTTGTTGCAGGAATTGGGTGCCATGCAAAAATATTCGATTACATAAACTTAAATGGAATTAATGACTTACATGGAAGAGTTTTGCCTACTTGCTTAGGAATGAAGATAGGAAATCCCAATCTTAATGTAATCGGATTTAGCGGAGACGGGGATGCATATGCAGAAGGGATGGAACATTTAATTCATGCTGCGAGATTTAATTCTAATTTCAAATATTTTGTTCATAACAATCAGGTTTTTGCTCTTACTGTTGGTCAGCCAACTCCAACAACAGAAATGGGCTATAAAGATAAGACAACACCCTTAGGAGTTAAAGTTCATCCGATTAATCCAATAAGATTAATGCTCGCTGCAGGAGCAAGTTTTGTTGCAAGAGTTTATGCAGATAAAGATGAGATAGAAAATGTTTTCAGAGAAGCATTGAAACATAAGGGATTTGCATTCATTGAAATATTGCAGCCATGCATAATATTCCATCCGGATAAGGGATACAAGGAAAAGACTTACAATCTGCAGAAAACAGGACATGACAAGACGAGCTTTGAACAGGCAATGAAAAAAGCAGATGAATTTGATTACAATACCCTGAATGACAAAACAAGAATACCAACAGGAATTTTCTACCAGAAAGAGAAACCAGTTCTTGAAGAGCAATATCCTCAGCTTGTGGAGCTGAAGAAAAAAGGCATTGGATGGAAGGAGATTAAGCGATAGCGCTTAGACTTATTTTTTTCCTATTCCTAATTTCCCCTTCTATTGATAAGATAAGTCTTTTAAGATTATTTGAAGATTTGATTCTGTCTCTTGGTTCAGTTAACAGATATTGTATTGCAAAATAACTTCCTTCCTCTATATGATTAGACGCCAAATCAGCAAAGTTAGCTAATTTTATTCCTGCTCTTCGTATGGTTAAGTCATGACTCTTGGAATATTTCTGAACAAAATAGTTATCATAGAAATTAATAATTAATTGTCCGGCTTCTGCAAGTCTTTTTTTGAAATCTTCATTATTTCCTTTATTTATGAAGAACTTTAAGTCAGATAGTTCTGAATAAGTCTTGTTTAATTCTTTTAAGTTTCTTACGAATTGTGTCAACTCAACAGCACTCGTGTAATTCATAGCAGAAATTTATAATCCCTATTTATAATTGTTGTGTTAATTTTATTTTATTGAAGTAAGTTCCCAAATACATAATCTCTGCTCGTAAGTCCACTCGAAATCAGGGGCTATGCAGAAATCTCGTGAACTTGTTCGTCAAAAAAGTTTTTCTCACTTAATTCATAGATACATAGACGTTCGAAAAACAATTTCTCACAGCCGATTTCTTTTGCATTATATCCCAACTTGCTAAAATCAACACCTTCTGCAAGTGAAGAAGTTATAAGAAATATTTTCCCATCTTTATTAAGATAATTCTTTGCCTGCTGCAAAAAACGAATAATAATTTCATTTCCTTTTTTTCCTCCTGTTGTTGCTAATTTGGAACTTTTTGGTTCGCGGGCATCTTCTGGAAGATATGGAGGATTGAAAATTATAATATCGAAAGACACCGGCGGTTTCTTTTGTAAGCTTCCCTTTTGACATGGTTGAACGGTTTCTTCAATTGCCTCCGAAAGAAACCGCATATTATTAAATGCTTCAAACAAATCAGAATGAATACATTTAAATCCGAGCAGATTGCAATGTGAAACAGATCTCTTGTCTATATCCGAAGAAAAAATATTTTCATGTTTTATTCCTAATGCTGATGCGGTCTGCAAATGGATTCCGCTTCCTGCCCCTATTTCAAGAAATTTTAAATCAGGATTTTGTTTTATCAAATTTGGAATCTGCTCTTTTAAAATTCTGGACATCAGATAAGAATCTTCTGAAGGTGGATATATAGGCATGAAAATTAAACAAAATAGTTACTTAAAAACTCTACCAATTGCTTTCTATAAAAGAAAATTAATGCCAGACCTCCAAGCAAAAAGAGCAAGAGTATTATAAGACCAATAATTATTGCTTTGTCTCTCCTGCTTTTTCTATCTTCTATTTTTTTATAACGAGAAACTTTTTGATTCTGATTCTGAAATGGCTGATAATCCATCTGAGGCACAAGTTTAACAGGCTTTTCTTTTTTAACTTTAACCCACTGCGGTTTTGTTTCTACAGGAGAAGGGATTTCTTCTGGGGATTTAGGCAGCTGCAGAACTGGTTTTTCCGGAGTCAGTTTTTTAACTGGAAAATCTTTAACAGGAAAATCCTTGACTTGTTCAGTTTGCTTAATTGAAGATTGCTGAGAAAGTGGCTTGGGTGAAAAATTAGCCGAAGGAACTGTTCCTGAAAATTTTTCTAATTCAGACAGCAGGGATTTAGCAGAGGGAACTGTTTTAATTAAATGCTGGGCAGCTTCTTCAATATCCTCTTTTTTGTATCCGGAATTATAAAGAGCTATCATTGCTTTCTGAAGAGGTTCTCCTCTTTCCAAGGCAGATTTTAAACCCCCTAACATGATATCATTTACCATTGTAAGACACCTACGGTTTCTTTACAGTCAATTTCCCTCTTGACATGGTTAAGCGATTTCTCAAACCAGCTCGAGCCCACACTCGTGTGTTGTTGTGAGGCGAGACCTGTGTAAACTCTCGGCCTCCGAATGAAATCGCAATTGAAAATATATAAAACACGCGAGGACACCAAAGGTTTCCTTCGCTTAACCTTCCTCCAATTTTCTTGATTATAAACATGCGCTGTCCAATTATACATTATGTTAATTACAAGAATATCTAATTTATAAATTTCTATAATCTTAATCTCTGTCCGTCAGACATAAGGTGGCAATTCTTTCCTGTTTTATAACCCATCTCTTTTGCAAGCTCTACCATAGGAGTTAACTGCATCAAAGAGCCGTGAGCAGGAATTATATGCTCGGAATTAATCATAGAAATCAAATCTCTAAGGTCTTCTCTTCCTGCATGCCCTGAAACATGAATATTATCAAATATTCTCACTCCTGCCTTTTTCAGTTTCTTGTCCAACTGCTCCTTATTTGCAACATTTACAGGAGTTGGAATTGTCTTGGAGGAAAAAACAACATTATCTCCCTGCCTGAATGAGAAAGGCAATTTCCCTCTTGATAATCTGTCCATAATGCTTCCTGGTTCGCCTTGATGACCTGTGCATACGATAAGAGAATTTGCCCTGTCTTTATCAACTTTCTTAAGGACAGAATCTATCTGTTTTTTATAACTTATTAACTGAATGTCCTTCTGGAACGGGCACATGCCAACATCAATTGCAGAAGATACATATTTTTTCATGCTTCTTCCCATGAAATAAATTTTCCTGTCTAATTTGTTTGCAAAATCAACAATGCTCTTTAATCTTGCAATATGAGAAGAGAAAGTTGTAACAAATATGGCAGAATTTTCATTTTTAATAGTAAGCAAAACTTCCTCAACTAATGCTCTTGCTATTTTTTCGCTTGGAGTTTTTCTTTCTACTCCAGAATACAATGAATCAACAATAAGTGCTTTAACTCCTTCCTTTGAAAGTTTTTTTAGGAGTTCATAATTCGGAGGCAGACCAAGAATAGGATTATCATCCAGCTTGAAATCATTAGCATAAAGGACAATTCCTTCTGGAGTATGAAGAGCAATCATTGAAGTCTGAATCGTGGAATGGGTTATGTTTATGAAATCAACCTGATAATTGGAACTTTTTCCTTTTACAAAAAAAGAAGAATTTGGATTAACTGATTTAATTGGATTGGGAATTTTTATATTGTCATCTTCCATTATTTTTTTCAAGACATCAACAGTAAAAGGGGTTCCTACAAGAGGAGCATTATACCTATATGCAATATATGGAGCAGCACCTATATGGTCAAGATGGGCGTGCCCCAAAAAGATGGCTCTTACTTTGCTTCTTAGTCCAAGTTTATCAAGCATTAAATCATCAGGAAAAGCACCAATGCTTCTTAGTTTCTTTTCTGAATATACTTGCTGCTGATTTTCCTCCTGCTCTTGAAGTTCAACTACTGCTGGAAGGAAAACTCCCATATCAAAGATAAATGCGTCTTCCCCTGTTTTAACAACAGTCATATTCTTTCCTACTTCATCAAATCCGCCAATAGTAAATATTTCCACTTTTTTATTTCACCTGCTTATTAATTAGAAAGAATAGTTTAAAAATTCTTTGAGAAGATAAGAGGTCTAAAGAATATAATCCAAAATATAAAATATTATATACCTTATAAGAAAATTATTTTTATGAGATTATCACAATTAGTTGAAGAATATTTTAGTCTCCTGAATCAATCGGATGATGCCAAGTCAGAGAGGATTAAAGAGTTGAAGGCAATATTAATGAAAGAGGGCATATCTATTCAATATGAAGAGGATAGACTTCCATTGCAACACGTATTAACTTTGCCAGTTCCTTTAGACGAACTCAATAGACTATTAAATTTCCCTAAGGATGAGTATATCAGAGATGGAGAATTTCTTTATTTGCCTCCTGCAAAAATTGTTGATTTCATAGATGGAAAGGATTGTTATGCTGCAGAGATTCATGTAAAAGAAAGGAGAGGTCATACGGAAATTTCTTGCGAAGGACAGGGTCATGCTTTAGGTTTTTTAAGGGCATATGTTCAAAGCAAGTCGAGTATAGGAAGTTTAAAACCAACCTTGTAAAAACATTTATATTTCTTGAAAAGTGTATTTTATTATGGAATCCTCAAAACAATTGAAATCCCTGCGTCCTTCAATGAGAGAAAACAAAAGATACTTGCTGGTTGAAGGAAATGAACTTAGGAAAAATATTGAAAAAGCAATTCTTGAATTTATAGGGATATTGGGTTATTCAAAAACAGGGCTAAGCTGGATAAAGGAAGGAAAGGATTCTGCAATCATATGCATAAACAGGGAAATGATAAATCAGGTAAGGGCTTCTTTAGCAGTCTATCCAAAGAAGATGGAAGTTAAGAGGGTTTCAGGGACGCTTAAAGGGTTGAAGGAAAAATGAAAGTAATAATTAAAAAAATCTGGTCTGATAAATTTGATTTAGATAAAGAATTAACTTTGGATTTTAGATTAGCTGATTTTGATTTAGAAGTTGGGGATAAGATTATATTTAAAGAATGGGACCCAAAAACCAAAGAATTTACTGGGAGAGAATATACTAAAATAGTAAAACAGTTAATAAAAAGTGAAAGTCCAACAAGGTACTGGAAACCAGAAGAAATGGAGAAACATGGAATGTGGCTCATTGAATGGGAAGAGTAAATCTGAACTTCCCCTACGAAAACTTTTTAAATCTCAGGAAATTAGGGAATTTGAAGAGAAAAGGAAATTGTACTTAAATTATAAATTTCTCTAAAATTAGAATATGGATATACCATTAGACATGCAACATCAGGCAATGGGTTATGACAGAACTGCGACAATGTTCTCGCCAGAAGGTCTTTTGCTTCAGGTAGGCTATGCTGAAAAGGCAGTAAGACGCGGAAGTGCGAGCGTTGGAATGATCTGTTCTGACGGAGTTTTTATACTTGCAGATTTAAGAATAGAAGACAAATTAATAGTTCCAAAATCAGCAAACAAGGTTTATGAAATTGATTCCCATATTATGGGAAGTGTTGCTGGAATCCTTTCTGATGCAAGAGTTTTAATCGAGAGGGCACAAGTTTTAGCTCAGCAGAACAGAGTAACTTATGATTCTCCTATAGAACCAGAATTAATAATCAAAGATTTGGCTAATTTAAAACAGCAATTTTCACAATACGGCGGGGCAAGGCCTTTCGGAGTTTCGCTGATGGTAGCAGGAATAAACGACAAAAGACCAGAGCTTTACTCAAGCGATGTTACAGGGAATTATACTGCTTATTATGCAACTGCAATAGGAGAAAACGACGAGAAGATAAGAGAAAAATTAAGAGAGAAATACAGAGCAGATTTGACGATAAAGAAAGGGGTCAAGATTGCACTTGATATATTTAAGGAACTGGAAGAAAAGAAATTCCATATCGGAAGATTTGAATTAGTTTATATTGACAGCGAAACAAGCGAATTAAAAAGAGTTTTCGGAGAGGAATTACAGGAATTCGTAAAATGAGAATTAAAGATAGAAATTTGTATATAACCAGATTTAAACCTCTATTCAAAGAAAAGAGTTATGATGGGGCTTTTGAATTACTAGATAATAACCCCCATATAGAGAGATATTTATCTGAAGAAGAGAAAAGAATTATGAATTCTTATAAATCTAAATTAAATGAAGTGGACAGTTTGTTAGATAGACTAAATTCTTCATTAGATACTTTGCTAAATTTAGGTAAAGATTTTAGTTTAGAAATGGCTGGAATTAAATTTGGATGGGCGCATAGAAATTAACATGACACAAACAACCGCAAGGATAAAACAGAAAGGCGAACATTTTGAGATTATAGTTAATCTTGAAGATGCTATTAAATTCAAGAGGGGACAATCTACCTGGATACAATCAGAAGATGATAGGGTTTACAGCGACTTAAAAAAGGCGAATGTTGCATCAAGCTCTGCGTTGAAAGATGCATTTGGAACAACAGATATTTCTGAGATTGTCAAGAAAATAGTAAAAGATGGAGAGATTCTTACAACACAGGATTACAGAGACGAAGAGAGAGAAAAGAAATTGAAGCAGGTAGTTGACTTTTTATCTAAAAATACAATAAATCCGCAGAATGGAAACCCGCATACTCCTGACAGAATTCACAAGGCATTAGAAGAAGCTCATGTAAATATCAAAAACACTTCAATAGACAGCCAGATGAAAGATATCATCGCTGAGATAAGCAAGATACTCCCAATAAAAATTGAGGTTAAGAAAATAAAAATAACAATTCCTGCAATTCATACAGGAAAAGCATACAGTATAATCAGTTCATATAAAGAAGAGGAAAACTGGCTTAATGACGGAAGCCTTGAAGTTATTGTAAGTCTTCCTGCAGGAATGATTATGGATTTTTATGACAAACTAAATTCTGCAACACATGGAAGCGCACTGACTCAGGAGATGAAGGAATGATAGGAAATAAAAGTAAACTAGAAAAATGGTTAGGTATTCCCTCAGAGTTAACTGCATATGTGAAAGGACTTAAGCCACAGAGTACTACTGGGAATATTAAATATGGAATAAGAATTCCTTGTGCTAGCGGGATGACCCCATTAAAAGAAGTTGAATTAGGTTCAAAAGAAAGAGTTAATAGAGAAAGACCCGATTACTGGTTTGTAAATGGTGAACAGTCTATTAAAGTAAGACTTTTTACTGCAAGAGTAAGAGATAATGAAATTACTGGATATGGAATAGATTCTGGTATATTCAAATATAAAATAACAAGATTAAATCAAACAGAATGAAAGCTCAATCAAATAAATTTATAAACCTATTTTGGGAATTTTAAGTATGACAGATAGAAAAATAGTAGTTCCTGGAGAAACAGTATCTAAGGGCGGAGATTTCCTTCCTGGAGAAGGAACAGAAAAGCGAGGAGAAGAAATATTTGCAATTAGATTCGGACTATTGGAAGAATCAAATAATCTTGTAAAAGTTATTCCGCTTTCAGGTGTTTACCAGCCTCGTAGAGGAAATGTTGTTATAGGAAAAGTAGAAAACATAACATTCAACGGATGGGTAATAGACATAAACACAGCTGAAGGAGCATTCCTTTCTTTGATGGAAGTTCCAAGATATGTTAACAAAGATGATTTGGAAGAAGTAATGATGATAGGTGACATGGTTGTTGCTAAGATAAATTCAATAAATAAGAGAGGCATAGATTTGACTATTAAATTAAAAGGACTTGGAAGACTTGACAGGGGGATAATTATAAGCATAAATCCAAACAAGGTTCCGAGAGTAATAGGAAAAGAGGGTAGCATGATTTCTTTAATAAAAGATGAAACCAAATGCAGAATAACTGTCGGGCAAAACGGACTTATCTGGATTGACGGGGACAAAGTTGAAGACGAGCTTTTTGCAAAGAAAGCAATTCTTCATGTAGCAGAAAAGTCTTTAATGTCTGGTTTGACTGAAGAGATGAAAGAATGGTTTGGGGGAGAGAAAAAATGACTAAAGAAACACATTCATCAAAAGAATTCAAAAGACCTGACGGAAGAAAGGTAAACGAACTTAGAAAGATAACTGCAAAAGTTGGAATAGTTCCTAATGCAGATGGAAGCGCAATGTTTGCATTTGGAGACACTGTTGCAATCGCTGCTGTTTATGGACCTAAGAAAATGCACCCGCAACACTCCCAGGATCCAGAAAGAGGAACATTAAGATGCACTTATAACATGATGAGCTTCTCTGTAACAGAAAGAATTAGACCAGGACCTTCAAGAAGAAGCACAGAAATCAGCAAGATAACAGAATGGGCTTTGAAACCTGTTGTCATGATAGACGAATTTCAGGGAAATGTAGTTGATGTTCACATAAATATTCTACAGGCAAATGCTTCAACAAGATGTGCAGGAATAAATGCTGCAGCAATGGCTCTTGCTCATGCAGGAATACCAATGAAAAGCCTTGTTCAAAGCGTTTCAATAGGAAAATTAGACAAGCAGTTAGTAACTGATTTGATAAAGAAAGAAGAAGACTGGGAAGAAGGAGAAGGCCCTACAGATATTCCTATAACATTCACTGGCGACGGAAAAATAAGCCATATTCAGCTTGATGGAAAAATAACAAAAGCACAATTAAAAGAAGCAGTTGAACTTGCAAGAGAAGCAAGCAAGCAGATACATGAAGCCCAGAAAAAAGCTTTGAAAGAAGTAGGAGAGAAACAATGATTTTAACATCAAACTTAACCGCAGAAAGAATCATAGAATATTTGAAAGAAGGAAAAAGATTCGACGGGAGAAAATTAGATGAATTCCGGGAATTAACAATCGAAACAGGAGTTTCAAAAAATGCAGAGGGAAGTGCAAGAGTAAAACTTGGAAAAACAGAAGTTATTGTCGGAGTTAAAATGGATGTTTCTGAACCTTATCCAGACTCAAAGGACAAGGGAAATCTCATGGTTACAGCAGAATTCCTTCCGTTAAGCTCTCCAAGAATTGATTTGGGCCCTCCTGGATTTGACTCAATAGAATTGGCAAGAGTAATTGACAGAGGAATAAGAGAAAGCAAGTTCATTGAGCTTGAAGGATTATGCATTAAGGAAGGAGAAAAAGTATGGACTGTTTTCATAGATATTTATTCTATAAACGACGATGGAAACTTACTGGATGCTGCGGGAATAGGGGCTATTGCTGCCTTGAAAACTGCAAGAATTCCCGAATATAATGAAGAGACAGGAAAGACAAAATTCGGAGAATGGAGCAACAAGAATATCCCGCTGAAAAAAGAAGTTCCTATTTCTTTGACTGTTCATAAAATTGGAAACAGCTTAATTGTAGACCCCAGCAAGGAAGAGGAAGACATAAGCGAGACAAGAGTTACTATAGCAAGCTGTGACGGCACTATTCATTCAATGCAGAAAGGAAATGCAAAGGAATTAAGCATAGAAGAATTTAATAAAGTGCTTGACATTATAGAAAAGACAGAAAGGGAAATAGCCAAAAAAATTGAAAAAGCGATTACGCATACGCATTGCGAAACACTGAAGAAAGAAGCGATTACGCATCACGAAAATTAAAAATGACACACCAATTTACAAAATATGAAACAGCGAGAATCTTAGGAGCAAGGGCTCTTCAGATTTCAATGAATGCTCCATTGCTGATAAAAATAAGCAAGGAAGATTTAGAAAAAATCAATTATGATGCTCTTAAAATTGCAGAAGTAGAGTTGAACTCAGATATTCTTCCTATCTCTGTAAAGAGACCTTTCCCATTAAAGAAAGAAGAAAGATTAAAGAGGGTTAAAGAAAAGAAAATTACTGACAGCAATGTTCAGGAAAAGGAAAACGCAGAAGAATCAGAGATTGTTGAAGGCGGAGAGATAATGGAACTTGCAACTCCTGAAGACGAAGAAATGGAAGAAGCAGGGGAAACAGAAAGCGAGTGATTTCGCGGAAGAAAGGAAAGAGATAAACAAGCGGAATCGAGAGGAGAATAGAAATTCTAAAATATAATAATATTTAAACTTTAGTCATTTTCTTCTTAAATGATTTATAATAGAGAGGAAAGGGAAATAATTCTAAAGAGGGAATTAAGCGAGTTGGATAAATTTGTCCTGGATTTTTGCAAGTTATTAAAAGAGTATGTTATTGTTTCAGGATATGTCTCAATTCTTTTAGGAAGGTCGAGAGCAACAGAAGATGTGGATTTATTAATCCCAAAAATAAACAGAGGAGAATTTGAAGAATTATGGATAAAACTCTATAAAAACAATTTTGAATGTATTAACACACTGAATTCTGATGAAGCATTTGAGATGCTTAAAGAGCATGCAATAAGGTTTTTTTGCAAGAAAAAGAGACCAATTCCCAACATAGAATTTAAATTTATTAAAACTAACCTGGACGAATACTCCTTTCAGAATAAAATTAAGGTTATATTAAACAAAGACATCTTGTTTGTTTCCCCGATAGAGATGCAGATTGCCTTCAAGCTATTTCTTGCATCAGATGGGGAAGATTACGAGATAAGCAGTGATAAAGATATAGAAGATGCCAGACACCTGTATAAGACATTTAAAGAAAATATTAATAAAAAAGAGATGCTGAATATAATAACTAAACTAGGTGTTGGGAAAAAGTTAAAATGGCTACAATGAAATCTGAAGAAATAAAGATAAATTTGAAAGAACTTAGAGAATTCAAGAAGAAGAATTTTGAAGAGAGATTGAGATTCATAGATTTTTGGGCAGAATATATCAAGAATCATTCAGATGAAGATTGGAGCCGACAGCAAAATATGCTGATTAATTCTCAGCTTAAATCTGCTAGGGAAATAAAAGTTGAAAGGGCAGAATAATTTTAAGTTTTCAATTAACTTTTTATATTACAAATTTTTCTAGACCATATGAAACAAGATGTTGACAAATCTGTTCTTAAACAAGTTAATCTGGAAAAATTAGATTACAAATTCAAGCATAAACCTCTGATTGTTGGAGGGGTTGCTATGGAATATTATAAGTTGAGAAAAACAGGTGAAGATATAGACTTAATCGTAAGCGGGGTTGATCATCAGGCATTAATTAAAAAATATATGAAAGAAAAAGATGTCTGGAAAAAAGAGAATAATACTCCAAAATATAAGGAAAAGCCAGAATTTGTTGACTTATACGGGGATAAAGGAATATTATTATATGAATTCGAGATGTGGAACAGGATTGGATATGACTATGATTTCTTATCTCAGAGGGCTATTGAAGAAAAAGACGTATTAATTATATCGCTGGATAAGCTTTTGATTATGAAAGCGTTGGCAATGGGGAAAGAAAAATATCTGAATGATACAAAATTAATTGTTAATAGGATATTGAAAGAGATTTATTAATAATCTTTATATATTTAGTTTAACTATTCTTCATATGAAAATTAAAGGGGTTTCTGCCAAGACAATTTTAGATTCACGAAAGGAAAAAACAATTCTTGTTTCAATTAAAACAGATGCTGGAGAATTCAGCGCTTCATCTCCTTCAGGAAAATCAACAGGTAAATACGAAGCAAAACCCTACCATAAAAGCATTGAAGAAGATATAAAAGCGATAAAACAGCTGAGTGATTATTTCTCCTCTGAATTAATTGAGAAGTTTGATGATTTGCGAAGAGTTGAAGATATTGTTGATAGACAGATTGGAGCCAACACCCTTTTTGCTCTTGAATCAGCGATATTAAAAGCGCTGGCAAAAGAGAGAAAAAAACAAGTTTGGGAACTTGTGAATGAAAATGCCAAAAAATTTCCCCGTTTAGCCGGAAATTGCATTGGCGGGGGGAAACATTCTTCTATTACAAGAAAGCCTGATTTCCAGGAATTTTTATTAATCCCAGAATTGAAAAAAACAAAAGAGGCATTTGAAGCAAATAAAAAAGCCAAAAAAGAAATTAAAGAAATTCTGTTAAAAGAAGACAAAAAATTTAACGGGGAAAGGAATGATGAAGACGCATGGATGACTTCGCTGAATGACAAGGAAGTTCTGGATATTTTAAAGAAAGGCAAACTGCCTTTAGGAATTGACGTTGCTGCTTCTGGTTTTTACAAGAGGAAAAATTATAATTACAATAATCCAATGTTCAAGAGAAGCGTAGAAGAACAGCTTGAATATTTAAGCAATTTAATAAAAAACCTTAATCTTTTTTATATAGAAGACCCATTTGAAGAAAATGATTTCGAGAGTTTTGCAAAACTTCTCAAGAGATTTCCTGACAGATTAATAGTAGGAGATGACTTGACAACTACAAACCCCAAAAGATTTGAGAAGGCAATAAAAATGAAAAGCATAAGCGCGATAATAGTCAAGCCTAACCAGATTGGCTCGCTGATTGAAGTAAAAGAAGTTTGTGAGATGGCTAAGAAAAATAATATAAAAGTTGTCTTTTCACACAGAAGCGGGGAAACAGAAGAAAGCATAATCGCTGATTTGGCATTCGGGTTTGGGGCAGATTTCCTAAAATGCGGAATAACCGGGAAGGAGCGTGAGGTTAAACTTAAACGTTTAATTGAAATAGAGAAATCATTGAGATAGAATGAAAATTAGAAAAGCTACAATAAAAGATTTAGATGAATGTGTTAAGATTAGTCATATCCCCGAGTTTAGTTATCTGTATGAGGTTTCAAATTCTAAGGCTAAGAAATATCTAAGAAATTACATTGATAAAGGCCTTTTGTTAGTCGCTGAAGAAGACAACCATATTGCGGGTTTTATTAGTGGGGAGTTTATGCTTGGAAATTTTGTTTGGGTTGATGCAATTACAGTTAAAAAAGAAATGAGAGGGAAGGGAGTTGGCAAGAGATTATTTAAGGGATTTAGAAAATCTTGCACACAAAAAGGGGTTAAAAATCTTTATTTAATGGCTCCAAAGTTTAACAAAAATACGATTAAATTTTATGAGTCAATTGGGATGAAAAAAGGTAATGAGTTCATTGAGTTTAGTGAGAGGCTGAAATGAGAAATAGGGGATTTTTAACAGATAGGTGGGGAAACAAGAGAAGTTCTCCAAAAGAGCAAATTGAATCTAAAAGTTCAAAATTTGAGGACTTTTTTGTAAAGCCTTCAAGAGCAGGATTAATTTATGCAACTAAAGAGCATTCGAATATAGAAGTCATGCCAGATTCGGCTGTGATAAGCGAAGTACGCAAGAAATTTGGAGATAAATTTCAGAGATTACATACTCATCTTTATGATTATAGACCTCTTTGGGCTCTTCCAGACCCAAGGGATATAGAAGGAGGGTTAAGTTATAAGAGTAATAAGCCAGAAGTAATAGCACAAAGAGATAGAGAGACAGGAAAATTTATGGGTTATACAATGATATTCCCAAAGAAAAAAGAGGATAAAGAGAATTCATCTGAAAAGACTGAAATTTCTAATTTAACAGATAAATATATTACAGATGTAGAAAAGGTCATAAAGAATTTTAAAGCACATAAACAATATGACATGTCAACTGTTCTTAATTCCTTAAGAAATCTTTTGTCTGCCAATAATTTAGACATCCGATTCCATCCTGCAAGAGATTATTATTTTGATAAAAATACCGGATGTTATGAAAAAAAAGGGCAGGGATTAGAAAAAACCGTCGCCTCGATAATTATTGGATTAAGCCTATTAGGATTAGCAGTTAAAGTCCCATTTACCGGAGCTGTGATAGGGAGTTCAGTCAATGATTCTATGATGAATATATTCAGAATAGGGGGATTATTTTTTTTAATTATTCTAGTTATATTATTAAGCAGAAGGAACAAAACTTCAAAAAAATTGAAAGAATAACCTTTAAAAATATACTTTTTCTCTGAAAGGTATGGGAAGAAAAAAGAAATCAGAAGAAGCAGAAAATAGTGAAGAGAATTCTGAAAACTTAGAAGTTGAAACTGCTAAAGAGCTTTCTGGAAAAGAATTAGAGAAAGTAGCAGAAGCAGAATCTACTCTTGATGAAAAAGATCTTGAAAAAAAGAAGAAAGAATTGATGGAAAAAGTCAAGGAACTTGCCAAGAAAGTGGATGTTGCCAAGACAGAAGACCTTAAAGAAAAAGTCAAGGTCAAGAAAAGAACAGACATGCTTGTTCCTCTTGAAGATTATGTCAAGACAGGCATTTATCTTGGAACAAGGGTTGTTACTCCTATGATGAAGCCGTTTGTCTACAGAAGAAGGGCTGATGGGTTAGCTATATTCAACACAGATATTATCGACGAGAAATTAAAAGAAGGAATAGAATATTTATCAAAATTCTCTCCTGAGGAAGTAGTTCTTGTATGCAAAAGACAGGCTGGCTGGAGAACTGCCGAGATGTTTTCCAAGCTTACAGGAATCAGAGTTTTTACAAAAAAATATCCTGCAGGAATCCTGACAAATACAACTCTTCCTGATTTTTTTGAAAATGAGCTCACAATAGTTACAGATTCATGGCTTGACAAGAATGCCCTTCATGATACCAAGAATGTAAAGAAAAAAGTTTTAATGATTTGCGACACCAATAATTTTTCACAAGGTGCAGACAAGACAGTTATAGGAAATAACAAGAGTGCAAAGAGTCTTGGATTAATATTTTATCTGCTTGCAAGAGGATACTGCAAGGCAAGAGAAATTGAGGCAGAAATTCCAGATTTGGAATGGTGGACAGTTGAAGAGGAAGAAAAGATTGAAGAGAAGCCAAGAAGGATAGATACAAGAAGAAATGATACAAGATATGGGGTGTAAATATTTATAAGTGCTTTTAGTTCTTATCAAAATATGTTATCTGAAACTGACAATTTAAGATTATTAAATAAAAGAATTTCAGAATTAAAGCTTAAAGGAAATGTCGTTCTGGCTTTTGATTTTGATGAACTTGTTATTCCAATTCATTTAACCAGAGAAGTAACTCAAAAAGTGTCAAGACCAATTGATAAAAATCTGCTTGATAAATTAGGCTCCTGTTCATTTAATGGAATATTGTATCTTAATAGTTTAATTTATGAATACGATTTTAAAGCATATAAAAAAATAAGAGATAAAATAGCAAAGGAAACAAACTGGACAGAAGGCTTTGATAAATTATTAATTGACCTTACCAAGAAGTATTCTGTAATTTTTATAAGCAGTGGAATAAAAGATATTTGTGAAGCAAAATTAAAAGAAATTAAATTTGATTCAAGAAACATTTTGGCTGATGAATTTGATACTTGGGGTAATAAGATTGTCAGCTCTAATCTTATAGTCTCTGATGGATTAAAAGGTTACATTGTCAAAAAATTAAGGGGAGTTAATTATAAAGTTATTGCAGTGGGGCATAGTTCAGGAGATAAGACAATGTTAGAAAATGCAGACATCAGCATTTCGGTTAATTCTAAAATTCCTGATTTAGCACAATATGATGTTAAATCTGTTAAAGAGCTTTCAGATGTGATAGAAAGACTAACATAGAAGTAATTATTTCTTCTGTTCAACCTTTGCGCCGCATTCATCACAGAATTTCTGAGTATCTTCAAGGATTTTACCGCAATGCCTGCACTTTACAGCAACGTGTCTTGTTTCTATTACCGGCTTGTATCCTGCTTTTCCAGAAACTAATTTTCCGAGAGCACTTTGAAAGCCAGCATCATGCTGCAGCTCATTCATTCTCTTTTGTATAGAACTTGCATCCATCTTTTTTATCCCCCGTTATTTATTCAAAAGAAATTTAATTTTTAAAGTTTTTTATTTTTTTGTATATTTATTTTTCTAATAAGTTAGTGTAACTCTGTAGTAAGAAAAGATTTATAAAGTATTTATTTCTCCAAGAGATCAGGAGAAAAAAATGAAATTAAAAACTATGTTATACGATGGAACAGTTAAATCTGCTAAATCAGTTGAAAAAATATCTATTCGAAAGGGAAAGAATGTAATAGAGGGCTATCATTTAGAGATAGAGATAACTGGAGATTTTGGAAAAGAAGAAGGGAGAAATGTAACTTTTGGTATGCCTATGGAAAGAGAGAGATTAACCCCCGAAGATATAATGAAACAAAGAGTCATAGCCCTAAGTGAACTTTGTCCAACAAGGAACGGTATAGATACATACAAGACTCTTTATGTAATGTCTGGAGGAAAAATAGGAACATATAGATATCGAACAGGCATTAGTGAGGAAGAAGAATAAATTAGACTTTTAATAAAAGAACAATTATTTCTCCATCTTGAAGAAAAGCCAGCTTCTCTTGTTTCTAAAATTTGTCTTGACAAGGCAGTATTTTCCTTTTAGTTTTTTTCCATGAAGTTCAAAAATTATTTTATTTGCATATTCTTTTAATAATTCATAATTTCCGCTGTCCCAGATTTTAACTTCACCAGCGCCGTAATTTCCTTCGGGAATAGTTCCGTGAAAATCAGCGTAATCCAATGGATGATCTTCAACTTCAATTGCAAGTCTTTTTATTCCTTTTTTTTCTGGAGGCTCTTTCGGAACAGCCCATGATTTCAAAACTCCGTTCATCTCAAGACGCAAATCCCAGTGCAGGTTTTTAGCGTGATGCTCGTGAACAACAAAAATTAGTTTTTGTGATGATGATTGCTTTTCCTTTTTTAGCCTCGCTGATGGCTCTCTTGATTTTTTTAAATTTCTCTTTTTTGAATATTCTTTTAATGTCATTTTATTTTTTCATAAACTTTTTAATTTGATTTAAAAAATCTTCGATATCTGAAAGCAGTTCGTCTTTTATCACATCAAATACCACCTCATCGTCTATCTTCTCGTATTGATGAATTATAAAATTTCTCATACCTTTGGCATCTTTTAATTTCTCACATAATCTTTCAGAGATAATTTCTTCATTAAAAAGAACTTTAAAAACTCCTTCTTCATCTTCTGGCGGGTTGAGATTATTTTCTTTTATAAAAATAAAGCTCAAATCAACAACCGTTTCAATAATCTTTTCAAAGTATCTCTCACAAGCAGCTCTTTTTTCAAAACTATTTTTATACTCTTCAAAATTCTCGGGGATTATTTCTGAAAGCTCTTGGAGATATTCTTCCAATTCTTTAATTTTATCGTTTATCCTTGACATTTTCGTATATTACCTCCCCCTTTGCATTTATCTCTTTTTTTATCTTCTCTGGCAGAATATTATAAACCTGTATGTCTATTTTTTTATTTACCCTTCCCAATGCATAAATTCTGAACTTTCCAGCATCTTTTTTAGTTATCTCATTAAAAACAACAGCGATATCAATATCTGAATGTGGAGTCATTTTATTATCAACAAACGAACCAAAAAGGATTATTTTGATTATCTTATTTTTTAACGAATGATGTAAGATAGTTTCTTTAGCTTCATTAATAAGAGATTTTACTAAATCTGCTTTTTTTAATTTAAACTCTCCTTCAAACCTTGAGGCTTCTTTTATAAATTGGAGTTTTTTTCTTATGTCTCTTGATAGTCTATTTTTTTCAGATTGAGTCAGATTAATTCCATTAAGCTGCTTTTCAATTATCTTCAGCTCCCGCTTTCCAAATATTTTTCTTGCATTATTATCTGATTTCAAAAATTGAATTAAATCCATATAACCTCCATAATAGTTATTATAACCAAGATTATGGTTATTTTTATATCTTTGGGTTTTTCTAATATATTTTGAAATATATAAGCATTTTTAAAATCAAAAAAATAATAATTATTATGGAAGAAGAACACAAATATATGATTTATGGAAGTGCATATATTGGAAATGAGAGGTTCAGGGATATTTCCTGCACTGTTGTTGCACACAGCAGAGGGGAAGCAGATAACATTGCATTTCAAGAAAGTGTTATACCAACAAAGATAAAAGATTTAGGAAAAGTTGTTAGAGAGCAAATAAAAATTTAATTTACATTTCCCCTCGCTGACTTCTCACTCAGAAAGGTTTATAAAAGAGAATAAAAAAGAAAGAGTATGTCATTGGAGAAAGATTTAGTTTTTGATTTAAGGTCAAAAGGAAACAGTGAAGAAGATGTCCTGCAAATAGTTAAATATATG
>Ga0153915_10000794_pt1 | contig 29162 bp, 28 predicted proteins | sample Opewatmetagenome_2_FD_107003 | JGI IMG/M metagenome (GOLD analysis project Ga0153915, IMG submission 107003) | Freshwater wetland microbial communities from Ohio, USA - Open water 3 Core 3 Depth 3 metaG | ecosystem: Environmental > Aquatic > Freshwater > Wetlands | place: USA: Ohio, Lake Erie...
GGCGGGTGGCGACTCCGCGTGTGGGACTTTCTGTTCTACTTCTCGTTCGGCGTCGCCATCACCCTGGCCGTCCCCGTCGCGGGCGTCCTGCTGGTATTCACGTTCCTGGTCGTGCCGTCGGTCATCGCGTTCCTGTTCACCCGACGGGCGCGCCCGCTCATCGCGATCAGCTGGCTTGCCGCGGCGGTGTCGTCGGCCGGGGGCCTTGGCGTGTCGTACAAGTTCGACCTGCCGACCGGACCCGTGATCGTGTGCGCGTTCGGTGCCCTTCTGGTGGTCGCGGGCGTGGTGCGGATGGCGAGGACGCGCCTCTTGGAGAGAACTTCGACAGGGGGCTGACCGGCCGCGGCCGCTTCGCAGTTGGACACCACGGTGTCCGAGCGGCGACGCCTCCAGAGGCCCCGGCTGCCCCCTGAGGCGGTACTCACGGCGCCCGGCGATACGCCGGGCGCCGTGCTTTTTCGACGGGCGGCCGTATACTTGAAGCGGCATGAACGACCTCGCGACGCGGCTCCGATCGGCGCTGGGCGATCGCTACCGGGTGGAAGGCGAGCTGGGTGCCGGCGGCATGGCCGTCGTCTTCCGCGCCCACGACCTTCGCCACGATCGCCCGGTCGCCCTGAAAGTGCTGCGCCCCGAGTTGGTGGCCGGGATCGGGTCCGATCGGTTTCTGCACGAGATCCGGCTCACCGCCGGTCTGCAGCATCCTCACATCCTCCCCCTCTACGACTCCGGCGAAGCGGACGGGCTGCTGTTCTATGTCATGCCCTTCGTTGCGGGCGAGTCGTTGCGGCAACGGCTCGCCCGTGAGCGACAGCTGCCGCTTGCCGACGCGATCCGCCTGACCAGCGAGATTGCCGACGCCCTCGCGGAGGCGCATGCGCACGGTATCGTCCACCGGGACGTGAAGCCCGACAACGTGCTCCTCTCGGGAGACCATGCCTTGGTCGCGGATTTCGGCATCGCCCGCGCGGTGGAGGTCGCGGGAGCGGGGCGGCTCACGGTCACTGGGCTGGCGATCGGGACGCCGGGGTACATGGCCCCGGAGCAGGCAGGCGACGAGCCGGTGGATCAGCGGGCGGATGTCTACGCGCTGGCCTGCGTCACCTACGAGATGCTCTCCGGGGATCCGCCATTCTCCGGCGCCACGCTGCAGGCGATCCTGGCGCGGCAGATCGCGGGCGAGGTCCGCCCCGTCACGACCGTCCGGTCGCAGGTCCCTCCTCCCGTTGATGCGGTGCTGGCGCGCGCCATGGCCGCGTCGCCGGCCGACCGCTACGCCAACGTCGGGGACTTCGCGCGGGCCCTGGAACGTGCGGCTGCGGGAACGTCGCGGCGGTGGGTGCGTCGGACGGTGGCCGTCGTGGGGTTGGTCGCGGCCGCCGGGCTCGTCGCGTATGTCCTGCTCGAGCGTGGAGTGCCGGCTCCCGGGCCGCGCGCGCCCGCCGTGGCCGTCCTCCCGTTCCGCGCGATCGGGGAGTCCGACGAGAACCGCTACTGGAGTGCCGGTGTCACGGAGGACATCCGCACGAAGCTCGGCCAGGTAGCCGGCGTCCGGGTGATTGCGATTCCAGATGGCTACGCGCCCGCTCCTGGAGACCCGGACGCGTTGCGGAAGCTGGCGGGAGCGGTGCGGGCCACCCTGCTGCTCGACGGCAGCGTTCGTCTCGAGGGAGCCCGCGTGCGCGTCGCGGCGCACCTCCTGGCAGCGGACGGCCGGACACAGGTCTGGGGCGACGCCTACGACACGCTGACCACGGATGTGTTCGGGATCCAGGCCGAGATCGCGCAGCGTGTGGTTCGCGCGCTCGACCTCGTGCTGAGCGCTGCGGATTCCAGTGCGCTCCGGGGCTCGGCGACGGAGGCGCCCGACGCATACGCCCACTACCTGCGGGGGCGCTTCTTCTGGGGAGAGCGGAGCCCGGAAGGGAATCGGCGCGCCGTCGCGGCGTTCGAGGCCGCTCTGGCCGTGGATCCTGCCTACTCGCGCGCGTATGCCGGCCTGGCCGATGCGCACGTCGTCGCCGGGACATACGCATGGGGTAATCGGGACGAGGAATATGGTCTTGCGGAACGGTACGCGCGGCGAGCCCTGCAACTGGATCCGCGTCTTGCCGAGGCGCATGCGACGCTCGGCACCGTGGCCCTCGACTATCTCTGGGATTGGGAGACGGCCTTCCGAGAGCTGCATGAGGCAATCGCCCTGGACTCGAGCTACGCGACCGCCCACGCCTGGCTGGGCCTGGCATACGCCTACCGCGGCCAGGCCGACTCCGCGTGGCCCGAGGTCACGGAGGCCCTGCGGCTCGATCCGTTCTCCCCCGTCATCGCGGCCAACGCCGTCGCCGTGGGAACGGTTGCCGGGCGAACAACGGAAGCGATCCGTATCGGCGAAGAAAGTCGCAAGCGGTTCCCCGCGAACTTCCCGTTGCTGAGCTACCTTGCCCTTGCGTATTCCGAGACAGGGAACCCGCAGGCGGCCGTGGCGATCGCCGAGACCCTCGCCCGCGCCGTGCCCGATCACCCCGTCCCGTGGTTTGTGCTGGCCCGAGCATACGCGGCGATAGGCGACCGCGCGGCGGCGCGGCGGGCGCTGTTGACGTTGGGCAGCGTGCCGCCGCACCCTGAGAAGCCATATGCCCTCGCCTCGGTCCACGCCCTGCTCGGCGAGGCCGCCGAGGCCTTCCACTGGCTCGAGCAGGCCTTCGCGGCGCGGTCGTACTACCTGGCCTGGCTCAAGGTCGACCCCGGCTGGGCGGGATTGCGGGCCGACCCCCGCTACCAGGCCGCGCTCGTGCGGCGAGGCCTGGTTCCGGATGCGCGCTCTACGCGGCGGTAGCCCGGTGCCGACGTGAGCCCGAGTCCGTCCGACCGCGAGCGGCGCGAGCAGGAGGCGATCGTCAAGCGCCTGCTGCGCGACCTTCCCCATGCGGACCCGACCCTGTCGGGTGAGGAACGGGAGCGCCCCCCGGGGTCCGGAAAGGCCGGCCACTCCCGTCCGGTGCCAGCGGCGCGGCCCCGGACGGGGGCCGCCTGGCTGTGGACCCTGCTCGGTGTCGTGGTCGGTGCCGCCGTCCCGTTCTGGCCTTACGAGCGAAACTGCGGATGGTGGCTGGGGCTGTACGTCACGGTGGTCGCCGTGGTCCTCTTGGTGGCGTTGCGGGCCGTCGCGGTGACATGGCGCCACCGGGTCGGCGCCGCGCACGTGCTGGCGCTCCTCACGCTGCTGTGGGGGCTCACGCTTGGCGGCGAGGTGGTGCTGCCGCGCGTCGGGTACGCGACGGTGAGCGCCAGGTGGCGCTGTGTGGCCCCGGCACCGCTCGCCGCCCCCAAGCCCCACGCTCTTCCCGCGGCGCCCGACACGCTGCGCACGGGCCCGCGAACGGACTCGGCGGGAAGCTAGTCCCGCCGCTCAGCGCCGCTCGTAGGTCGGGTGCAGATCGCGGGACACTTGGCGCACGAGCACGTCGATCAAGTGGCCGTACGCCTCGCTCGGGTGCTCGGCGCCGAACACCGGTGTTCCCCCCACGATCGCGAAACCGGCTATGGTCTCGGTGGCCTCCGCGCTCGACGACCAGATCGTCCCGCCCGACTCGGCGGCAAGGAACCGCACGGTGAGCGTGACGGTGACGTCGGCGGCGAGTCCGGGTATGGGTCCCAGGTTGGCGCGGGGCTTCACGTTCGATACGACCAGGTTGCCGGCGAACATCGCCGTGACCTTCTCGCGCGCGCCGATCGCGCGGACCGCTTCGGGGTCGAGCCGGGAGCGCCCGACGGCTGCGAGCAGGGTGTCTTGGTTTCCCAGCTCCAGCACTTCCAGCCCGCTCTGCGCGGCGAAGATCCCATCCCGGAAGCGATCGGTGGCGACCGAGGCGAGCGCGCCGCGGGCGTTCTCGGTCGTGAAGGAGATCAGCCCGACCCGCTGATACGGTGTCAGGGCAAGCCGGGGGGGGAGCATGACCGTGGAGCCGCCGCAGCCGGCGACAACCAGCAGATACGACAGGAGCATCACGAGGCGTCGCATGGTTCGGGGTCCTTCTGCGCAGGTCTGTCTCAGGGCCTGGTGGGTGCGTCGCCGAGCACCGAGTTGGCGATGTAACCGATCCGAACACCGTTCTCGTATACCGCCCACCAGCCGCCTTCCAAGTCCGCGATCTGCACCCTTCTGCCTGGTGCGAGCACCTGGATGACCGCGCTCTCGATGGTTCGATCGGCCCGTACGTTGGCCCATTCTGCGGTCCACTTGGCGCTCAGGGCCGGCAAGGGCGGCTCGGCACGCGGGGCGGGAGCCGCCAGCATGACTGGGGGCGGCGGAGGTGCCAAGTCCGTCCGCGCCCTGGCGGTCGTCTCCGCCGGGGCAACGGCGACGAGCGGGGCCGCGGTGACCGGACTGTCCGGTCGGGGCGGAGCGGAGTGGCGTGTGGTGGCGACTTCCGCGGGCCCGCCCCCGCGCGAGCGCCACGGTGGACCCGGCAAGATCCCTTTGCGGGCGAGCATCGCCAGGCCGCCCACCACAACCGCCACCACGGCCAGCCCTGCCACGCTCCGGCGCACGAGGCGGGAGCGCCGCACGGGATACCCGCAGAACGGGCAACGGTCAGCGTCGCGCTCGATGTGTTTGCCGCACCGCCGGCAGGAGGCCAGTCTGGCGCCGTCTCCCGTCTCGAGCGGGTTCTGCATCAGCACATGGCCGCACTTGGGACAGGACGACGCCACGTCCAGCACGTGCTGGCCGCACTGGGGGCAGGTGATCATCACCATGACGTAGCGAATCTAATACTTTTCAGGCTATTTCAACCCGTCGCTCGCGGTTCGGTGAGCGGCGCGCCCGCCGTCCATCGACATGAAAGGGAGAGACCCGGTCCCGTGTCACCCGATCCTCTGGCTTCGACCCCATCGTCCCGTGCGAAGTCTCCTGGCCGGAGCGGACGCGCCAGTGCCTGGGCGTGGACCGCGCTCGCGGTGGTGTTCGGGACTGCGCTGCCGTTCTGGCCCTACTCGCACGCCTGCGGGTGGCGGCTCTGGCTGTACTGCGGCGCGGTGTTCGTGCTCCTGGTGGGGGGCGTCCGCGCCGCCCTGGTTACCTGGCACGAGCATGCGGGGTTGGCGCACGCGCTCGCGCTGCTCGCGGCCCTGTGGGCGCTCGTGCTCGGGGCGGGGACCGTCCTGCCACGGGTGCGATACGCGAAGGCCAGCGGAACGTGGAGCTGCGCGTCGGTCGCGAACGTGCCGCAGTCGCCGCCGCGGAGCGCCACCGCTGTACCTCGCGAGAGTGCTGGCCCGAGCCCTGGCGCGTCAGACTCGACCCAGTCGAAACGCGAGGAACAGACGCCACGGTGACGCTCGCCGCGGCGCGGCGTCCGCCCTCGGGCTCACTCACCGCCGGCCACCTCGCCCTCGCTGCAGCACAGATCGCGTTCGGGCTGTTCCCGATCTTCGGCCGGATCGTGTATCGGCCGGGTGGCCTCACGCCATTCGGTGTCCTCACATGGCGCCTCGTGGGCGGCTCACTGGCGATCGGCGGTTTCGCGGCCCTGACCTATGGCCGACGCGCGATTCCCGCCCGGAGGGATGTGTCCCGGGCGTTCGTGGGCGCCCTCCTTGGGGTGGGCATCAACCAGGGGCTGTTTCTGGTAGGGCTGTCGCGCTCGACGCCGATGAACGCGGGCCTCGTCATGGCGATGATCCCGGTGTTCACCTTCGCCCTGGCGGCGGCGGTGGGGCAGGAGCGCTTCAGCCCGTCGCGCGCCGTTGGACTCGGACTGGCACTGGCGGGCATGCTGCCCCTGTTGTTCGCGGGTGGCATTGGCCGGCTCGGGGCGTACGGGCTTGGCAACCTCTTCATGGCGGCCAACGCGCTGTCGTACTCGGGCTACCTCGTGGTCACCAAGCCGCTCACGGAGCGCTATCCGCCCCTCGTCGTGATCGCGTGGGCGTACGTTTTCTCCCTGATCTGCCTGCCGTTCGCGGCCGCCGGCCAGAAGCTGGTTCCGGACCCCGGGTTCACGGCGGCGTGGTGGTCGCTTGCCTACATCGTGGTGTTTCCCACGGTCATCGCGTACCTGCTCACCATGTTCGCGTTGACGCGGCTCCGGGCGTCCACCACGGCGTTCTACGTGTTCTTCCAACCGCTGGTCACCGGGATCGCGAGTTGGGCGATCTTCGGCGAGCAGCCGTCCCGCTACATGCTGGTTGCGGCGACGGCGTTGTTCGTGGGGGTCTGGCTCGTCGCCCGGCACGCCGCCATCGCACCTCCCGCGGAATGAGGGGCGAAGACGGTCCGGAAGCAGGCCGGATCGTCCTGATCCGGCGGCGTGTGCTCAGTCGTGTGCGGAGCGCGGGCGGCCGGAGACGTGCTCGCCGATCAGGATCTTGCTGATCTCCTCGCGCTGGATCTGATTCGTGCCCTCGTAGATCTGCGTGATCTTGGCATCCCGCATGTACTTCTCGATCGGGTAGTCGCGCATGTAGCCGTAGCCACCGAACACCTGGACGGCGTCCGTCGTCACCTGCATCGCCACGTCGGACGCGAAACACTTCGACATCGCCGAGTACATCGTTGGGCGCTCCTTCGGCTCCGAATCGACGTAGCGGGCGGTCGCGTAGAGCAGGGCGCGGGCGGCCTCCACCTGCATGGCCATGTCTGCCAGCAGGAAGCGCAAGCCCTGGAACGACGACACGGGTGACCCGAACTGACGCCGGGTGATCGCGTATTCCACGGCGAGGTCGAGCGCCCCCTGCGCGATGCCGAGCGCCTGCGCGCCCACCCCCGGGCGGGACGCGTCGAACGTGCGCATCGCCGTGATGAACCCGCTTCCCTCTTTTCCGATGAGGTTTTCAGCCGGCACTCGGCAATCCTCGAAGATCAACTCGCGCGTCGCCGAGGCGCGGATCCCCATCTTGTCTTCCTTCTTGCCGAACGTGAAGCCGGGGGTGCCCTTCTCGACGAGGACGGTGCTCGCCCCGCGAGGTCCCTTGGCCGGGTTGGTCATCACCACCACCGTGTAGATCTCGGCCTCGCCACCGCCGGTGATCCACAGCTTGGTGCCGTTCAGCACGTAGTGGTCACCGTCACGGATGGCCGTGGTGCGGATCCCCCCGGCGTCGGAGCCGGCCTGTGGCTCGGTCAGCCCGAAGGCCGCGAGCTTCCGGCCTGCGGCAATGTCGGGGAGGTAGGTCCGCTTCTGCGCCTCGCTGCCGGACAGGATGATCGGCAGGGCTCCCAGGGCGCTCCCCGCAAAGGCCAGCGCGATCCCGCCGCACGCCTTCGACAGCTCTTCCGTCACCAGCACCATGTTCATGGTCCGGGAGCCCCCGGCGATCCCCCCATACGCATCGTCCACAAACACCCCGAACAGGTCGGCGTCGGCGATCTTCCGAACCACCGGCCACGGGAACTCGCCCGTGCGGTCGTACTCGGCCGCGACCGGGCGGACCTCGGCGTCCGCCAGCGTGCGCGCGAGGTCCCGGATCGCGCTTTGCGGTTCGGTCAGTCCGTAATCCAGCACGAGTCGGTCTCCTTTACGGACCGGCGGTAGGGGCGTCCTGCCACAGGAACGGTTCCTGAACCCACGTCTTGCCCTCCTGGAACAGCAACCGCACGCGTTGGTCCGGGTTGCGCTCGTCGAACGAGCTCACCTCCACCGTCCCCACGATGGTTCCCGCGTCGGCGAGGGCGTTGAGCTGGGCGACCAGCACCCGCGCGTCGAGGTTCACGTCACGCATCTCGACGGCGACGGTCCGGGCCGCGCGATCGGTGGAAGCGCGGAAATCCCCTTCGGGATACAGCCCCTCGAATGTGTCCCCGGCGCGCTGCATGTCCTTGGCCGCCTGCGTGGCGTCCGTCGCCTTGAAGGTGACGCGCCCGTTCAGCCGACAGACCCACGGGGGAATTGGGATCTCCCGCCCATCGGAGTACGGGGCCCTGCGCGAGTCGGCGTAGCTCGGGTGCGCCCAGTCGATTCGGACCCCGCCGCCCCGCTCAACCCGGAGCCGAACGACGTGCGGGCTGTCTACCGTGTGCGCGTACAAGTCGCCGCCCACGATCCCGGCGTGCAGCTCGACCGGGATCTCGCCGAGCACGTGGACCAGCTCCTTCACGATGGTGGGGAGACTGGGCCCGGACGTGGGCTGCACGTGGCGCACCACGATCGCCGCGGCCTGTGGGTCGAACTCGAGCCACTCGCCCGGCAACTCGGCGAGTTGCCGCTGTACGTCGTCCGGCAGGGCGCCGAGCACCACGCGTCCGTGGCATCCCTCGTCGTGGAACATGGCGAATCCTCAACCAGGAGCTACGGTTCTGCCGGTCTGGGCCGGCTGGGCGAGGCGGCGCGAGGCCGCCGGGGGAAGTCTGCCCGACGGGAGCGGGCAAGTCAACGCGGTCCTCGCCGCCGCGACCGCTCCCGAGAGGTCGCGGGGACACTGGAGGGCGCTATGTGGTCGGGCGGCGGTCCATCAAGCGGCGCTCGGCCGCACGACGCTCGCGCGCCACGCGCCGTGTCGATCCGCTCCGCCGGTCGTCACCGCCCGCCGCCTCTGCGGCCGGCAGCTCCGCCCGCCGCTCGCCGCAGGTCCGGCGGTCGACACCGGTGCGGCGGTCGGTCAGGATCCCAGATGCAAACCAGAACTTGCGGCGCTGGTACCAGCGGCTCTCCTCCGACGGGTGTGTCACGCGTTCCTCCAACGGCATGCGGCTCGGTAATCCCGAGTCAACAAGATGCAGATTCGCCATGCATCTGGCCAGGTTGCGCGCGGTGACCTTCCATCGCAGGCGCGGTGCCCCCACCGCTTCATCTTTCCTTCTCGGCAAGTTCACCTCGGTTTCACGGGGAGGCTCCGACTGTTCACGAGTCAGGGCTTGGAGTGCACATGGCGGGAGTTGGTAAGCTGGAGCCGACGGGGGCGGCACCGTTCGACGAGGCGGACTGCGGACATCACCTACCGTGCCCGGACTGGATCGTCGAACTGGAGGTCTGGCAGCCCGCAGGTGACCTGGAGGAACCGGAGTTCGACCCGTCGGCGCACCTCCACGATCTCTGGATTGCGCTCGGCCTGGGCGAGGAGTAGCCCAGCGGTCAGCCGGTTTCGTGCCAGGCGACCTCGGCCCGATAGCCGCAGCCGGGGCACTGCAGGTGTGACGGCTCGCCCTTGACCGGTATGCGGTGCCCCGACGCGGGGCACACTGCATATCTGTGCCCGAGATCCCGCCGCGTTCCGCGGGCGGGGTTTTTTTCGTCCCTGCCGCGGCACACCACGGTGAAGTGCTTGGGGCGCTCGTCGCGCAACTCCACCAGGTGCTTCGACAGCTTCACCTGGCGGTGGCGCACTTCGAGCACGACTTCCTCGCCTTGGGCCAGCACCGGATACCAGGCGCCCGAGCGGAGCATGGGACGCGTCCGCGGACGGGCGACGGCCCAGAGACGCGCCCATGCCATGGCATGCTGCTGCTCGGTGGTTCCCTGGCGCACACTGATGACGGGTTCGGGTTCAACGGGAGGGACATCGAGGGTCGCACGAGGCTTGGGCATAGGCGTCTTCGGGTGGCGAGACGGCCTATCATGCGACCGGGCACCCCCGCCATCCGTGATTCGGCTTACAATCCGGCCCACCCGTTCCCGGGCTGCGTGTCCCGGCGGGCTCGGGCGCCGATCCGGCGCCGAAATGTCAGCAAGGCCGCAAAGTCGTACGCGGCGTGCACGATCAGCGGGATGAAGAGATTGCCGGTCAGGGCGAACGCCGCGCCAAGGTAGAGCCCCATTAGCGTCGCAACCAGCGCGTAGCCGAGGCTGATCGAATGGACGGCACCGAACAGCGCGCCGACCAGCCCGACCGCCGCGATCGGTCCGAGTCGCTCGCCGACCGCCGTTTGGAGCACTCCCCTGAATAGGGCTTCCTCCCCCGTGCCAGCCGCGACCGCCAGGGCCAGGAGGCCCGTGGGGCTGGTCCGCTGCAACAAGTGCTCGGCGACCTGGTCCACAGTGCGTACCAGGCCGACGGCCCAAGCCCGGTGCGACCGGACCAGAGCGGCCAGGAGCGCGACTGGGGGGAGCGCCAAGGCGAGTGCGGATGCGAGTGCGGCCCATCCGATGTCCAGCTGGCCGATGAGGTCAATCCCCCACCGGTGAGCAAGGAGCAGGGCAAGCCCAACCAGCGTCGTTTCCGCCGCCACGCCAACGCCGGACGGAGGAAGTGGCCACCCAACCGATGGTCGCATGTGTGGTTGCTGATTGTGGTCCAATCGCGCCGGTGTCGCAAGCACCCATCCGATCGGGCCCGTGGCGCCGGCCGCAAGGCGGAGGTGCCCGACCGTTGCAGAGATCTAACACTGTGCGCGGGAATGATTTGCCAAAGTGTGCGCGGACCGGGTTCCCGGGATCCGTGGCTGGCACGCCATGTGCTACTCGTCACGCTGGTGGCGTCTGCCGTCGCAACTCAACGGTGTGGACTCATGTGGGGGCCCTAGATGAAGCGTGTTCTGTCGGTCGTTTTCCTCTGTAGCTTCCTTGCCGCTTCTGGAGCGGCGGCGCAAACGACGACCAGCGTGACGTTCAAGTCCGCCAATCCCTACGGCACCTTCACCGGCTTCGGGGTCTACGTCGGGCCGTACCAATTGCAGTTCAACCCGTCGCCGTTCGCCGGGCTCCCGGGCTCGCCGATCGTGGACGCGTTCTGCGTTGATTTCGATCACTACGCGACGTCAAGCTGGACGGCGAACGCCACGTTGACCAGCGCCGCGAGTTCGGCGCTCACGACCTACACACGTCAGGGAAGCGCGTACGGGTTCGGGGTGGGGCAGCGCAATTATCTTGCGGCGGCATGGCTCGCGACCCAGATGATGGCTGTTCCCGTGGCGGATCGGGGAACTCAGTGGATGCTGTATCACGGGGCCATCTGGCACCTCATGTCGGGGCCGACGTTTGATGCGTCCGACCGGTTCTACACGCCGTTCAACGGCGCCTCGCTCGGGACACGGACTGCGGTGCTTGCGTTGGAAACCCAGGCCCTGAACAACTACGGCAGCGTCGATGCGAGTGACTGGGTCGTCGTGACACCCACGAACCTGACGTCCTCGACCAGCTCTCAGGAGTTTATCACCCGCAACGTCGTACCGGAGCCCGCGACCCTCATTCTCCTCGCGAGTGGTCTCCTCGCCCTCGGCCTCGTGGCGTACTTCCGGAGTGGCCTTGCCTGATCAGGGTCACTGACCTTGAATGCGGGTGCGAACGGGCTGATGTTTCAGCCCGTTCGTCGTTCCAGCGACCCGAACTGAGGTGGTGCAAGTACCATGGCCGACCGACCCCGCAGCGTGCTGCAGTTCTTCGCCTGGCCCAACTACTTCGTCGCGCTGCTGCTCATCGTGCTGCCCTTCGTGGACCTGGTGACCAACGTGTGGCCGGTGCGGCTGTCGGCCCTGGAGTGGCGCTACGGAACCCTGGGCCTCCTGTCCGGATTCACCGTCACGCCGCTTCTCGGGATCGTGCTGGCCATCGCTTCGGCGGCTCTGCTCGATCATCGGTTGCTGCAGCGGATCATTGGGTTCCTCAATCTGCTCGGTGCGGTCGCGCTGCTGGTCGTGGTCGTGCTGTTCGCCCTCGATTGGCTGCAGCTCCGCGCCTCGGTCGAGCCCGATCCACGGCGCGGCATGGATATCGGGGCGGTGAAAGCGCTGGCCAAGCACCTGCTGGTCGCGGCGGCGCTTGGGTGGCTCGGGATCGCCGGCGTCCGGGCGACGCGCGGGGAAGCAGGTTCGCGCGGCCGGCGCGCCCCCACGCCGCTGATGCGGGAACCGGAGGGCGGCGGGTCGGGCAGGTGAGGCGATCAGGCGGAAATCTCAGGCAGGCTCCCGCGCCGGATCGATGGAGAAGGTGAGCTGGGCTCGGCACGCGCGGCAGCTAAGCGGCGCCGGTGGGTCCCATGCTTCCGGCGCCTCCAGCGTCTGGCCCGCGCCGCACTCCGGGCAGTCCCCGATCACCTCCACGACGACCTGCTCGGTACGGTAGCGCCGCACGGCGCTGTAGATCCCGAACGCGGCGAACCCGGCTACGAGCGCCACGCGCCCCACCGGCAGAAACGCGGACATGGCGGCCGCGGCCCACCATCCGGCCAGCCCGAGCCAGGCCCGGCGCCGTCGCTCGCCGGGCTCGAATTGCACGAGATGGATCTCCGCCCGGCTGGAGTGCCCTCCGCGTCCCGAGACCGCCCCGGTGATCGCAAAGCGTGTGTACTCCACGAGGAGCGAATCTAGCGAGCGTCGCGCCGCCCAGGCAGCGCCGCTCGACCGCGAGGCCCGGTGTCTCGGCGCGCCGCGCGTCTGCCGGTGTAGGTTTCCTCCGTGTCCCGGTGGCCTCCGATCCCAAGCCGATCGCCGATCGGCGAGGCGGGTACCCGGCCGGCGGTCGAGTCCGGCCGAGGCTTCGCTACGGCCGTTGCCGCTCCGGGGCGCGAAACGTAGACTCGGCGCAGGACGAGGTGGTGCAATGGAATCGCGGTGCTCCATGAAGACGTCTGTCGTTGTGCGAACGGCGCTGCCCGTCGCGGCGGTTGCTGCGATGCTGGTCGCCTGCCGGCTCGAGGTGGCCCCCCCCAGAGAGCGCGTGCCGAGCACGCGCGGCGCGGACACCACGATGATCCTTGCGGAGCTGCGGACCTATTACCGCGACTTCAGCGCCCGCAACTGGACCGCGTTCGCCGGCCACTTCTGGACCGGGGCGGACATTACCACCGTCTGGCAGCCGCCGGGGGAGGACACCGGTCGCGTGGTCGCGACGTCGATCCCCGAGTTCGTGGCGCAGGCGCCGCGTGGCCCCGACAGCCGCGCGATCTTCGAGGAGCGCATGCTGGACGCGCGGATCACGACGACGGGGGATCTCGCGCAGGCGTGGGTGCGCTACCGCGCGGCCTTCGGGAATCCCGGGCGGGTGTCCGAGTGGGACGGCACCGACGCGTTTACGCTGCTGCGCCACGGCGGGCGGTGGCGCATCGCGAGCCTCGTGTTCCTGGCGAGCGGGCCGGGGTCCTGAGTCTCGGCGCCCGCGATGACACGCGGCGATCTGGCGGAGCGCGCAGCGGCGTTCATTGCGGAACGGCGGCTGTTTCCCGAGGCGGGCGTCGCGCTCGTGGCGGTGAGCGGCGGGCCGGACTCCATCGCTCTGTTGTACCTCCTGCACGACTTGTCCGCGTCGCTCGGCCTTGGCCTGGTTGTGGGGCACGTCGACCATGGGATCCACGCGGCGAGTGCGCGCTGGGCCGCCGCCGTCGCGGACCTGGCCGGGCGGCTCGGGCTGCCGTACGAGCCGGTGCGTCTCGCCCTGGGGTCGGGCACCTCGGAGACGCTCGCCCGCCGCGAGCGGTACCGGGCGCTGGCGCGCATGCAGCGGGTCCATGGAGCCCGCTATGTGGTTACCGGGCACCACGCCGACGATCAGGTTGAGACGGTGCTGCTCCGGTTTCTGCGTGGCTCGGGCCCCGCGGGCCTCGCCGGAATGGCACCGGCCGGGCCGGGGAGCCTCGTGCGCCCGCTCCTGCCGTTTCGGAAGTCGGAGATCGCGGCGTGGCTCGCGGTGCGGGCGCCGGAGGCGATGCCGCATTTCGACGCCGCGAACGTCAGCCCGGCGCACGACCGCTCATGGGTCAGAACGGAGCTGTTGCCGCTGCTGCGCCAGCGGTTTCCGGATACCGAGGAGCGGGTGCTCACCGGGCAGCGGCAGGCGGCCGAGGATCGGGCCGCGTGGGCGCAGCTCGTCGACTCGCAGCCGGAACTTGAGCTACGTCGCCTCCGTGGGGGGATCGAGGTTGCTCGCGCTCCCATCGCTCGGTATGATAAGGTGTTGTCCGCCGCGCTCTTGCGCGCGCTTGCCCGGGCAGCGGGCCATCGAGTCGGGTCGGCGCGGGCGGAGCGGATCCGCCGCCTTGCCACCGCGCCCAGCGGTCGCCGAGTGGACCTCGGGGACGGCTGGGTTGCAGAGACCGCATTCGACAGGCTGCTGATTCGACGACCGCCGAGCGGGCCGGGCACCGACTCGGCGATCGAGGTCGCCGCGGTGGCGCAGCCGGGTGAGGCCCGGTGGGGTGACTGGTGTATCACCTGGCGTGAGGAGACGAGCGGGCCTTCGAGGCGCAGCAGCTGGATCACCTGGGTGACGCCCGGTCCGCTGGTGCTCCGGGCCGGACGCAGCGGTGAGCGGATGCGACCGCTCGGTGGGGTAGGGAGGCGGCCAGTTCGCCGGCTCCTCATGGAGGCTCGCGTTCGGCGCAGCGAACGCGCGGCCTACCCCGTCATCGTGCGCGGGGCGGAGGTGGTGTGGATCCCGGGCGTGTGCCGCAGCGACCGGTCGCTGCCGCGCCCAGGAGAGCCGGGCATCCGGCTCGATGCGCGGCGCGTTGGCGGGAACGCGGTGGACGGGTAGCACGGCGATCCGTGCTCGACACCCAAGGAACGGTATGGCGGAAGGTCAGACACCGAACAGGAAACCGAACTGGAGCCAGCTGAGCAAGACGGCGGTCTTCTGGCTGCTCGTGATCCTGTTGCCCGTGGCGTTCTATCAGATGCTCGGCTCCTCCCGCGAGCAGTACGCGGAGGTGCCGTACACCACGTTCAGCCAGCAACTCGACCGGGACAACATCGTCGAGGTGGAGATCACCAGCGGAGAGCTCGTGCGGGGCGAGTTCAAGCAGCCGGTCTCCGTTTCGGGCAGCCACATCACACGCTTCAAGGTGCTGCTCCCGGTGCAGAACTCCGAAACGCTGGTCGACCGGATCGAGCAGAAGGGCATTCCGATCCAAGCGCGCGAACCCAAGACGTCGTTTGGGACGGTGTTCGTCCAGCTGCTGCCGTGGGTCATTCTGATCGGCCTGTGGCTGTTCTTCTTCCGCCAGGTCCAATCCGGCGGGAATCGGGCCTTCTCGTTCGGCAAGTCCAAGGCGAAGCTGCTGTCGGGCGACACACCCAAGGTGACGTTCGCCGACGTCGCGGGCTGCGACGAGGCGAAGGTCGAGTTGCAGGAGATCATCGAGTTTCTGCGCGACCCGCAGCGGTTCCAGCGCCTCGGCGGCCGGTTGCCGAAGGGCGTGCTGCTGGTCGGGCCCCCCGGCACCGGGAAGACGCTGCTGGCGCGCGCCGTGGCTGGCGAGGCGGCCCGGCCGTTCTTCTCCATGTCCGGCTCGGATTTCGTGGAGATGTTCGTCGGCGTGGGTGCGTCGCGCGTGCGCGACCTGTTCGAGCAGGGCAAGGCCCATGCCCCCTGCATCATCTTCATCGACGAGATCGACGCGGTGGGCCGGCACCGCGGCGCCGGGCTGGGAGGGGGCCACGACGAGCGGGAGCAGACGCTCAACCAACTGCTCGTCGAGATGGACGGCTTCGAGTCCAACGAGGGCGTGATCCTGATCGCCGCCACCAACCGCCCGGACGTGCTGGACCCCGCCCTCCTGCGGCCGGGCCGCTTCGACCGGCAGGTCGTGGTGGACATGCCGGACGTGCGGGGGCGGGAGGCCATTCTCAAGGTGCATGCGCGGGAAAAGCCGCTCTCGCGAGACGTGCGGCTCGAGATGATCGCCAAGGCCACGCCGGGGCTCGCCGGCGCGGACTTGGCGAACATCGTGAACGAAGCCGCGCTGCTCGCCGCCCGGCGCAGCAAGCAGCAGGTGGAGATGGCGGACATCGAGGACGCCAAGGACAAGGTGATGCTCGGTGTCGAGCGGAAGAGCCTGGTGCTGTCGGAGGAAGAGCGGAAGCTCACCGCGTATCACGAGGCCGGGCACGCGATCGTGAGCGTGCGGGTGGCGGGTCAGGACCCGGTGCACAAGGTCTCGATCGTGCCGCGCGGCCGCACGCTCGGCATTACCTTCTCGCTGCCTGAGGAGGACCGGCACAACTACACCAAGGAGTTCATCCTCGGGCATCTGGCGGTCGCCTACGGCGGCCGGGTCGCGGAGGAGATCATCTTCGGCCTCGAGAAAGTCACGACCGGTGCCGCACAGGACATCCAGCAGGCCACCGAGCTTGCCCGTCGGATGGTGACGCAATTCGGCATGAGTGACGCGATCGGGCCCATCGCGGTCGGTGACCGCGAGCAGCAGATCTTCCTCGGGCGCGAGATCGGCCAGCGGCACGAGGTGTCCGAGAAGACGGCCGAGCTGGTGGACGCGGAAGTCAAGCGGGTGCTGGATGAGGCGCTCGGTCGGGCCCGCTCCATTCTCGAGGTCGATCTGCCGTTGCTCCATACGATGGCCCAGGCCCTGCTCGATCGCGAGACTCTCGATCGCGAGGAGGTCGAGCTGCTGGCGGCCGGGAAGGAGCTGCCGCCGCGTCCGCCGATCGTGCCCGCGCCGACGCGCACGGACAAGGAGCGTGCGGGAGCACCTGAGCGGGGGCGCGTGCTGCGGGCCCCGCCCCCGGAGCCTGCCGGCGCGTGAAGCTCACGGCCCTCGCGCCACGGCCCGGCGCGGTGCGCGAGGCGCTGGTCGCGCGAGGGGTACCGGCGGTTCGGGCGGACGCGACGGCCGCCGGCTTGCAGCCGGCGGCCGTCGTGCTGGATGGGGTGACCGACGCCGTGCGGGAGCAGGTCGCGCGCGCGGCCGTCGTGGGGGGGGTGTCCTGCCTGTCCGGGACCGGCTGGGTCCTGCTCACGGGCGACACGGCGCGACTCGCCGGGCTGATCCGGTTGGACGCCGGGGGACTTCCGGTGGACGTGCGCGAGTCGATCGGCGCGGCGCTGCGCGCGGGCGTCGAACCGGCGCCGACGTGGGTCACCGCGCGAGGCGACGTGACGCTCGATCGGCCGGTGGTCGTCGGCATCCTCAACGTCACCCCCGATTCGTTCAGTGATGGCGGTCGGTACTTGGCGCCCGCCGCGGCGCTGCGCCATGCGGCGGCGTTGGTCGAGGCCGGTGCCGCCGCGCTCGACGTGGGGGCCGAATCCACCCGCCCGGGGCGCCCCGAGCCCGTGCCCCTCGAGGAGGAGTGGCGCCGGCTGGCGCCGGTGCTCCCGGAGCTGGCGCGCCGCTTCCCCGGAACGCCGGTGAGCGTGGATACTGTCAAGGCCGAGACGGCGCGCCGCGCGCTCGAGGAGGGCGCCTGGGCGATCAACGACGTCACGGGTCTGCGGCACGACCCCGCGATCGCCAGCGTGTGTGCGGCGCGCGGCGCCGGCCTCGTCCTGATGCACTCTCGCGGAGCGCTGCCGGAGCTGGCGACCTATGACCACGCGAGCTATGGCGACGTGATGCGGGAGGTGGCCGAAGAGCTGGCTGCGGCGGCCCGCCGGGCGGAAGACGCCGGTGTCCAGCGCCAGGCCATCGTGCTCGACCCCGGTCTCGGGTTCGCGAAGCGGCCGGAGCACAACTACGTCGTGCTCCAGCACCTCGAGGCACTGGGGGCGCTGGGGTATCCCCTGATGGTGGGCCCGTCGCGCAAGCGGTTCCTCGGCGCCGTCACCGGGAAGGATGCGGGCGCGCGCGACGTCGCCACCGCCGTGGCGTGCGTCGCGGCGTACGAGCGTGGGGCGCGTCTGTTCCGCGTCCATGCCGTGGCCGAGACCTGTGAAGCGCTGGCCATCGCCCACGCCGTGGGGAGCGCCTGATGCCGCTGGAGCAGTTTCGCTTTCTGATCCCGGGCCCGCGCGACGTGCTCGAGATCCTGGTCGTCGCCTACATCATCTACCGCGCGCTGTTGTTCCTGGCCGGCACCCGGGCGCTGCAGATCCTGATCGGGCTGGTGGTTCTGGGGGTCGTGTACTTCGCGGCGTTGGTGCTCAAGTTCAACATGATCGCCACGCTGCTCGGCGTGGTGTTCACCTACGGCGCGTTCGCCGCCATCGTGGTCTTCCAACCCGAGTTGCGCCACGCGCTGGCACGGCTCGGTCGCACGCGCCCGTTCAACTTCCTGGTCTACACGCCGACGCACTCCGCGGCGGGCGAGATCGCCGAGGCGGTCGAACGGCTGTCCCGGGCCGGGACCGGCGCCATCATCGCGATCGAGGGGGAGATCCCGCTGGACGACTACGTCGAGACGGGCACGGCGATGCGCGCGACGGTCTCGAACGATCTGATCAGCACGATCTTCACGCCGTACTCGCCGCTCCACGACGGCGCCGTCATCATCCGGGGCGATGAGATCATCGGGGCGGGGTGCGTGCTCCCGCTCACGCAGTTCCCCGTGACCGACAAGTCCCTGGGGACGCGGCACCGCGCCGCGCTGGGACTGTCCGAGGAATGTGACGCGATCGTGGTCGTCGTGTCCGAGGAGACGTCGCGGGTGTCCATCGCCATCGGGGGGCTGCTGCATCAGGGGGTGACGCCCGAGCAGGTGGGGGAAGCCCTGGCGACCCGTGGCCGGCCGTCGGTAGCGCCCAAGCGCCATCCCAGCGAGGCTTCACCGGCCTGAACCCAGCCGACCCGTGCCCACAGCGCATCCCCTCAGCGACGGCGTGACCGCGCCGGCCGGATCGTGGCTCACCGGCTCGCGTCCTCCCTACCTGGCGGCGCTCGGCGTGTTTCTCGTGGTACTGGCCACCTACGTCTGGACGCTCGCCCCGACCGTCACGTTCTGGGACGCCGGCGAGTTCATCGCAGCGTCGAAGATGCTCGGCATCCCGCACCCACCGGGGACGCCGCTGTTCGTTCTGCTCGGTCACGTGTTCGGCCGGTTCGTCCCGATCGGCGGGTTCGCCTTTCGCACGAACCTGATGACCGGGGTGTTCAGCGCGGCAGCGGCGGCGTGCCTGTTTCTGGTCGTGGTCCAGGCGCTGCGCGGATGGCCGCGCGACCCCTCCGGCGGCACCCGGTCGGACCCACTGTACGCCGTCGGCGGCGCCACGGCTGCGGCGATCATCTCGGCGTTCGTGTTCACCGTGTGGCAGAACTCGAACGAGACCGAGGTCTACATGGTGGCGACGTTCAGCATCGCCGCGATCTGCTGGCTGTCGTGGCTGTGGCGTCGGCAGCGCGGCACGAAGCGGGCGTCGCATGTCCTGCTGCTGATCGTGTACATCGGGGCGGTGTCCGTCGGCAACCACCTGCTGACGCTCCTCGTCGGGCCGGCGGTGATCGGATTCGTGTGGCACGTGCAGCGCACCGAGCCGCTGGGCAGTGAGCGGGACCGCCGCGCGGAGTGGGCCGAGTGGGCGGTGCTGACGGGCGTGTGGGCGCTGCTGATCGGGGCCGGGCTGGGCAGCACGACGCTCCTCGTGGTCGGCGCGGTCGTGTTCGCAGCGGCGGCCGCCTACTCGGCGTCGGTGGGCTCGGTGCTGTTCCCGGCCACTGTGCTCGGGCTCGCAGCGCTCGGCGTCTCGACGTACCTGTTCTTGTACATTCGCGCGGGACTGCAGCCCGGGATCAACGAGGCGGATCCGTCGACGTGGCACGCCCTGCTGTCGGTGATCCGCCGCGAGCAGTATCCGCCGCGCTCCCCGCTCGACAACCCGGTGTTCCCGTCCGGCCCGGGCAACCCCGGCCGCAACCTCACGATCATCGGCCTGCAGATCCAGAACTACCTGCAGTACTTCGACTGGCAGTGGGCCAACGGACTCGCGGAGACGAAGCCGGTGTTCGCGCTCGTCCGGCTGCCGTTCACGATGCTGTTCACCACGCTCGGGTTTGTCGGGCTCGCGGAGCTGCACCGGCGTGATCGGTCGGTCTTCTGGCTGCTCTTGCTGCTGTTTCTCACGACCGGTCCCGCGCTGATGGCCTACATGAACTTCAAGCCCGGCTACTCGCTTGGCGGGGGTCTCTTCCCCCAGGGGGATCAACACGAGGTGCGCGAGCGGGACTACTTCTTCACGGTGTCGTTCGAGGTGTGGGGCCTGTACGCGGGCATCGGCTTGGCCGCTCTGGGACGGGCGGTGCGGGAGCGCCTGGGCGACGGCCCGCGGTCCGCGGGCCGCGGTCTGGCCACCGGGCTGTTGGCGGTCGCGCTGCTGCCACTCGCCCTCAACTTCAGCGCGGCCAGCCGGCGGCACCCCCCCACGGCGACGCTGGCCCGTGACTTCGCCTACGACTTGCTGCAGTCCGTCGAGCCGTACGGCATTCTCTTCACCTACGGCGACAATGACACGTTCCCGCTGTGGTATCTCCAGGAGGTCGAGGGGGTGCGGCAGGACGTGGTGGTGGTGAATCTCTCCCTGGGCAACACCGACTGGTTCATCCGCCAGCTGCGCGACAACCCGGTGCGCCGCTTCGATCCGGCGCAGGCCCCGTGGTACGCGCCGCTCGCCCCTGCCCAGCCGCCGCCCGTGCTCTCCTGGACCGATGCGGAGATCGCGACCCTGTCCCCCCAGCTCATGAGCCGCGCGCTGCTGTTCCGGGTGGGGCAGGTCAGCCGGACCATCGCGCGCGATACGCCGCTCTATGTAAAAGACATCCTGATGATCCGGCTGATGCAGGAGAACGCCGGCCGGCGGCCGATCTACTACTCCGTGACGGCCGGGAGCGGGAACTGGCTGGGGCTGCAGCAGTACCTCACAAGCGAGGGGCTCGTGATCCGCGTGAATTTCACGCCGCCCGACTCGAGCCGTCTGGTGTCGGGCAGTGTGCTGGGCATCGCGCTCGACCTGCGCCGGACGGACTCCCTGGTGAACCACGTGTACCGCTACGCGGGGCTGTTTCAGCGCGATACACTCGCGCTCGACCCCACGAACCGCACGATCGCGAGCAATCTGAGCCTGCCGTTTCTGGCCCTGGGAGAGGCCTACGAGCTGCGGGGCGACCGCACGCGCAGCGTGGCGAATCTGCGCAAGGCCTACCACCTGTCGCCTACGCCCGATCTCGGGGCGGTGATCGAGGCGCTGACGCAGCCGTTCCCAGCGCTGCCGCCCGGCGGGGACACCGCGGTGGGAGATTCGCGGCGCTGATCCCCGCTTGTAGCCTCGTCTAAGTGTCGGTACCTTAACAGGCTATGTCGTACGAGACCCTCCCCGAGAACCTTGCACGGGTGCGGGAGGCCATCGCGCGGGTGCAGGCCAGCGAAGGCGTGCGGCAGACCGTTACGCTGGTTGCCGTGACCAAGGCGCACGGTGCCGCGGCGGTCGAGGCGGCCTGGCGGGCGGGCATCGCGGACGTGGGCGAGAATCGCGTCCAGGAGGCGCTTGCGAAGCAGGAGGCGCTGGCCCTGCCGGTGCGGTGGCACCTGATCGGGCACCTCCAGACCAACAAGGCCAAGCTGGTCGGGGCGCGGTTTGCCATGGTCCATTCGCTCGATTCCACGCGGGTCGCGGAGGCGGTAAGCGGGGCGGCGGAGCGGGCGGGGACGCGCCTGCGGGCGCTGCTCCAGGTGAACATCGCCGGTGAGGTACAGAAGAGCGGGTGCGATCCGGCTGCGGCCGAGTCGCTGGTGGACGCGATCGGGCAACTCGCCGGCATCGAGCTGATCGGACTGATGACCATGGCGCCGTTCACGAACGACGAGCGGGTGCAGCGCCGGGTGTTCGCCGCGCTGCGCGCGCTGCGCGACCGGCTCGCCGCGCCGACGCAGCCGCTGGCGGATTTGTCGATGGGGATGAGCGGCGATTTCCGGGCCGCGGTGGCAGAGGGAGCGACGCTGTTGCGGCTCGGCACGGTGCTGTTCGGGGAGCGACCCACATGAACGATGAGTTTCGCCTCACGCCGGTGGATGTGCGGGCGCAGGAGTTCCGCCGCGCGGCGTTCGGCTACGAACGGACGGGCGTCGAGGACTTCCGGGGGCGCCTCGCGGATGAGATCGAGCGACTGCTGCGGGAGCGGGCGACGCTCGAAGAGCGCGTACACACGCTGCGCGAGCAGCTCAAGGCGTTCCGCGAGCGAGAGAAGGCGCTGAACGACGCGCTGGTGGCGGCACAACAGCTCCGCGCCAGCACGGAGGCCGTGGCGCGGCAGGAAGCGGAGCTGCTGCTGCGGGAGGCGCGGGCCCAGAGCGACGCGCTGCTCGCCGAGGCGCGCAACGCGGAGCGCGACGTGCGCCGGGACGCGGAAGAGGCGCATCGCCACTTCTCGGCGTACCTGGTGGCCTACCGCGCGTTGCTCGAGCGATCCCTCGCCGAGTTGGACGCGCTCGCCGCGCACGCGCGGGAGGCCGCGTCGCCGGCGCGGTCGTGAACGCCTGACCCGACGCCACGGCATGGCCTTCGAGCCGCTGCACTACCCGAGCGCCGACGCGCTCGAGCGTGATCTCCTCGCGACGTGGGAGCGGGAGGGGCTGTTTCACCAGACCCTCCGGGCCACCCGGGACGGGGAGCCCTTCGTGTTCTACGAGGGCCCGCCGACGGCAAACGGCCGACCGGGCATCCACCACGTCTTCGCCCGCACGATCAAGGACCTCGTGTGCCGCTACCAGACGATGTGCGGCCGCCACGTGACGCGGATCGCCGGTTGGGACACGCACGGCCTGCCGGTGGAGATCGAGGTCGAGAAGGCGCTCGGCGTCTCCGGGAAGGCGGACATCGAGGCGCTCGGGGTGGCGGAATTCAATCGCCGCTGCCGGGAGAGCGTGTTCCGGTACAAGGCGGACTGGGAACAGCTTTCCAACCGCATTGGATACTGGCTCGAGTACGACCGGGCCTACGTCACCTACACGAACGACTACGTGGAGTCGGTGTGGTGGCTGCTCAAGCGGCTCCACGAGCGGGATCTGCTGTTCGAGGGGCACAAGGTGCTGCCCTACTGCCCACGGTGCGGCACGGCGCTGTCGAGCCACGAGCTCGCCCTGGGCTACGCGACGCACCGGAGCCCGTCCATCTACGTGCTGTTCCGGCTCGTGGAGCCGGCCGCCGACGGCCGGCCGCGCCACTTGCTCGTGTGGACGACCACGCCCTGGACGCTGCCGTCCAACGTCGCGGTGGCGGTGCACCCCGACCTGCGCTACGTCGAGCTGGATGTCGATGGGCGTCGCGTCATCGTCGAGCGGGGCATTGCCGAGAGCAAGGCCATTCCTGGTGCCACGCACGGCAAGGCGCTCGGGGAGTTTCCGCAGCTGGGCGAGTGGGAGGGGCGCGAGCTGCTGGGCCTGCGATACCGACAACTGCTCGACGCCGTGCCAGTCGACGCCGATCATGCGTTCCGGGTGATCCCGGGCGACTTCGTGACCAGCGACGAGGGGACGGGGCTGGTGCACCTCGCGCCGGCGTTCGGGGCGGACGACTACGCCGCCGCGCAGCGCGAGGGGATCGCGTTCGTCAATCCGGTGGACGCATCCGGACGCTTCCAGGACACGCGCTGGAGCGCGATCAACGGCAAGACGGTGTTCGAGACCAACCCGCTGGTCGCCACCCGGCTGGCGGACGAGGGGTCGCTGTTCGGGCGGTACGAGGCCGAGGGCTACGAGCACAGCTACCCGTTCTGCTGGCGCTGCGACTCGCCGCTGATCTACTACGCGCGGCGCTCCTGGTTCGTCCGGACGACCGCCGTGCGCGACCGGATGCTCGCGATCAACGCCGCCGTGCATTGGGTCCCGCCCGAAGTCGGCGTCGGCCGGTTCGGCGAATGGCTCGAGAACAACATCGACTGGGCGCTGTCGCGCGACCGGTACTGGGGCACGCCGTTGCCGGTGTGGCGCTGTGAGACCGACGCGTCCCACGTGGTGGTGGTGGGCTCGTACGCCGAGCTCGCGGCCCTGACCGGATCCCCGCTGGGCCCCGACTTCGATCCCCACAAGCCGTTCGTCGACGACATCGTGGCCCGCTGCCCGGCATGCGGGGGAACCATGCGGCGGGTGCCGGAGGTGATCGACGCGTGGTTCGATTCCGGAGCCATGCCGTACGGACAGTGGCACTACCCGTTCGCCCACCAGGCCGAGTTCGCGCGGCACTTTCCCGCCGACTTCATCTGCGAGGGGCTCGATCAGACGCGCGGCTGGTTCTACTCGCTGCTCGCGATCGCCGCCAGCGCGTTCGACGGCCCGGCGTACCGCAACGTGATCGTCACCGGGCTGGTGCTCGACGCCGAGGGACGCAAGATGTCCAAGCGGGTCGGCAACGTCGTGGATCCGTGGCAGGTGGTGGCGGAGCACGGTGCCGACACGGTGCGGCTCTACCTGCTCGCGTCGAGTCAGGTGGGGCTGCCCAAGCGGTTCGACGCGACATCCATCGCCGAGGTGGCGGGCGCGTCGCTGCACCGGCTGCGGAACTCGTACGGCTTCTTCTGCCTGTACGCGGAGGGGTGGACCCCGGCCTCCGCGCCACCGCCCGAGCGCCGTCCGCCGGCCGATCGCTGGTTGCTCGATCGCCTCGACCGGCTGGTGGCCGACGTGCGCAGCGCCTGGGACGGCTTCGACGTCACCGGAGGCGTGCGGGTGCTGCTCGACTTCTGCGACAACGATCTGTCCAACTGGTACGTGCGGACCAATCGAGGACGGTTCTGGGCACCGGACGCCCAGGCGGATCCGGCGGCGCTGGCGACGCTGTACGATGCCCTGGTCGTCGTGGCGCGCCTCCTCGCGCCCGCCGCGCCGTTCCTGAGCGACGCACTGCACCGCCGGCTCACGGGTCGCTCGGTGCACCTCGATCGCATACCCGCGGTGCGCGGCGGCGGCGATGCGGCGCTGGCGACCGCGATGGATGCGGTCCGGCGCCTGGCGACGCTGGCGCGCGCGGCGCGCGACGCGGCGGGGCTGCGGGTGCGGCAGCCGTTGGCCGGGATGCGGGTCGCGGTGCCGGCGGCGGCACGCGGGGACGCGTTCCACCAGCTGCTCGGCGTGCTGGCGGCGGAGGTGAACGTCAAGACGGTCGCCCTGGCGGCGGACGCCGAGCTGGTGCGCCTGCGCGGCAAGCCGAACTACCGTAGCCTCGGCAAGGTCTACGGCAAGGACACGCCGCGGGCGGCGCGGGTGGCGGCGGGGCTGGCGACCGGGCAGCTGCAGGCGCTGGAGGCCGGCAACGACGTGGTCGTGGAGGCCGACGGGGGGGCGGTCCGCTTCCGGCCGGAGGACGTCGTCGTGGAGCGGGAGGTCGCCACTGACTGGCTGGTCGAGAGCGACGGGCCGTTCGTCGTCGCGCTCGATCCCGGCCTCACGCCGGCGTTGCGGCAGGAGGGGCTCGCGCGCGAGGTGGTCAACCGGGTCCAGCGGCTCCGCAAGGAGGCTGGGTATGAGTACACCACCCGCATTACTTTAAGTGTTTCTGGTGACCGTGAGGTGCTTGCCTCGTCGGGGGCGTTCGAGGACTTCATCGCCGGAGAGACGCTGGCCCGGCGGGTGGAGCTTGGCGCCGAGCTCGGCGATCCGGATGTGCGGGAGGAGGCCGAGATCGACGGGCGGCGCGTCGTCATCGCGGTGAGGCGACACGACCAGGGCGGCTCGACGCATGGGGCGTCGGCCTGACTTCAGACGGAAGCGCGACATGAACAAGAAGCAGCTGGCACACCTCGAGAAGCGACTCCTGGAAGAACGCACCCGCGTCACGAAGGAGTTGGGGATTCACGGGAAGTCGTTCTCCGGGACCCTGCAGGATTCCGACGGCGACCTCTCGTCCTACTCGTTCCACATGGCGGACCAGGGAACGGACGCGATGGAGCGCGAGAAGGAGTTCCTGTTTGCGTCCAAGGAGGGCCGCTACCTGTGGCACGTCAACGAGGCGCTGCGACGCCTGTACCAGTCGCCCGAGACGTTCGGGAAGTGCCAGGAGTGCGGCGAGGAGATCAGCTTCGAGCGCCTCGACGCACTGCCCCACGCGCGACTCTGCATCAAGTGCAAGGCGAAGGAAGAGGATAGTGACAAGCGGCGCTAGGCGGGGCCTGTTCTGGGGCGTGCTGCTCGGGGTCGTCGTCCTGGACTTCGCCACGAAGCGGGTCGCGGTCGCGACGTTGGGGCACGTTCCGCTGCGCCTGGTCGGCGACTGGCTCACCCTCCGCCTCGTGTACAATCCGGGAGCCGCGTTCGGCATCCACGTCGGGGCCTACTCGCGCTGGGTCTTCACCGTCCTCGCGCTCGCGGCCCTGGTGGTCCTGGGGAGCATGGTGCGCCAGACGCGGCCGGCGCAGCGGCTCCGGCTGCTGGCGCTCGCGCTGGTGTGCGGCGGGGCGGTCGGCAACCTGCTCGACCGCCTGCGCGGGGGACGCGGCGTCGTGGACTTCATCGATGTGTGGATCGGCTCGTTTCACTGGCCCACGTTCAACGTGGCCGACATGGCCGTGAGCTGCGGCGCCGTGGCGCTCGCGCTGGTACTGTGGCACGAAGGGAGGGACGGTGAGCGGGCCGCTGCGCAGGCCGACGCCGCCGAGCTCTCCCCCTGATGCCACCGGTCCGTCGGGGTGGACCGTGACCTTCCAGGTCGCGGCGTCCGCCACCGAACGGCTCGACCGCTTCCTCGCCGACCAACTGTCCCTCCCGCGCACCCAGGCGGGCCGGCTGATCGCCGCCGGCGCCGTGACGGTGAACGGCGTTCCGGGCCGGGCTGGCCGGCCGCTCCTCCGGGCCGATCTCGTGGAAGTCCGGCTCGACGCGCCGCCTCCGCCGGCCCGCCCGCTCGTGCCACACCACATTCCCCTCGCGATCGTGTTCGAGGACGCGCAGCTACTCGTGCTCGACAAGCCCGCCGGGCTGGTCGTTCACCCCGCGCCCGGTCACTGGGAGGGGACCCTCGTCCACGCTCTGGTGGCCCACGGGGTCCCCCTCGCCGCCGGCGCGCGGGAACGCCCGGGCATCGTGCATCGCCTCGACCGGGACACCTCGGGGCTGATGATCATCGCCAAGACCGACGAGGCCCATCGGCGGCTCGCCAAGGCCATCGCGTTGCGCCGGGTGGAGCGGCACTACGCCGCTCTGGTCTGGGGACACATTGACCGGCCGGTGGATATCGACGCGCCGATCGCGCGCCATCCGGGGGACCGCAAGCGCATGGCGGTCGTGGCCACCGGCCGCGCCGCGCGGAGCCGCGTGGAGCCGGTGGCGCGGTTCGCCATGGGCGACCTCGTGCGCGTCCGGCTCGGCACCGGCCGCACCCACCAGATTCGCGTGCACCTGGCGCATGTGGGCCATCCGGTCGTCGGGGACCCGACGTACGGGGGGGGCGGCAGCCGCCGGGTCTCCGGCCCGGCGCGCCGGGCTGCGGAGGTGTTGGAGCGGGCGACACCGCGCCAGGCCCTCCATGCGGCGCGCCTGGCGTTTGCCCATCCCGAAACGCGCTCCTGGCTCGAGTTCCGGGCGGAATGGCCGGCGGATCTGCGGGCCGCGTTGGCGGCTGCCGCAGAGGATCCGGACCTGCTTGCTCGTCCTTCTCCGCTGGACTATCTTGGCTTCTTTAAATAAGATGGCCGACTTCGCCGCGCGTCTGCTGCTGGTCCGCGTGGATGACTTGGTGTGCGCCGCCGAGGCAGCCGCCGTGCGCGAGATCCTGCCATTGCAGCGGGCGACCAGAATCCCGGGGGCACCGCCGGCGGTCGCGGGGTTGATCAATGTGCGCGGGGAGCTCGTCTCGCTGATCGACGGGGCGAGGCTGCTGGGTCGCGCGGCACCCGAAGCCACCGGCGCGGTGGTGCTGCTGCGCTGGGGGGGTATTGCTGTCGCGCTGACAGTGGATGAGGTGCTCGATCTCGTACCGGTGCCGGCGACGGATCTCGCGGCTCGCGAGACGCTGGTGGGGATCGATCCGGCGGTCGTCCGAGCGGTGGGGCGCCACGGTGATCGCACGTTCATCATACTCGACCTCGACGCCCTGCTGGGACCGCTGCTGACCGCATAGGAGGACGCGTGAGCCACACGGTGTTGGTGTGCGATGATGCCATCTTCATGCGGACCATGATCTCCGATATCCTCACCCAAGCGGGCTTTGAGGTCGTGGGCGAGGCGGAGACCGGTCTGCAGGCCGTGGAGAAGTACGCCAAGCTCAAGCCGGATCTCGTGACCATGGACATCGTGATGCCCGATATGGGGGGCATCGACGCGGTCCGCGAGATCGTCAAGGCCGATCCCGCCGCCCGGATTCTGATGTGCAGCGCGATGGGGCAGCAGGCGCTGGTGGTCGAGGCGATTCAGGCCGGCGCCAAGGACTTCGTCGTCAAGCCGTTCCAGCCGTCGCGCGTCCTGGAGGCCGTCCAGCGGGTCCTGGGGTAGGGCATGGATCTGTCCCAGTACGCCGACCTGTTCCGGTCCGAAACCCGGGACCACCTCAACACGTTCAACCGGCTGCTCCTGGAATGGGAGCGGCGGCCCGACCACCCCGAACCGGTGGCCGGGATCTTCCGCGCGGTCCACACGATCAAGGGGATGGCCGCGACGATGGGGTACGCCCGGGTGGCGGACCTCGCGCACCGCGCGGAGACCCTGCTGGATCTGCTGCGACAGACGCAGCGTCCGGTCGCGGATGCCGAGCTGGAGCTGCTGTTCCGGACGGCGGACGTGCTGGAGGAGCTGGTCGAAGCGTCGGTGGGTGGGCGTGACGCGACGGTGGACGTGATGCCGCTGCTGGACGCGCTGCAGGAGGCTGCGCGCGGGCACGAGCAGCCGGAGGAGCCGGGGCGTGCGCGCCGCCGCATCTCGTTCGTGGCCGCGCCGGTCGGCGTCGGCCGCCGGGTCCTGGTGGTCCTGAGCGCGGATGCCCCGCTCCTGGGGGCACGCGCGCTGCTCGTGCTCAAGCGGATGGAGCGACTCGGGCCGGTGATCGGGGTCGAGCCGGCCCCGGTGGCGATCGAGAGCGACGCGTTCGACGGCCGGTTCACGTTCCGCGTGGACACGGCGGAGAGCGCCGACCGGATCGCGGCCGAGATCCGGTCGGCGGGCGATGTCGAGCAGGTCGAGGTGGATGCGGGGGAGTCGGCGCCCGCCACGGAACGCGACCCGGGGCGCACCCGGCACATCCGGGTCGACCTGCGGCGGCTCGACGGGTTGATGAACGTGATCGGCGAGTTGGTGACGGCGCGCGGGCGACTCGAGCACCTCGGCGGCGCCCGCAGCGATCCGGAGCTGGGCGAGAGCGTCGCCGCGATCTCGGCCCTGACGTCCCGGCTCCAGTCGGAGATCATCCAGGCCCGCATGACGCCGGTCTGGCAGGTGTTCGACCGGTTTCCGCGCCTCGTGCGGGATCTCAGCCGCCAGCTCGGCAAGCAGGTCGCATTCCGGGTGGAGGGCAAGGAGATCGAGCTGGACCGCGCGATCCTCGACGAGATCGGCGATCCGCTGGTGCATCTGCTGCGCAACGCGGTGGATCACGGCATCGAGACCCCGGAGGGCCGGACGGCGGCGGGCAAGCCGGCCGAGGGGACCA